>Ga0187777_10001344_pt1 | contig 15928 bp, 16 predicted proteins | sample 1015_Q2_SP5_10_M_FD_132416 | JGI IMG/M metagenome (GOLD analysis project Ga0187777, IMG submission 132416) | Tropical peat soil microbial communities from peatlands in Department of Meta, Colombia - 1015_Q2_SP5_10_MG | ecosystem: Environmental > Terrestrial > Soil > Wetlands > Peat | place... | reverse complement strand
GATCCGGCGGAACCCGCGGGCACCGAGCGCGGCGGGGAGCCGCTCAGCGCACCCGGGGAGCACCGGGAACACGAACACCGGCGAGCCGGCCTCCTCGTAGTGGCTGATCACCCGGTCGACGACCCCGCGGTCGACGTCGTCGTCGCCGATCACGCCGATCACGCGGTTGAAGAGCGGTGCGGGGATCTGGGGCATCGTCACGAGCACGAGCTCGCCGAGCCGTGGCGCGCGGCCGCCGGCCTCGACGAGCACCGGCGGGAGCGCGCTGAACATGTCGGCCCACGCCTCGCGTTCCGCGGCCTCGATCTCGGCCGGTGAGTAGCTCGTCACCTCGGCTCCGTCCGGGAAATCGGTCGGGCGGGAAGGGGGACGGACGATACCGTGACGTCGTGCCGTTCCGTCGTACGGTCGTCGTGATGATGCGCCCCATTCGGGGCGATCGGTCGCGCACGAGCACGTAGCGAGAACCGAGGTCCCCGGAGCGCCGGGGCCTCGTACGAGCCTCCGGTCCCGTTCGTCACGAGGAGGCTCGATGGCCCGCCGCTATGTCACCGTCTCGATCCCCTACGTCAACGCGCGCCCGCACGTGGGATACGCGCTCGAGCTCGTGCAGGCCGACGCGCTGGCGCGCCACGCGCGCGCGAAGGGCGACGAGGTGCGTTTCCTCGGCGGCACTGATGACCACGCGTTGAAGAACGTGCTCGCTGCCGCCGCCGAGGGACGGGCACCGCAGGACTTCGTCGACGGCAACGCTGCCGCGTTCGAGGCGCTGCGCGCACCGCTGCACGTGTCGTTCGACGACTTCATCCGCACGAGCCGGGATCCCCGCCACGCGCCGGGCGTCGAGCGGCTGTGGCGCGCGTCGGCGGCCCGCGGCGACTTCTACCGGCGCTGGTACGAGGGCCAGTACTGCGTGGGGTGCGAGCAGTTCTACGCGCCCGCCGATCTCGTCGACGGCCGCTGTCGCGAGCACGGGACGCCGACCGAGCGAGTCGCCGAGGACAACTGGTTCTTCCGGCTCTCGCGGTACCGGGACCGCATCGCGTCGGCGCTCGAGCAGCGGGAGCTGGAGATCGTCCCCAACTCCTTCGGAAACGAGGTGCACGCGTTCCTCGCCGCCGGGCTCCAGGACATCAGCGTGTCGAGATCACGAGCCCGCGCGCGCGGCTGGGGACTGCCGGTGCCGGACGACCCCTCACAAGTCGTGTACGTGTGGTGGGACGCGCTGGCGAATTACGTCACCGCACTCGACTACGGGACCGGCGGCGACGCGTTCGACCACTGGTGGCGTGACGCCGACGAGCGCGTCCACGTGATCGGGAAGGGGATCCTCCGGTTCCATGCGGTCTACTGGCCCGCGATCCTCCTCTCGGCCGGCCTGCCCCTCCCCACGAAGCTGTGTGTCCACCCGTACCTCACCGCCGCGGGCGAGAAGCTCTCGAAGTCGGCGGGCAACGCGATCGACCCGCTGTCGGTCGTCGAGGCGGTCGGCGTCGACGCTCTGCGCTGGTGGTTCCTCCGCGACGTACCCCGCGCGGCCGACGCCGACTTCACCCTGGCCCGGGTCGTGGCCCGTGCCGACGAGGACCTGGCCCACGGCGTCGGCAACCTCGTCCATCGGATCGCCACGATGGTGCACCGGCTCGCCGACGGGATCGCGCCGCCGGGCTGGTTCGACGGCGACGCGCCGCGCGGCGAGATCGACGCCGCGCTCGGCGCGTTCGACTTCCGGCGCGCGACCGCCGTCGTGCGCGGGCTCGTCGACGCCGCCAACCGTCGGGTCGACGAGACGCGGCCGTGGACGCTGCCGCGCGGCTCGCACGACCTCACCGGCGTGCTCGGCGAGCTGGTGGGCCGCGCGCGGCTCGTCGCCGAGCTGCTCGGACCCTTCGTGCCGGAGACGTCGGCCCTCGCCCGCATCGCCCTCACTCCCGACCCGTCGGGACGGTTGCCGGCGGCCCGACCCCTCGTGCGGGTGCTCGGCGACCGTTACGCGGGCTGAGGCACCGTCGGCGCGGTGCCGGCCGGGAACGTCACCACGAAGCGGGTGCCGACCGAGTCGACCGCGTCGACGCGCGCCTCGCCGCCCATCGCAGCCGCGAGCTCGTGGACGATGGCGAGCCCGATGCCCGTGCCGACGACCCGGCCGGGCGCGGTGCGCGACGTGTAGAGGCGGTCGAACACGTGCGGTAGGTCCGCGGGCGCGATGCCGGGACCGTCGTCGTCGACCGTCACCGACACGTGCCCGTCGGCGCGTTGCACACCGACGGTCACCTTGGTGCTCGCGTACTTCAACGCGTTCTCCACGAGGTTGGCGACGATCTGCGCGAGCCGTTGCGGGTCCGCGTAGCACGCGGCAGGGTGGGCGACACCGTCGAAGTCGAGTGCGAGCCCGAGGTCGGCCGCCGCGGGGCGGAAGGCGTCGACCGCTTCCGCGACGACGGTCCGCGCGTTGATCGGCTGTGGGCGGAGCGAGAACTGGTGCGTGTCGAGCCGGGCGAGGTCGAGGAGGTCGGCAACGAGGCGCTCGAGCCGCCGCGATTCCGACGCGATGACCTCGGCGGCGCGCATGCGCGCCTCGTCGTCGTCGATGGTGCCGTCGAGCACGGCCTCCGCGTAACCGCGAATGGACGTGAGCGGTGTCCGGAGGTCGTGCGAGACGCTCAGCAGGAACGCGCGCTCGTGACCGCGCGACGCGTCGAGTCGCTCGGCCATCGCGTTGATGGCGTCGGCCAGCCGACCGAGCTCGTCGTCGCTCACGTGCACGGTGTCGACCCGCGCCGAGAGGTCGCCGGCAGCGATCCGCCCGGCGGTCGTCTCCATGGCCGCGAGCGGGCGGGTGAGCCGCCGCGCGAGGTAGGTCGCCACCAGCGCGGCGCCCCCGAGCGCGAGCACCGCGGCCACCAGCACCAGCCCGGTGCTGTCCCCGAACGGGCGGCTGTTCACGTCCTCGGACAGCACGACCACCGGCGTGACGTTGCGCACCTTCGTGAGGGGCTGGGCCTGGAAGACGGTGTCGCCGTCGCGACCCTTCTGTGTCTGGCCGTTCTGCAGCGCCGCCACGTCGAGGTCGCTCGTCTGCACGCCGTTCGGCAGGACGGGCTCGGTCGCTTCGGTCCCGAGCACGCCCGCGAGGAACTCGCGCACGTTGCCGTCGGCGTCGATCGCGACGACCGAGCCGTTCGAGACGCTGAGCGTCGTCTGGACGAGGGTGCGGATCCGCCGGAGCTGACGCCGGCCCGCGGCGGTGGTGTTGGCGGTGCGCGCCGCGGGCAGCAGCTTGACGAGCTGGTCGAGCGAATCGGCGACGACGGGTGTGTGCGTCGCGAGCCGGTCGCGCGCCGCGTTGGCGGAGGTGCGCCGTGCCAACCCCGCCGTGACCGCGGCAGTGACGACGAGCGTGCCGAGCGCGATGGCGATCATCGCGACGACGAGGCGCGTGCGGAGTCGGCGCGCGCGTCGAGCCACGTCAGTTGGTGGTGGTCGCGGCCTTCGACGACTCCAGCCGGTAACCGACACCTCGCACGGTGGTGATCGTGGCCGCGTCGCCGAGCTTCTTCCGGACCTGCGCAATGTGCACGTCGACGGTGCGCGCGTCGCCGAACCAGTCGTAACCCCACACGCCGTCGAGGATCTGTTGGCGCGACAGCGCGAGGCCGGGTCGTTCCGCGAGGTAGCGCAAGAGGTCGAATTCCTTCGTGGTGAACTCGACCGGCTCGTCGTGCACCCGCACCTCGCGCCGGCCCGTGTCGATGGTGGCGTCGCCGGCCTGCACCACCTCGGGCGCGGGCCCGCCGTCGACCCGCCGCAGCACCGCCTTCACCCGGGCGACGAGCTCGACGGGCGAGAACGGCTTGGTGAGGTAGTCGTCGCCGCCCAGCTCGAGGCCGAGCACGCGATCGACCTCGCCGTCGCGCGCGGTGAGGAAGATCACGGGGATCTGCGACGTCTGGCGCAGCCGCTTGCACACCTCGAGCCCGTCGATGTCGGGCAGGCCCACGTCGAGGACCACGAGGCGCGGACGGTGCGAGCGGACCGCCTCGAGCCCGGCCTCACCGGTGGACGCCTGGAGGACGCGGTAGCCCTCGCGAGCGAGGTAGAGGTCGACGAGATCTGCGATGTTCGGTTCGTCGTCGACGACGAGGATCGTGCCGCGTTCCATGGCCACCATGGTCGCATGCGGCCGACGACCGTGGTGTGAGCCCGATGTCAGCGGAGCGTGAAGACGGTGGCTCGTAGTATCCAGCCCGTGTCGGTCCTGGACGACATCCTCGTGTCGAAGCGCAACGAGGTCACGATGCTGCACCGGCCCGAGGTGCGCGACCTGCTCCGTTCCGAGGCGCTCGCCGCGCCGGCCACCCGCGACTTCGCCGGCGCGCTCCGCACCGGCACCGGCACCATCGCCGTACTGGCCGAGATCAAGCGCCGGTCGCCGTCGAAGGGCGACCTCGCGCCCGACCTCGACCCCGGGGCCACCGCGGCGGCGTACGCCGCCGGCGGGGCGGCGGGCCTGTCGGTGCTCACCGACGGGCCCTACTTCGGCGGTTCGGTCCACGACCTGCACGCGGCCCGGGCCGCCTGCACCCTCCCGGTGCTCCGCAAGGACTTCGTGATCGACGAGGACCAGGTGTTCGAGACCCGCGCGCTCGGTGCCGACGCGATGCTCCTGATCGTCGCCGCCGTGCCCGACGACACCGTCCTGTCCGATCTCCACGCGCTCGCGGTCGACCTCGGCCTGGCCGTCCTCGTGGAGGTGCACGACGCCGCCGAGCTCGACCGGGCGCTGGCCGTGGGCGCGCGTGTCGTCGGTGTGAACGCGCGCGACCTCGGCACCTTCGCCGAGGACCTCGGCACCGGCGAGCGGCTGGTCGCCACGATCCCGACCGACGTGCTCGCGGTCGCCGAGAGCGCGATCCGTTGCCGCGACGACGCCGCGCGCATGGGCGAGGCCGGCTTCGACGCGGTGCTGGTGGGCGAGATGCTCGTGAAGTCGCCCGATCCGACGTCGCTCGTGCGCGACCTCGCGTCCGTGGCGCGCCGCGCGCGGTAGGCGGGATCGTGGACACCGTGACGCTGGGACGCACCGGTGTCGAGGTGAGCGCGGCCGGGCTCGGGTGCGGAGGACACAGCCGGCTCGGCCAGTCGTACGGCGCGAGCACCGAGTCGTCGGTCGCGGTCGTGGGGCGAGCCGTCGATCTCGGGGTCACGTACATCGACACCGCCGAGGCATACGGCACCGAGGGCATCGTCGGGACCGCCCTCCGCCGGCGGCGCGACGAGGTCGTGATCTCGACCAAGGTGTCGCCCAGCACACGCGAAGGGAAGGCGCTCGACGCCGGCGGCTTGCGCGACGCGGTCGGGCGCTCCCTCGCCAACCTCGGGACCGACTGGATCGACGTGTACCACCTCCACGGTGTCGGCCTGGAGGAGTACGAGTACTGCCGCAGCGAGCTCGTGCCCGCGCTCGAGGCGTTGCGCGACGAGGGCGCGATCCGGTTCCTCGCCATCTCCGAGCGCTTCGCCATGGATCCCGGGCACGCGATGCTGCAGCGCGCGGTGCAGGACGACTGCTGGGACGTGATGATGGTGGGGTTCAACCCGCTCAACCAGAGCGCGCGCGACCGGGTGTTCCCGTTGACCCGCGAGAAGGACGTCGCCGTCGAGGTGATGTTCGCGGTGCGCCGGGTGTTCAGCCGCCCGGAGGAGTGTGCACGCGTCGTGCGCGAGCTCGCGGAGCGGGGCGACATCGACGGCGCGAGCGTCGACCTCGACGAGCCCTTCGGTTTCTTGACGCGCGGCGGCTCCGCGTCGGTGATCGACGCCGCGTACCGGTTCGCGCGTTACGAACCGGGTTGCCACGTGGTGCTCACCGGCACGGGCAGCGTGGAGCACCTCGAGGCGAACCTCCGCTCGATCTGCGCCCCGCCGCTGCCGCCCGGCGACGTGCAGCGCCTGCGCGACCTCTTCGGGCACCTCGACCACCTGTCCGGCAACTGACGGCTCTCGGGCACGGATGCACGAGCAAGCGAAGGAGTCCTGATGCGATACCAACTCGGTCCCGACCAGATCCCGACGGCGTGGTTCAACGTGCTCCCCGTGCTGCCCGACCCGTTGTCCCCGCCGCTCCACCCGGCGACGAACGAACCGATCGGCCCCGACGACCTCGCACCGCTCTTCCCGATGGGCCTGATCGCACAGGAGGTGTCGGCCGAGCCGTGGGTCGACGTGCCCGGTGAGGTCCTCGACATCCTCCGCCTGTGGCGCCCCACTCCGCTCGTGCGCGCCGAGCGGCTCGAGCGGGCGCTCGGCACGCCGGCGCGCATCTACTTCAAGGACGAGTCGGTATCGCCCGCGGGCTCGCACAAGCCGAACACCGCGGTGCCCCAGGCGTTCTACAACCGGACGGAGGGGGTACCGCGTCTCACCACCGAGACCGGGGCAGGCCAGTGGGGGACCGCGCTCGCCTTCGCGTGCTCCCAGTTCGACCTCGACTGCAAGGTCTACATGGTGCGCGCCTCCTACGAGCAGAAGCCGTACCGCAAGGTCCTGATGGAGACGTGGGGCGCCGACGTCGTGCCGTCACCCGTCGACCAGCCGGACCATCCGGGGTCGCTCGGCCTCGCGATCAGCGACGCCGTGCGCGACGCCGCGACGCGCGACGACACGCACTACTCGCTCGGCTCGGTCCTCAACCACGTGCTCCTGCACCAGACGGTGATCGGGCTCGAGGCGAAGGAGCAGCTCACGCTCGCCGGCGAGCCGTCGCCCGACGTCGTGATCGGCTGCTGCGGCGGCGGGTCGAATCTCGGCGGTATCGCGCTGCCGTTCGTGCCCGACCCCGACGTCCGGCTCGTCGCGGTGGAGCCGTCGTCGTGCCCCACGCTCACGGAGGGCCGTTTCGAGTACGACTTCGGCGACACCGCGGGCACGACGCCGTTGCTCGCGATGTACACACTCGGGCACGAGTTCGTGCCGCCGACCATCCATGCCGGTGGACTGCGCTACCACGGCGACGCGCCGATCATCTCGTCGCTCGTGAAGAGCGGCCGGATGGAGGCGATCGCCTACCCGCAGGGCAAGACCTTCGAGGCCGCGGTGCAGTTCGCGCGTGCCGAGGGCAAGGTGCCCGCACCCGAGACCGGCCACGCGGTGCGCGCGGTGATCGACGAGGCGCTGGCCGCCAAGGAGTCAGGTGAGGAGCGCGTGATCCTCTTCAACTTCTCGGGCCACGGCCTCCTCGACCTCTCCGCCTACGACGACTTCCTCCACGGCCGCCTCCTCGACGCGTGACCTTTCGGTTTCGGCGTCACAGGCGCCGAAACGAGCGCGGCGGCGTAGCCCCAGCCGAGCAGGATGTCGAACACGAAGTGGTCGGCGGTGTAGACGAGCGTGCCCGCCATCGCGACGTTGTACGCCACGAGCGCCAGGCGCCAACGCGGGGCCCGGTCCCAGAGGAAGAGCATGACCAGGAACGGCGCGGCCGCGTGCAGCGAGGGGAGCGCGCCGACGGGGAACGCGAGCTCGCTGTCCTCGCCGAAGACGGCGGCGACGCGCGGGGTCCCCACGTGCTCCCACATGCTGCGCGTCACGCGGTCGGTGGGCGGGATGTCGCCCCGGATGCTCGCGAGCCACGGCGGGACGGCCGGGTACGCGACGTACGTCGCGAACCCGGCGAACGCGCCGGTGACCACGAGGGCACGGAATCGCCGGAACGCGTCCTCGTCCCGCTTCCAGAGCGCGGCGGCGACGGCGGGTGTGACCGCGAAGTGGCTCAGGTACACGACCCATGCCGCGTAGTCCCACCACCGCGGGTCGTCGGGCTTCCAGCGCGCCCGCTGGACGGACACGGTCGGTACGGTGCCGCCGAAGAGCAGCTCGTCGAACCGACGCTGGGGCTCGACGTGCGCCTCGGCGGTCAGGGGGTCGGACCACCGGTGCAGCACCCGGTAGGCCACGACGATGGACGCGAACGGTAGCCAGTCGCGCGCGAACCGCGACCACGACCGACGCTCTCGGCGTCTCCTCATGTTCGGTGTCCGTCCACCCGTCCGACCTCCTCGTGGCGGGTGAATGTACGTCGAGCCGCGTGGGGGCTCCGATACCCTCGGCCTTTCATGGGGGCTCCGCCATGTGGGTGAAGATCTGCGGCATCACGAACGAGGAGGACGCGCTCCTCGCCGTGGCGCTCGGCGCCGACGCCCTCGGCTTCATGTTCGTACCCGGGAGCCCGCGGCAGGTCCAACCCGCCACCGTCGAGGAGATCCTGCACCGTCTCCCCACCGGCGTGATCACGGTCGGCGTGTTCCGCGACGAGCGGCAGGAGCGCGTGGTCGAGCTCGTCAACACGCTCGGGCTGTCGGGCGCGCAGCTGCACGGCCGGGAACCGTTGTCCGACGTCCGCTGGGTGCGCCGCCGCGTGCCGTTCGTGATCCAGGGGTTCCGCGCCGACGATCCCGCGCTCGCGGCCGTTGGCAACGGCCCGGTCGACATCGTGCTCATCGACGCCGAGGAGCCCGGTTCGGGGCTGGTGTTCGACTGGGCGCTCGCCGACGCGGTGCCCGCCGGCGTCCGCCTCCTCCTCGCCGGCGGCCTCCACCAGGGCAACGTCGCGCAGGCGATCAAGCGCGTGCGGCCGTGGGGTGTCGACGTGTCCACCGGCGTCGAGACCACGCCCGGCTCGGGGCGCAAGGACCCCCGCAAGCTGCGCAGCTTCATCCAGGCGGCACGGGTCGCCGGCGAGGAGCTGCACACCGCCGACGACTGGGTCCCCGACCCGACGGCGGCCCCGTACGACTGGATGGACGACGGTGTCTGACGCGGCACCTGCGCGGGGCGCATCGGTGCAGCTCGCGCCGCCCGGCCCCGAGCCGCAGGGGCTCGGGCGGTTCGGCGAGTTCGGTGGGCGTTTCGTGCCGGAGACGCTGGTGCCGGCGCTCATCGACCTCGAACGCGAGTTCCGCAGCGCCTGGAGCGACGACGCGTTCCGCGCCGAGCTCGCCGAGCTGCTCACTTCGTACGCCGGTCGGCCGACGCCGGTCACGGAGTGTCACCGCCTGTCGGAGCGGCTCGGCCTCCGCGTGCTCCTGAAACGGGAAGACCTCACCCACACCGGCTCGCACAAGATCAACAACGTGCTCGGGCAGGCCTTGCTCACGCGTCGGATGGACAAGCGACGGGTGATCGCGGAGACGGGCGCCGGGCAGCACGGCGTCGCCACCGCGACCGCGGCCGCGCTGTTCGGTCTCGACTGCCTGGTGTTCATGGGTGCCGTCGACGTGGAGCGTCAGGCGCTGAACGTCTTCCGCATGAAGAGCCTGGGCGCCGACGTCGTACCGGTCACGAGCGGCAGCGCGACGCTCAAGGACGCGATCAACGAGGCCCTCCGCGACTGGGTGGCGAGCGTCGACACCACCCATTACTGCATCGGCTCGGTCGTCGGGCCGCACCCGTACCCGTGGATGGTGCGGGAGTTCCAGCGCATCGTCGGCGACGAAGCGCGCGCACAGTGCCGCGCCGTCCTCGGCGGCGATCCCGACTTCGTCGTCGCCTGCGTCGGCGGCGGCTCGAACGCGATCGGGACCTTCACCGGTTTCCTCGACGCGCCTTCGCGACTCGTGGGCGTCGAAGCAGGTGGCCTGGGCCTCGAGTCGGGCCACCACGGCGCGTCGGTGAGCCGCGGCGTGCCCGGTGTGCTGCACGGGTCACGGTCGCTCTTCCTGCAGGACGAGGACGGCCAGATCCTCGAGGCGCACTCGGTCAGCGCCGGGCTCGACTACCCGGGCGTGGGGCCCGAGCACGCCGCGCTCGCCGCGGCCGGGCGCGCCGAGTACGGCTTCGCCACCGACGACGAGGCCATCGCCGGTTTCCAGTTGCTGTCGGTGACCGAGGGGATCGTGCCGGCGCTCGAGCCTGCCCACGCGATCGGCTGGCTCGCGCGGGAGTCGGGCCGCGCGGTACCGCAGGGATCGAGCGTGCTCGTCACGCTGTCGGGTCGCGGCGACAAGGACGCCGCCCAGGTGGCCGAACGCCTCACCGGCGCCCGTCCGTGAGGCCGGACGGGTGAGCCTCGAGTCGCACCTCCGGGCCCGCCGCGCGGCCGGGCACAAGCTGCTCGTCCCCTACATCACCGGCGGCCTCGACGACGAGTGGATCGACGTGCTGCACGCGGTCGCCGACGCCGGCGCCGACGCGGTCGAGGTCGGGATCCCGTTCTCCGACCCGGTGATGGACGGCGTCACCGTCCAGGAGGCGTCACGGCGCGCGCTCGAGCACGGCGCCACGCCCGCGGGGATCGTCGCCGCTATCGGCGCCGACGCCTTCCCCGTCCCCCTCGCGGTGATGACCTACACCAACCCCGTCGCACACATGGGGTTCCGGCGCTTCGCGTCGGCGCTCGCCGGGGCTCGCATCTCGGGCGCGATCGTGCCCGACCTGCCACTCGACGAGCTGGACGGCTGGGCCGACGCCGCCGACGCCGCCGGCGTCGAGACCGTGCTGCTCGCGGCGCCGACCACGCCCGACGACCGCCTCGTGGCGATCTGCGAGCGCTCGCGCGGCTTCGTGTACGGCGTGGCACTCCTCGGCGTCACCGGTGCGCGCGACCACCTCGCCGCGCAGGCGGAGGAGGTCGCGCGCCGGTGCAAGGCCGCCACCGACAAGCCCGTCCTGCTGGGTCTCGGCATCTCGAACGCCGAGCAGGCCGCGGAAGCGTCCCGGTTCGCCGACGGCGTCATCGTCGGCAGCGCGCTGGTGGCGCGGCTGCTCGACGGCGGCGGCGCCGACGCGGCCCACGCGTTCGTGGCGGAGCTCCGCGCCGGGCTCGACGCTGTGCCGAGCGCATGATCAAGTACCTGGGATCGAAGCGCCGGCTCGTCCCCGTGCTCGCGAGCTTGTGCGAGCGCGCCGGCGTGCGCACGGCGCTCGACCTGTTCACCGGCACCACACGCGTCGCGCAGGCGTTCAAGCAGTGCGGCGCGTACGTCACCGCGGTCGACACCGCGCGGTATTCCGAGGTGTTCGCGCGCTGCTACGTGGAGACCGACGCCATCGCCGTCGACAAGGACGACCTGCGCGAGGCCGTGGCGGAGCTGAATGCGCTCCCGGGCGAGGCGGGCTACTTCACGCACACGTTCTGCGAGCAGTCGCGCTTCTTCCAGCCCTTCAACGGCGCGCGGGTCGACGCCATACGTGACGCGATCGAGCGTGACCACGCCGGTTCACCGCTCTACCCGCTCCTGCTCACGAGCCTGATCGAGGCGGCCGATCGGGTCGACTCCACCACGGGTGTCCAGATGGCGTACGTGAAGGAGTGGGCGCCGCGCTCGTACCGGCCGATCGAGCTCCGGCTCCCGGAGCTCGTGCCCGGTTCGGGCGAAGCCGTGCGCGCCGACGCGGTCGAGGCCGCCGGCGCGACGGGCGAGTTCGACCTCGCCTATCTCGATCCGCCCTACAACCAGCACCGGTACTTCACCAACTACCACGTGTGGGAAACGCTCGTCGCGTGGGACGCACCCGACCACTACGGCGTGGCCTGCAAGCGCGCCGACGCACGCGAGTGGGCCACCAAGAGCGTGTTCAACCGTCGGCGGGAGATGCCGGTGGCGCTCCGCGCGGTCGTCACCGACGTGCAGGCGCGTGTGCTCGTGCTGTCGTACAACGACGAGGCGTGGGTCGACCTCGACGAGTTGCGTGAGATCTGCGCGGTGCGCGGCGTGGTCGAGGTGCTCGCGTTCGACTCCCGGCGCTACGTGGGCGCCCAGATCGGCATCCACAGCCCGACGGGTGCGCGTGTCGGTACGGTGTCGCACGTGCGGAACCAGGAGTACCTGCTGATCGCGGGCGACCGCGCCGAGGTACGAGGGCTCGCGGCGGCGGCGCGGCTGTGAAGGTCGACGGCTGCGATCTGTGTGAGGCCGCGCGTATCACGCCGTGGTTCCACGAGGACGACGTGTGCTGGATCGCCGAGTGCGAGATCTGCTCCGTGCCGATGGTCGTGTGGCGCTCACACGGGGTGGCGCCGTCACAGGCGGAGCTCGCGCACATGCACGCGCAACTCGCCCGAGTCGCGGCCGACGTGCTCACCGTCGAGCACTGGGTCGACGACAACATGCGGAACATCCCCGACCACTACCACGCGCACGCGCGGCCCCGGGGCGGCTTCTTCGGCCACGGCTTCCGCCGCTCGTGACCCCGTCCTCGCACCGCGCGAGGCGCCGTCAGTAGCCTCCGCTGCTGCTCTTCGACGAGTTCGTGGCCGTCGGGTTGGTCGTCGCCGTCGCGCCCGACGACGACACGCTCGCCCCGGCCGTCGTGAACATCGCGCCCGCCATGCCCGAGCTCTCGTGGAAGTCGCAGTGGAACTGGAAGGCCGCGCCGGTCGACGGCACCGTGACCGTGACCTTGGCCTTCTTGTCCGGCTGCACCTCCTTGTCCACCTTGAGGGCGGTCGAGGTGAACGTGTGCGCGAGCTTGCCCTCGTTCTTCAGGGTGATGGTGAGCTTCTCACCCGGCTGCACCTTGATGAAGGTCGGCTCGAAGTACTTGTCGTCCTGCTCGAGGGTCAAGCTCGCGCTCGACTTGCCGCTCACGTCCTTGGTGCCGTGGTTGTTGACCTTCTGGCCGAGGTCGACCGGCGCTTTCTGCGCGGCCGACGCAGCCGGGCCGCCGAAGGCGAAGAGGAGCGCGGTCGCCGCCGCGGCACCGAGGAGCTTTTTCATCGAGGGCCTCCTTCGAGTCGGGTGATCTACGGCCCGGCCCCCGGGGGAGATTGCGCGCGTGCCGGTTACCATGGCGCGGGCTCCGCGCTTCTCGACGGCGAGCCGGCAATCCACTGCCCCCAGGACGCCGTAGATCCCCATGTGGTCGGTATCGGACGACGCGCTCGTTGCCGGGCTCGCAGCCGGCGATCAAGACGCCGCGTCGGCATTCGTCCGGCGCTTCCAGCGTCGCGTCTACGGCCTGGCCCGCACCATCGTGGGCGACGACCGCGCCGCGGAAGACGTCGCGCAGGAGGCATTCCTGCGGGCGTGGCGCCATGCCGCCGCCTACGACCCGAGGCGGGGGAGCGTCGTCAGCTGGCTGCTCACGATCACCCGCAACCTCTCGATCGACGCGGTGCGCGTGCGGCGGCCGGCGAGCTTCGACCCCGCCGTGCTCGTCGAGACCGACCACGAGTCGACCGAACGTGGACCGCACAAGCTCGCCGAGTTGAACGACGACACCGCGCGCCTACGCGCCGCGCTGGCGCGCCTCCCGGAGGACCAGAGCCGGGCGATCGTGCTCGCGGGCCTGCTCGGCTACACCGCGCGCGAGGTCTCGGAGATCGAGGACATCCCGCTCGGTACCGCGAAGACCCGCATTCGCACCGCGCTCCAGCGCCTGCGCGCCGCGCTCGTGTCCGAGGAGCGTGCTGAGTGAGCGTGTACTCGTGCGCGCAGCTCCGTGAGGTCGCGCCCGAGCTCGCGCTCGGCGTGCTGAGCGGGGCCGAACGCGCCGAGGCGATCATCCACGTGAACGGGTGCGCCCGGTGCCAGGCGCTCGTCAACGAGCTCACCGAGGTGGCCGACGCGCTGCCGCTGCTCGCGCCCGAGCACGAGCCGCCCCCGGGATTCGAGAGCCGGGTGCTGGCGGCGGGGCGGGCGCGCCGGCGGCGCACCACCAGGCGGTGGGTCGCGTCCATCGCCGCGGCCGCGGCCGCCGCCGCGATCCTCAGCATCACGATCGTGCGCGTCGTCGAATCGAACGACAGCGCATCGACCGTCGCGATGCGGGAGCCCGTCGAGGTCCGGATGGTCACCACGCCGGGCGCCTACCCGGCCGGCTGGGCGTACGTCACGAACGGCACGTCGGTCGCCGTCGCCGTCGACTACCACTTCCCGTCGGGTCGCTACCGGGTGGTCGTCGTCCCCCACGGTGGCACGTCGGCGACGATCGACACGATGACGGTGGCCGACGGGCGGGGGAGCGCCACCGGTCGGAGCCCCGTGCCCTTGCCGGGCGGGAGCACCATCGAGCTCGTCGCCGCCGAGGGGAACACGGTGTGCCACGGGACGGTTGCCCCGGAGTCCTAGGCTGCGGTCGACATCTCCGGTCGACGTCGGCGAGGGAGGGCAAATGCGCGTGCTCCGGGTGCTCGTGGTGGCAGTGGTGCTCACGGGGGGTGTCGCGGTGACCGCGCCCGGCGCGAGCGCATCCGCCCCGGCCACCAGCAAGGCGTGCAAGTCGCTCAAGACACTGCTCAACGACGCCAGCCACATCAATTCGAAGAAGTTCGACGGGGACCAGGTCAAGAGCGTGGGGCAGGAGTTCAAGAGCGCCGCGAAGTCGGCGCCCAAGGCCATCCGGTCGGCGCTCACCAAGATCGGCAACTTCCTCATCGACGTCGGGAACTCCAGTGGCGTGAGCGAAGCGCAGGCGAAGATCGCGCAGGAAGGCAAGAGCTACTCGCAGGCGGTCGCCACCGTGACGGGCTACCTCATCCAGCACTGCAACGGGAGCTGAGGCCCGCGCGCGAGGTCACGCCTCCGTCGGGCTGACGTCGTCGAGCCGGCGCGCCACCGTCTCGGGGAGGCGGGGCACGAGCAGCACGGCCGCGACGAGCGTGGGGACGCCGCACACCGCGATCGCCGCGCCCAGCCCGCCCATCGCGTCGCGGAGTTGCGTGGCGACGAGGAGGCCCGTCGCCGATCCCGCGACCCCGGCCACGAGCAGCAGCCCGTTCGACGTCCCGCGCACCTCGGTCGGGAACAGCTCGGCGTCGAGCGTCCCGAGCGCGAGCCCGGCGGACGCCGCGGCGACGATGGCGACGGCCGGCGCCACCCAGAGCAGCACGTCGTCGGACGCGAGGAAGAACGCCATCTGGAAGGCGGTCGCGAGGAGCAGCCCCGCGACCGCGACGGGGCGGCGGCCGCGCGACTCGGCCAGGCGGCCCGCGAGCAGGATGCCGATGACGCCCGGGACGCCGGCGGTGACCGTGCGGAACAGCGCGACGTCGGAGTTCGAGAACCGGTGGGCGCGGTGCAGGTACCGGTTGGTGAGCTGTGACGAGGGCGCGGTGAACACGTTCGTCACGAAGGCGACCGCCGCCAGCAGCACGAAGCGACCGCGGTAGCCGGTCACGAACACCTCGCCGACACGGCCGCGCTGCACCCGCTGGCGCACCACCGCCGCGTAGCGGCGCGTCTCGTGCAGCTGGCGTCCGATCGCGGGGAGCAGCAGCACCGCCGCCGCGCTCGCCAGGAACGAGATGCGCCAGCCGTAGTCGCCGAGGTCCGCGAACGGGAGGAACACCACCGACAGCGCCACGCCCGCTCCGAGCGCGAGCGCGAACATCGCGGCCGCGAAGGCCCGGGCACCTTCCGGTGCCTCCTCCACCGCGGCGATGCCCGCGACGACGAGGCACGCGTTCACGAACGCGCGGGTGAGGAGCTGCGCGCCGGTGAACACCTCGAAGCTCGGCGCGAGCCCGGCCAGCGCGTTCGCCGCGCAGGCGCCGGCGAGCGCGATCAGGATCAAGCGGCGCCGGCCGAGGCGGTCGGCGAGCGCGACGACCACGAGCGAGAGCAAAACGCCCGCCCGCGCGATGGCGAGTGCCAGCCCGAGGGCCTGGTCCGACTGGTTGAACGTGTCGGTCACGGCGTCGCCGTTCTGGGTGAGCAGCGCGCCGCTGAAGCTCGCGAAGACCGCGACGAGGGCGAGCGCAGCGAGGCGCCGTGCCTGTTCCTCGCTGAACGCCACCGGCGGGACGATCGCGAAGGGTCGCGGCGTGGGCGGCGCCGCGGTGCCGAGCGCGCGGGCCTCGACCCGTGCGGCGAGGAACGGCAGCTCGCGGCGCGCCGCGAGCCACGCCTGGAGCTCCACGAACCAGCTGAAGAAGGGCACCGAGTAGTGACCCAAGGCCTCGAGCTCGAGTGCGGTCGCGCCGTCGCCG
>Ga0187777_10001342_pt1 | contig 15945 bp, 14 predicted proteins | sample 1015_Q2_SP5_10_M_FD_132416 | JGI IMG/M metagenome (GOLD analysis project Ga0187777, IMG submission 132416) | Tropical peat soil microbial communities from peatlands in Department of Meta, Colombia - 1015_Q2_SP5_10_MG | ecosystem: Environmental > Terrestrial > Soil > Wetlands > Peat | place... | reverse complement strand
TTTGCCCATGTCGCGATGAGCCGTCATTCGCCCGGCCACGCGCAACGTTTCGCCCTCTTTGAATCTGCTTCGGACCTCCGCAATCGAACCGGAATTTTCAAAGGCAGCCCCGAACGGGTCCACGCCTCTCTTCCGCAGCGCTTCCAGTTTCTCGCGACGCTGCGCGATCAGTTCGTTCTCCGGCTCCATCGATCGCCGAATCTAAATCGCCATCGCCAAATGAACAGTCAGATGTTGCAATTGTGACGCTCTGTGGCGCATCCTCGCATCGCACCAGCCAGTCGGGTTCCGCCAGTTGGGCGGACGCATCCCGTTGGCGAGCTTCCGGACTTGCCAATGAAAGATCGGCAATGAGATAGTGATGGTTGCGTTTTCGCCAAATTTTTCATGCCACTCGATCTGCCGCAAACGACCTCGCAACGCTCCGGGCCACTGGTCAAACAGTTCTCGGTGTTTCTCCCGAACAAAGTCGGAGCCATGCTCGAGGTGGTGAAGCTGCTCAATTCTCACCACAGTCATGTGGTCGCGATCAGCGTCTCAGAATCGACCGATTCGGCCATCGCGCGCATCATCGTGAGCGACCCGGAGGGAGTGGAACAGCTATTTCGAGAAAACAACGTCGCCTACGGAATGTGCGAAGTGGTAGTGGTGGAAATGCGCGAAGTGGCAACCCAGTTGGCGAAACTTCTGGCAACATTGTTCTCTGCCGAGGTCAACGTGCATTTTACCTATCCACTGCTCACCCGACCCCATGGCCTGGCGGCATTGGCCCTGCACGTTGACGATAACGAATGCGCTTCTTCCGTGCTGATCAGCTCCGGTTTTAAGACGCTGAGCCAGGACGACATTTCGCGGTGACTTTTTTTTCGAGCGCGAGCCCAGACAAGGAGTCTAAATTTTTCACCGGATTTGACAGTCATCTACCCTGACAAAGAATAAAGCGATGCCAGCTCTTACCTTTTACTCGCCACCTCGGGCGGACCGCAGTTTCACCATCGGCCTGGGGGTCGTCATTGTTCTGGCTGCAGCGGAGTTATGCAGCTTTGGACTTTTTTATGCGAGCAAGATTCGGCCGGCGCACGCCGCGGCGGCGCCAGCAAAGGCCGCACCCGCGCCGGCAGCGGTCGCAAGTCGGGCGACACCGGCCGCGCCTCCGCCGGTTGCGCAGGCTTCCGCGAATCCAGTGTCTCCTCCATCAACCTCGGTTTTATCAACCTCGGATCGTCTGTTGAAGGAAGTAGCGGCTTTGCGAGAACGCGGCGACACGACGACCGCGTTGGCAAGACTACAGCAGGCATCGGAAAAGGATCCGAAAAATGCCCAGGTGCTTGCTGAGATGGCTACGATTTACGAATCGATCCTGAACTTTGACCGATCGAACGAGACGTGGCGGCGGATCCAGGAAATCGGTCCCGCTGCCGGCGCGTCCTATGAACTTGCCGTGGCGAAATTAAAAAGCGGCGTGGCGGCGGCCACGGCACCAACTTCTCCCGAGCAACCGGCCGCTCCCAGCACCCCGACCGATGCTATTCCGAATGGAGCTGTCCTCGGAATTTCAGACATTAGCGAAACCGAGAATCCTGATCCTGACGCCGAGACGGATCTGTTGCTCAAAATCAGCGTGAAAAGACGTGCGGACGTCGTGATCGATCACACCAAGGTAAAGATTCAGGTTTATTTTTATGACAGTCTTCCGGAACCCCCGCCCAACAATATCAAACTGACTGATGCTGATGTAAGCTACGAATGGTTAACGCCAAATCACGATTGGGCCGACACGAATACTGAGATTCTGGCGGTCACTTATGTTCGGCCGAAAAACAAGGCTCTTTCGTCCGAAGCGGCTTTGGCGGCGGCGGCGGCGGGAATTAATCCAACGAAGAAAGGCAAGTTGGCAGCGAAGCCGGGTCCAGTACCGGATTCCAGTCAGCGAAAATATCTCGGCTATATCGTGAGGATTTCCTATAATGACCAATTGCAAGATCAACGAGCTGTGCCAACCAAGCTGCTAACACTTTTCCCATCTTCCAACACAAACTCGCCCTAATGCAATTGCTCATCGTGCACAGTGACGCCGAAATGGGCGAGCAACTGGCGCGAATGGTGAAAGATTATTCCGCGCATGATTGTGAGCTCGTTGGAAATGATTCCGCTGCCCTTGAATGGGGCCGGCGTCATGCAAAGTGCGCTCTTCTTCTGACCCAGTTGGACGCGAGCGCAATCGACGGCCTCTCGCTCGGCGGCGCACTAAGCGAAATTTTTCCCGGTTTGCAGACCTTGTTCTTTCCGGGCTACGCCGCGACCGAGCGGCGTCTCGAAGTCGCGCAGACAAAAGTTTTTCCTGAACCAATCGAAGGTGACGCTCTGTTGGACGCAATTGAGGAGGCCGGAAAGGCCCCGGCCGGCAGGCCCGATTTGTTTCACGTGGTCGATATCATCCAGATGTGTTGTCTCGGCCGGCGCAGCGGCGCCATCCAGATCGTACGGGACAAACGCAGTGGACTAATCTTTTTACGCGGAGGCCAGTTGTTGCACGCCGAAACGACTGGTGCCCGCGGTGCGGACGCGTTGTTCGAGATGATCGAATGGGGACGGATCGAGTTTGCTTATGATCGAACGGTTCGAGCCCCGGTTGAAACCATTAGAACGCAATGGGATGAGGCGCTAATCGAAGCCGTCACGCTCTGCAAACAAGAAAAAGCGCTGGCTTCGCAGCGACGCGCCTGAGCTTCTGCGCAACTTCTTTTTTATGGCGGGAGTTGCGCTACCTTATCCGCCCGTGAAACCGATCGCGCTCTGCCTTGTTCTGATTTCGAGTTCGGCCCTCGGTCAGATTCAGGTCGATTTGAAATTGCCGCGGCTTCAATTCATTGCCTACGAGCCGGTGATCGCAACGGTTGGCATAACCAATCTTGCCGGGCGCGATATCGATCTTCACGACCTTTCGGGGCAGCCGTGGTTTGGATTTGAAGTCACCGGCCAGGATGGTCAGCTGATCGGCACCCTGAAAACCGACCCGATTCAGCCCCCGCTTAAAATAGAAACTGGCAAACGTGTTACCCAAAAAATCAACCTGACATCGCTCTTTGTCGTGCACGATTTCGGAGCTTATCACGTCCGAGCGCATGTTTATTTCGCCGACCTGGGAAAGTTTTTTTATTCGCCAGCCAAGGTTTTCGAAGTAACCGACGCCCGGCCGATTTGGCAACAAACGGTCGGAATTCCAGAAGGAACCGGAGGAGGCGGAGACGCTCGAAGTTATTCACTTTTGAGCAATCGTTTCCCCGATCACACTTCGCTCTATGTTCGCGTGGAAGACAAGGATCGTGGGATTGTTTATGCAACTTATTCGTTAGGCCGCATCATCGCGCTGGACGAACCGCAGGCGGAGCTTGATCGCGCGAATCAACTTCACGTTCTGTTTTGTGCCGCCCCCCGTGCCTGGGCCTATGACCGCGTTGGATTAAACGGCGACCTCCTCGCTCACGAGACGTTCATGGAGACAAAATCCCGGCCGCGCCTTGTTCGCTCTGACGATGGCGAAGTGAGGATCGCCGGCGGAATGTTGGAATCGCCGCTCAATCCCGAAACGCGCAGCACCGCGCCCAAACTCTCGGATCGTCCACCCAGACCGGCCGCTCATGATTAAGATGCCGGTTTTGTTGCGTGGCTTCGCTTTTGGCTTTTGCTCGATCTCGGTGATGGGCATCTGCCAAGCGCGCACTGTTTCGACAGCGGAAAGTTCGCGACCATCAACGGTTGTCGTGATCGATGCCGGTCACGGCGGGTTTGATCGCGGCGGCATTCCCGGCCAGCGCGTCGCTGAGAAAACAATGACGCTGGACGTGGCGTTGCGACTGCGGCAGTTGTTGCAGGCCAGCGGTTATCGGGTGGTTATGACGCGTGACAGCGATGTTTTTGTCCCCCTCCCCACCCGCGTTGCCATTGCCAATTCGTATCGCAATGGGATTTTCGTTTGCATTCATTTCAACGCGACGCCGCGCAGTGGCGCCAATGGGATCGAAACTTATTTTTACAGCTCGCAAAGTTTGCCGCTCGCATCCGCAATCCATTATTACGTTGCGGGCGGCGCGCCATCTGAAAATCGGGGAGTGCGCCGCCGCGGCTATTATGTTCTGCGCCGGACCACGATTCCATCAGTATTGGTCGAATGCGGATTTCTGACCAATCCAACCGAGGCGCAGTACGCGCAAAATGCGGGCTATCGACAAAAACTGGCTGATGAGATCGCTCGCGGAATTCGTAATCGTTACTCGGTCGCGAGCAGTTCTACGGGGGAGCGCGTCGCCTCAAACGAAACGGTGCCGCTGCAACCATTCATCGATCAAACCCGAATGCACGACCCTGATTTGTCGCGCGGAAAACATTCGCACAAGTCTTCGCACACCCAATCTTCCAGCACGAAAAAACATAAGAAGAAGAAAACCACGACAACCGATTCGGAGAGTTAATTGGATTCACCAATTCTGAGCACAGCACAAATGCGCACGGCCGAAGAGGCCGCTTTTGCCCGCGGCGTCGCAGTCGAAGCATTGATGGACCAGGCTGGAGCGGGATTAGCGCGGGTGGTTCGACAATTTTTTCCGCAGCCGCAGACGTGCGTCGTGTTTGCCGGCAAGGGTCACAACGGCGGCGACGCTCTGGTGGCAGCCAAACATTTGCAGCGGGGCGGCTGGAAGATCGACCTTCGTCTGCCGTTTGCCGAAAACGATTGCAGTGAATTGACCCACAAAAAGCTTCAGCAGTTGCGCGAGGCCGGGTCGGACGATTCGGAAGCCGGCCCGCGCACGATCATTCTCGACGGTTTACTTGGGTTGGGCGCGAAGTCTTTTTTGCGCGAACCGATTCGGTCCGCAGCAAGAGAAATTAATCGAATGCGGCGCGAGCGAAACGCCTTCGTCTTTGCCGTCGATCTTCCCACCGGTCTTGACGGAAGCACGGGCGAAATGGACCCGGAAGACTCTGTCATCGCCGATTTCACCGTTACGATCGGGTTTGCCAAACACGGATTGATTCTCGATTCCGCGCTCGATCTCGTTGGTCGCATTGAAGTCGTTCCGCTGGTCGACCTGGTGACCGACGCCGCGCCTAACGACCTGGTTGCTACTGCTAATTCTCTGCGGTCGCTTCTGCCGCGCCGGAAGTTTAGCGCCTACAAAAATCAATTCGGTCGGATTGGTGTCGTCGCTGGGTCGCAAGGTTTTGTCGGAGCGGCACTGATGACCACGCGCGGCGCGTTGCTTGCAGGGGCTGGTTTGGTCGACGTTTTCGTGCCGGAAGATATTTACGAAATCGTGGCGGCGGCTGCGCCGGTCGAGGCAATGGTGAAGCCAGTCCGGTCATACAAGAATTTGCTGGAAGAAAAAATCGACGTCTGGTCCGTCGGTCCGGGGCTGGGAACCGCCCGCGCCGGCGAGATTTTGAATCTGATCGAGCGGGCCGAGCAGCCAATGATCGTCGATGCGGATGGTCTCAACGTGCTCGCTGGAAAGGTCGACGTCTTGCAACGCTGTCGCGGCCCGCGTTTAATCACGCCGCATCCGGGCGAAATGAGCAGGCTGGTCGACATCGGGAAAATGTCCCGCACTGGCGTCGCGCGAAATTTTTGCGACCATTTTCCGGCGACGCTGCTGCTTAAAGGCAGCCGCACAATCGTGTGCGAGCGGGGCCAACCGCTCAGTTACAACACAACCGGCAATCCGGGGATGGCCAGCGGTGGAATGGGCGACGTCCTGACCGGCGTCTGCGCCGGACTGGCGGGGCAAAAATTGTCGCTGTTCGACTCGGCCCGAGTTGGCGCCTGGGCTTGCGGTCGCGCGGCCGAAATCTCGATTTTCAATTTTGGCGTAAGCGAAGAATCGCTGCTCGCGACCAACGTGCTCGATCACCTCGGCGCTGCATTCAACGAAATCCGCGACCCATTAGTTTGATGGATACTCAACCTCAAGTCACCGAGGTTGCCGGTCCACACCGCGAGAACTTTTGGACTCGAACTAAGAAGGCGCTGGGACCACTGGCTGCCGCAGGAGTGATAATCGCGAAGTTTTTCGCCAAGCTGAAGTTTTTCATTTTGCCCGCGCTCAAATTCCTGCCGGTCATTCTCAAGTCGGGAGGAACGATGCTGCTTTCGATTGGAATCTACGCCAGCATCTGGGGTTGGAAGTTCGCGCTCGGTTTTGTTCTGCTCCTGTTCGTTCACGAGTGCGGCCATCTTATAGTAGCCAAAAAATTTGGGCTCAAGGTCAGTGCGCCGGTATTTATTCCGTTCATGGGCGCATTCATTCTGTTGAAAGACCAGCCGCGCAATGCATGGATGGAAGCTTGCGTTGGTATTGGCGGTCCGATGCTCGGCTCGCTCGGCGCCCTGTTGTGCCATTCGCTGGGTGAGACAGCGCATGCCCCGATTCTTATCGCCCTGGCCTACTCCGGCTATTTCCTAAATGTTTTTAATCTCACGCCGGTCGGCTTTCTCGATGGCGGACGAATTGTGACCGCATTGTCGCGCTGGCTATGGTTGCCTGGGCTGGCAGTGCTTCTCTGGTTCGGATGGAAATACATGAATTTGATCATCTGGCTCATGGTGTTCTTGTCGCTGCCACGGGTGATTTCGCTATTTCGCAGGCGCACCGAAGCCGAGAGACAATATTACGAAGTTACGTCCGGGCAGCGCTGGACGATGTCGATTTTGTATTTCGGTTTGATCGCGGCGCTGGTCGTCGGAATGCAACTCGCTGAACGGGATTTACAGAACCGCGGCATCCGTCCGCAACAAAAGCCCAGATATGCAGTCGCCGTAATCAAGCTGAACACGCTAAATCAGCGGACTATTCCTACCCCGAAGACCTTTTCCGGCTCGAGTCCGATCCTTTTCAAAATCGAAAGGAACCGTTTGTCCGAACGAAGTGGTGCGAATTCAGGAGCGATGCCAACAAAATGCAGCGAGGAAGATCGTTCGTCGCAAGCGCGCTCCAGCTCCCGAATTGCTTCGTCGTCCGCCTGGAGCGCGACATGCACATGCGCGATTGCATCGCCCGGCGTGTAGTTGCGATTTGCCACAGCCGCATCGAGCGCTCGCCTGGCTTGATCAGGTTGATTCAAGCGCGCATAAGTGATCGCAAGACCGAAACCCGGTCTGCCACCGAGTTCCTGGGCCTTTTTGTAAAGAGCAATCGCCTGATCGAACCGGCCCATCTCGCGATATAATGCTGCCAGCAGTGGCTCGCCATAGACAAACGTGGCGTCCAACTGCAACGCACGCTCGCCCGCCGCGACCGCTTCATCGTATAAACCGAAATAACGGTAAAGCTCGCAGGCAAAATTGTTCACCCAAAGCGACGCCGGATCAATGTTCGCAGTCCGGCGAAGATAAAGCAAAGCCTGGTCACGATCGCCCCGGGCCGCGTAATTGGCCGCGATGAAATAATTCGATGGCGTCGAATTTGGTTCGAGCGCAACCGCGCGCAGGAATTCTTCTTCCGCGCCATCGAAATCCCAATCGATAACCCGTTTGCTTTCGCCGAGATAAACGTGCGCCTCGGCTTCGCCTTTGTCGATTTTGAGAGCTTTGACAGCGGCATCGCGCACCTTTGGATATGCTTCGAGCGGCGGCACGTAAGCATCGGCTAACCAAAGCCACGCCTTCGCGATGCCAGTCCAGGCGCGGCTGAACTGCGGATCTTTCTCCAGTGCGCTCTGAAAACAAACGAGACTTCGTCGCAACGCGTCTTCTGTCGCCCGATCCGAATTAAAAAGCCCCTGCAAATACGAATCGTAAGCATCGGTATCGCGCGACAGGCGCGGCCGCGAAATCGCCAGTTTCAGTTTCAGTGTATCCACGATCGCGCGTGTGATCTCATCCTGCAGCGCAAAGATGCTTTGCATTTCGCGCTCGAATGTGTCCGACCAAATGGTGAAACCCTGCCGCGCGTCGATGAGTTCGGCAGTTACCCGAACGCGGTTTCCATCGCGCCGGACGGTTCCTTCGAGGATATGACCGACGTTAAGCTTGCCAGCGATCTCACGCAGATCGGCCTGGCGGTCTTTAAACCAAAATGCCGATCGCCGCGCCGCAACACGCAGATTATCGATCTTCGACAATGCCGTTAGAATTTCCTCCGCGATCCCGTCGCTGAAATAATCATGATCGTGATTCGGGCTGAGATCGCTAAACGGGAGCACAGCAATCGATTTGCTGTTCGGGTCCGGCTCAATCGACCCGGACACGCCCGCTCTCATGTTCATTTTGCCGGCATCCACATCCGGTGTCCGAACAACTCCGTAGCGGGTGAGATCAAAAAACCACGACAAAGCGAGCGCGACTGGAAAACCGAGCACGATCAGCATGACGATCAGCCGCACGATCCAGTTCGGAACGTCAAAGACCGGAAAAACCTGCGCAACACCTTGCGACAGCGCCCAACCGCCGACGATGTACCCGATCGCGACGCTGTAAACTTTCCGTCGCTTGAGCTCGGCGAAAAATCTCCCAGGGGTCACGGTTTTGTCTCAGCGATGAGTTTCTGAAATCGCGGGTCGTCGCGAATCGGGTCCCACTCCCAGCGGTGCTTGAGATCGTTTACCGTAACACTGTAGTTGGCCGTATCGACCGGTCCGGGAACGGCAAGAAGATGCTCGAGCAAAGTCAGGGCCCGCTCTTTTTCGCCGACGCGGACGTAAATTAGCGCCAGGATTGCGTTCATGACCGTCCCATCAAGCGCGTCCTGGTTTTCCGGGCGCAACTGGACTGCCTTCTCTCCCTCGGCGATTGCCTCGTCTTTTTTGCCGAGCAATGCACAACTCCAGCCAAGAAACGCGTGCGGCTCGGGGACATTCGGCGACTCTTTTACCCCGGCGGCAAAAACATTCCTGGCCTTTTCCAGCTCGGAGAGCGCCCTTGTTTCGTCACCGCGAACCAAGGCGATGACTCCTGCAAAATAACTGCGGGGAGTATCGACGTTATTAAAATAAGAAAAGATTTCTCTCGGCGATGCGGCCAATATGCTTTCGGCAGCGTTCAGATCACGATCAATAAGCGACGCATCAAGCCGGGTGCTGGTAACCTCGCCATCCGGATCCTTGCCTGGTGGAATCGTGGCCATTTCCTGTTTCAATCGCGTCGTGGTGCCGTTCACCCAAAAGTCAACGTAACCAGCCTGAGCTTTGGCATTTATTGAATTAGGCGAAAGCGCGAGCAGCCGCTCCGAAGATCTTCTGGCGTTTGGCCAATCCCGCATCGCGCAATAGGCGTAAAGCAGATCCCGAACAACATTCGAGTCTCGCGGGTCGACTTTCAGGATTTGCTCGTAGCTATCAACCGCTTCCTGCCAGCGTCCCTGCCGGCGCTTGATCGCCGCAATATTCCACGGGATCGCGCTGTCGTTAGGCAGTAACTTTTTTGCGATCTCAAATTCCCGTAAAGCGTTTTCGTAATCGCGACCGAACCAATAGTAGCAAAGACCCATGGCAAAGTGCCCTTCGCCCAGATTCGGCTGCAGTTGCAAAGCCAGATTCGCTTCCGACAATGCGCTTTGCTTCCAAAGCTCGGTTGGCTCGAAAAAGTGGTAAATGCGGGCGCGGGTTGCAGCCAGTCGGGCATGCGCCAGAGCGAATTTCGGATCGAGCGTTATCGCTTGAACGTACAACTGCTCGGCCGTGCGATAATCCTGCAGGAAGGTATCCGGTTTGAATTCGTATTCTTTCGCCTGCAAAAAAAGATCGTAGGCCTGGGCGTTCTCTGTCGGCTTGCCTTGCATCCGCGCCGCTTCATCCGAGGTAATGTTGGCTTTTAAGGCTGTGGCAATCTCGCGGGCAATTTGCCCATCAATTCCGACAGAGTCCTGGACCGTAAGTTCGTATTTATTGGCCCAAAGATGGCGGTCTTTGATCGCGTCGACCAATTGCACATTCATGATGACTCGATCTCCAACCTTCCGAACGCTGCCCTCGAGGATGTTGGCGACATCCAGAGTCTTGGCGATCGCCCGAAGATTGTGCATCAAGGTCGCACCTCGATAATTCTCAACCGATGTGCGGCTGATGACACGTAAATCCCTGATCTTGGCAAGGGCGGTGAGAATATCGTCCTGCATGCCGTCGGCAAAATAACCGCTCGCCTTATCATCGCTGAAGTTTTCGAACGGAAGAACAGCGATCGATTTGTCCGAGGCCAAACGAGAGTGTGCGTTTCGCTCGGACCAGATCCATCCCACGATGACAAAGATCAAGACGGTCGCTCCAATCGCCCACCATCCGAACCGCGACCGGCGCGATTTCTTCACCGCTGCGCGATCCTGAACAATTTTCGCCGGCAACGCCGGGTTTCCAAAGTCCTCGCCTTGAAGATTGAACAGATGGATCCGAACCTCATGTTTGACCGAGCACTCGCCGAGATCGTTCAGGTGAGGCTGCCACTCCCGAAATTCACCGATGTCTTCCGCAACTCGCTGCGACAGAAGAATGTGGCCGGCATCTCCGCAATCCATTACCCGTTGCGCGAGATTTATTCCGGCCCCGGCAACGTTTTTCCGGTCGTGAATGTCTTCAACCGTTGTCACCGGGCCACTGTGAATACCCATTCGCAGCTTGAGTTCTGGAGCCTGCGCGCGAACAGCGCGTGAAATTTCCACCGCGCAACGAACGGGAGCTTCGGGTGTGCTGAAGAAGATCAGCGCCATTCCGTCGCCGGTGGGCAAATGGACAAGTTTTCCGGCCGCCTCGGCGATCTGCGCTTCGTTGCTGGCCCGGACCACGGCGTTCAACGTCTGCACGTTCGCCCGTTGATCATCGATCAGCAGTTTGGAGTAACCGACGATGTCGATCAGCAGCACATGGGCAAGCTCCAGTTTCGCGCCCGTTTGAGGTTGGTCGCTCATGAGAGGTTACGTTTGGCAACGTAAGGTGTCCGCGCGTGCTTTCACAAGCGCAACCTCGCCTGCAATGCTATTTTATCGGATGCCGTTTCAGCTCGAGTCGAACTACAAACCGCGGGGCGATCAAAGCCAGGCAATCGCCAAACTGATCAAGTCGGTCGAGGCGGGCAACCGGCATCAAACCTTGCTCGGCGTCACCGGTTCGGGGAAAACATTTACGGTTGCAAACGTAATTCGGGAGATCGACCGACCCACCCTGGTCATTTCACACAACAAAACGCTCGCAGCCCAGTTGTATTCCGAGTTTAAACAATTTTTCCCGCGCAACGCGGTCGAATATTTCGTCAGTTATTTCGATTATTATCAGCCCGAAGCGTACATTCCTCGAAGCGATACCTACATCGAAAAAGATTCGTCGATCAACGAAGAGATCGAACGATTGCGGCTCGCCGCCACCAGCGCGCTGCTTTCGCGGCGCGACACAATCGTCGTGGCCAGCGTTTCCTGCATTTACGGTGTCACCTCGCCTGAAGATTACGAGCGAATGCTTCTAACCGTAAAGCGCGGCCAGCATATTGGCCGCGAAGCGGTGCTCGGCCGTTTGATTGAAATGCTCTACGAGCGCAACGATATGAATTTCACGCGCGGCCGATTTCGCGTCCGCGGCGACGTAGTTGAGGTTTATCCGGCCACGGCCGACGAAGAGGCAATCCGGATCGAATTTTTCGGGGACGAAATTGACGCGCTGACGCGATTCGATCCGCTCACCGGCCACGCGCACGAGTCTCTCAGCGTAATAACTTTTTTCCCGGCAAAGCAGTTCGTCACTCCGGCGGACAAACTGAATCGCGCGCTCGGCACGATTCGAGAGGAGCTTGAGCAGCGAATCATCGATCTCGAGTCGCAAAACAAGCTAATTGAAGCACAACGCCTCCGCATGCGCACCGAATACGATCTGGAGATGTTGCAGGAAATGGGTTTCTGCAACGGCATCGAGAACTACTCCCGCCATTTGTCCGGACGGCCACCCGGCTCGAAGCCGTTTACGATCATTGATTTTTTTCCGAAGGATTTTCTGGTTGTAGTCGACGAATCGCACGCCACCATTCCGCAAATTGGCGGGATGTACGAAGGCGATCGTTCGCGCAAGACGGTCTTGGTCGATTATGGCTTCCGTTTGCCGAGCGCGCTCGACAACCGGCCGCTCAATTTCGACGAATTCATGAAGCTGACGAACCAAATCATTTATGTCAGCGCAACGCCGGCCGAGTTTGAAATTCAAAACAGCGTGGCCGGAAATCAGAATTATTTCCCGCATAAGCGGCAACGGATCGGCGACCAAGAGTTGATCCCGTTCGTTTTGCCGGGTGGAAAGCGTCCGGCGCCGAAATTGCAGGTTCACATTTCCCGGACAGATGATCCGCCGGAAAAATTTGACGTGCATTCGGCCGGCGCGCCGCTGGTGGTCGAGCAAATCATTCGCCCGACCGGTTTGCTGGATCCCAAAATCACGATCAAGCCGCTCAAGAACCAGATCGACGACACGATCGAGCTTTGTCGCCAGCGCGTTGAGAAATCTGAGCGCGTTTTGATTACGACCCTGACCAAACGGACGGCCGAAGATCTGGCCGACTACCTGCGCGATGTCGGTTTGAAAGTGCGTTACTTGCACAGCGACATCGACACGATCGAGCGGGTCGAGATTTTGCGCGGCTTGCGCGCGGCCGATTTCGACATCCTGGTCGGCATCAATCTGCTCCGGGAGGGTCTCGATCTGCCGGAGGTTTCGCTGGTCTGCATTCTCGATGCGGACAAGGAAGGATTTTTGCGCAGCCAAACATCCCTCATCCAAACCGCCGGTCGTGCGGCCCGGCACGTGAATGGTGAGGTCGTACTCTTTGCCGATCAGATTACCCAAAGCATGGAAGCGCTGATTTCGATCTCCGAATATCGCCGCGCCAAACAAATCGAATACAATGAAAAGCACGGAATCACGCCGCAGACTGTCCGGCGCGCCGTTCAGGAAAGTTTGCACACGATTTTGCGCGGCCGCGAAATTGAGTCTTCAGTTATTCGTGAAGCCGGTGGCAATTTCGATTTGACCGAGTTGCTTCGTGAATTGGAAGACGAGATGCAACAGGCTTCGGCGAACCTTGAATTCGAACGCGCCGCTTTGTTGCGCGATCAAATCATGGAAGTAAAGAGCGGCGCCGGTCTGGGCAAGATCGAGCCGAAACACCGGCCGGTCAGATACACACACGCACGCAACGGCGGACGGCGCAGAACGAGAGTCTGAATCGTTGTCGGCGTCCCGTCCGAGCTTATTCTGAATCTCGCACGATAATAGCTCCGCTGGGGCGTAATGCGCTCTGGACTGATCTTTGCCTCCATCGTTTCCGCTTTGTTCGTGCACTTCGCGCCGGCGGAAGACTCGCCAGTCGTTGGAATCAATTCGCTGACCGAAGTCGAATTTTCGTCGTTGAGCCAGCGCGATCCGAATCCGCTCGGTGAAAAAGCGCTGGCCATTCATCCGGAGCAATGGAAACACGCCGAGACCGAGCATTTCATTTATCACTTTGTCCACAGTTACGTCGCAAAGCCGGTTTCGATCGAAGCCGAATTTCATTACCGCGTCATCGCGAAAGAGCTCGAGCGCGATCAGCCGTCAGGCGACATCAAGTCGCACATCTACATTTTCGAAAAGCCGGACGAGTGGCACCAGTTCCAAACTTTTGGCAACCTCGAGCCGTGGAGCGGTGGAATTCATTCCGCCGGCAGTCTCTTCGTCCAGCGCAATCCCGCGTACAAGTTCGGCAACAACCTGCTTGGTCACGAAATCGTCCACCTGGTGCTCCATCGATTCTACACCGACAGCATTCCGCGCTGGCTCGATGAAGGGCTCGCTCAATTCATTTCAAAGGATGCATACTCGAGTTACGAACGCGCGCGCGGATATAATGCCAGGCCGCGTTCGGACGCAGTTGCGCCACAGGATTTCATTCCCGTGACGACGCTCGTAACCATGGGCTATCCGTCAACCGAGCACGTCAAAGCGTTTTACGACGAATCCGAGCGGCTGGTGCGATATTTGGCCGCTACCGACAAACCAGGCTTTCTTGCGCTACTCGACGCGCTCGCGCGACATCAGCCGTTCGAAACTACCCTGCCCCGGTTTTATGCTGGCAAATTCGCAACGGTAGCAGCGCTGGACGAACAGTTCCGCGAATACGCCGCCAAAGACTTTGGAACTTCCCTCGATCAGGCGAGCAATCAGTAAATTTAAAGACCCAACATCGCCCGCCAGACCGCCTGCCACTTTTTTTCCGATCGAACAAAAACAAAGATATCTATTCCATGTTCGTTGTAATTCAGGCCACCTAACACATAGGCAATTCGCCATTCGTAGCTGGCGATCGCGGAGTCGCGATAAACGTGAATATCAGGCTCGCCTTGTTCGAAGGAGAAGACCTGCGCCTGCTGAATAAAATCGACGTAACTTTGGGCGCACGCCTTGCGGCCACTTGCAACGGTTTTCAATTGCGCATCCTTGATGATCATTTGCGGGTGAAATGAAGAAACGAGAGCCCTCTTCACGGCGCTTGGATTCGCGCTCAACCAGGCACGATTGATTGTCTTCAGGGCTAATCGAATCTCGTCGCTGACTTCGTCCGAATCTGCCATCTCTCGACCTTGTAATCCCGCTCGTGCGATGCGATCAAGTCGCAATGCCGAAAGCCAGAACCAAACCCAGCACGGCCAACATTTACGCGGTGGTTGGTTCGGATGAATCCGAAGTCAAGCGCGCGGCCGCGGAGCTGGCGGCAAAATTAACGCCACCGGATGCGGGCGATTTTGGACTGGAAACGATCGACGGCGCAGTCGACAACGCCGAACAGGCGGGCGCGCGGATAAGATTGACGATCGAGGCGCTCCACACCCTGCCATTTTTCGGCGGAGCCAAGCTGGTTTGGCTGAAGAACGCGAACTTTCTCGGCGACGATCAAAAAGCGCGTGCGGCCAGCGTTCAGTCGGCGTTGGAAGAATTAACGGAAGTAATCGGCGAGGAGTTCGCCGACGGAATCACATTTCTCTTGAGCGCAACTGACGTAGACAAGCGGCGTTCTTTTTACAAATCTGTTGCCAAACGGGCCGAGCTCCAAGTCTTCGATAAACTCGACTCGAATCGCACCGGTTGGGAAGAAGAAGCGACCGAAATCGCAACCGCGCGCGCCGCGAAACGAAAGTTGCAGTTCGATGACGATGCTCTCGAGCTTTTTGTCTTGCTCACCGGTGGCGACAAACGCCAGATCGACAACGAATTGGAGAAGATCGATTTGTGTCTCGGGCATGAACGCCGGGTAAAAGTCCATCTCGTCCGCGATTTGGTGCCGCTTTCGCGCGCCGGAGTTATTTTTGAACTGGGAAACGCGCTGGCGGAACGAGATCTCGAGCGCGCGCTTAAACTCGTCAGGCGTTTGCTCGACCAGGGTGAAAAGGCGATCGGCATATTGTTGGCTACAATCTTGCCGACCGTCAGAAATTTGATGTTGGCAAAAGATTTAATGGAACGGCACCGATTGCCGCCGCCGGGCACACCATTTCAATTTATTTCGACGCTAAATCGGTTGCCGGCGGCTGCGACCAAACATCTGCCGCGCAAAAAGGACGGGTCGATCAACGCCTACGCGCTCGGTATCGCCGCTCAAAATGCGCATCGATTTGAGACGGCTCAACTGGTGGACGGCATGGAAGCTTGTTTGCAGGCAAACCTTCAGCTTGTGACAACGCAACTCGAGCATGAATTGGTTCTCACTGAAGTCGTGGTGAAGTTGATCGGGCGAAATTGATAACACTGGACGCGACGGAACGCGCGCCCCTGCAATCAGCTGGCCGCGGTTTTACCTTCGAGTTGCTTGCGGGCCATTGGCCCGACGTATGGAATTTCCCACCGCGCGCCGGTGAACGCTTTTACCGTCGCAATGATCCAGAGCACGATGAACGCGATCTGGATTAACGCGGCAATGATTGACCAAAAGAAGACCAGAATCCCGCCGAG
>Ga0187777_10001339_pt1 | contig 15962 bp, 11 predicted proteins | sample 1015_Q2_SP5_10_M_FD_132416 | JGI IMG/M metagenome (GOLD analysis project Ga0187777, IMG submission 132416) | Tropical peat soil microbial communities from peatlands in Department of Meta, Colombia - 1015_Q2_SP5_10_MG | ecosystem: Environmental > Terrestrial > Soil > Wetlands > Peat | place... | reverse complement strand
TCCCGCGTGAATCTTTCCTTCGTCCTCGAGCTCGCATTCATGCTGGTGGTGATCCTCATCGCCTCCGAGCTGTTTACCAATGCCTTGGAGCATCTCGGAGCGAGGTTGAGAATCTCCGAAGGCGTCACCGGGTCGCTCTTCGCAGCCGTAGGCACCGCACTGCCCGAGACCATGGTTCCCTTGCTCGCCATTTTCGCAGGCACGGCAAGCAGGTCGGTCAACGAGGAGGTCGGTGTGGGCGCCATCCTCGGTGCGCCGTTGATGCTTTCGACATTGTCGATCTTTCTGATGTCGATGTCCGTGGTCGGCAGACGCGGAATGACGGGGCGGCTCAACCCGGAACGCTCGGGCGTCTCGCGCGACCTCGACTTCTTTCTCACGGCCTTTCTCGTCGGCGCGGCGGCGATGTTCGTTCCTGCAGAGCAGAGATATCTGCGCGTGGGCTTGAGTTCGCTGCTGGTGACGATCTATTTCCTGTATGTGTTGCTCACTCTCCGCGCGTCGGACAGGCTCGTCCAGGATGGCCACGGCACGCACGCCCACGACCGGCTCTTTCTGACGCGAGTCGGATTGCCGGAGAATACTCTTGTCACGCTCGCGCAGCTGGCTATCGGCCTCGCGTTGCTGATCTTCGGGGCCAAGGGATTCATTAACGGCGTCGAGGATGCCTCGAGGCTGCTCGGCGTCTCGGCCCTGCTCCTGTCGCTGCTCATCATTCCAATCGCCACCGAGCTGCCGGAGAAGGTAAACAGCATTCTGTGGATTCGGCGCGGAAAGGACACGCTCGCCTTCGGCAACATCTCGGGTGCGATGGTGTTCCAGGGGACGCTCCTGCCCGCCATCGGCATTATGCTCACCCCCTGGGAGCCGCGTCGCGAAGTGCTGAGCGGCGTCGTTATTACCCTGCTCGCCGCGGCGTGGCTGCGTCTGGGCATGCACGCCCGGGGGCTCCCGATCTGGGCGCTTGTCGGAAACGGGTTGCTCTACGTCACCTATCTCGCCTGGAGCCTTCAACGCTGATGCAGAGCGTGCCGCTCGCACGAACGCGCATGATAACTTAGCCTGGTTCGCCACACTGCAAGGAGTTTGCATGCCCCTAGTCACTGTTTCCCTTCGCCCGGGCAAATCCAGCGAGTTCAAGTCTCAGATCCTCAGCGCCGTCCACAGCGCGCTGGTCGCTGCGGGCGTGCCCGACAAGGACCGTTTTCAGCGCGTTGTCGAGCTCAGCTCCGATAACTTTCGGTTCGATCCGGAATACCCGGATCTCGCCACTCCTCGAACAGATGATTTCGTCTTGATTGAAATCCTCCTTTCGGTCGGGCGGAGCATCAAAGTGAAAAGGAAGATCCTGGCGGACATTCTTGCCGGCGTGTCGAAGGCCTCCCGTCTGAATCCGGAAAACGTCATGGTCTGCTTCATAGAGACCCAGTGGGAGAACTGGTCGTTTGGCGGCGGGCGATTCTTCTATGCCTGAATTCGTCCACTGGTTCGACGGCAGAAAGGACCTTGATAATCCATGAAGGTCACGATTCTCGACGACTACTTCGATACGCTGCGCACGCTCGCGTGCTTTCGCGAGCTAGCAGGGCATGAAGTCACGATCTGGAACGATCACGTGCAGGAGGTCGACGCGCTGGCCAGTCGGCTGCGCGACACGGAAGCGCTGGTGCTGATCCGCGAACGCACCCAGGTTCGCGCGCCCTTAATCGAACGCCTGCCCAAGCTGCGACTGATCAGCCAGCGCAGCGTCTACCCGCACATCGACGTCGACGTCTGCACCCAGCACGGCATCATCGTCTCGTCGAACATGCACTCCGACTCGCCGTCATACGCGGCCGCGGAACTGACCTGGGGCCTTGTGCTCTCCGCAATGCGACAGATTCCGCAGCAGGTGGCGGCGCTCAAGTCGGGGGTGTGGCAGAACGGCGTCTGGTACACGCTGCGCGGCAAGACGCTCGGCATCTTCGGCTACGGCAGGATCGGGGCAGTGGTAGCCGGCTACGGAAGAGCATTCGGCATGAACGTTCTCGTCTGGGCGCGCGAAGCGTCCCTCGAGCGAGCGCGCGTTGACGGTTACGCGGTCGCGTCCGGCAAGGCTCAATTCTTCTCGGACAGCGATGTCTTGTCGCTGCACATGCGGCTGGTCGACGCGACCCGGGGGATCGTGAGCGCCGTCGATCTCGCGCGCATGAAGGCCTCGGCCTTGCTCGTCAACACGAGCCGGGCTCCTCTGATCCAGTCTGGAGCCCTCGTCGCTGCACTGCGCGCGGGCCGGCCGGGGATGGCCGCCCTGGACGTCTTCGAGCAGGAGCCGCTGCGCGACCCGAGCTATCCGCTGCTGACGATGCCGAACGTCGTCTGCACGCCGCACGTCGGCTATGTTACGCGCGACGAATACGAGGTCCAGTTCGCCGACATCTTCGCCCAGATCACGGCGTACGCCGCCGGGAGACCCATCAACGTTGTCAACCCCGCCGTGCTGCCGCAGGCTCGCGCTCGGCCGGCGACTTGACCTCTCTCACTGCCTGACGTCGGCCCAGTCGGCCCCGGTCAGACCTCGAAGCTCGGCGGGAGTGAGGGGAAACACCGAAAACGGCGTGCCTCCAGCGGCCCAGATCGTCTTGAAGCGCTGCAGGTCTTCATCGAGCAGCAGCTTGACCGGTCGCGAATGGCCGATCGGCGCTACGCCGCCTATCGCATAACCCGTGGCCTCTCGCACGAAACCGGCGTCGGCGCGCAAGAGCGGCTCCCCCACCTTCTCCGCCACCTTGGTTTCGCTTACCCGGTTGTCGCCGCTTGCAACGATAATGATCGCCTGACCGCTCTTTTCACCGCGGAACACGATGGACTTGGCGATCTCGGCAACCGAGCAGCCGATTGCTGCCGCCGCGTCGGCACTGGTGCGCGTTGGCTGTTCGAACTCGACGACGCGGGTCTCGATGCCCGCATCTTTCAGGAGTTGCCAAATACGCAGGGCGGTGGGGTGCTGGGCTGGCTTCACGGAAACGGGAAAAGGGGCCAAAACGCCAATCGTACCGCGGGAGCTCGCCGGGTTGCCGGTCTGGGCTCTTCGCTACCCTAGACCACCGACCGAGTTGACCGAGTGAGGGCAACACATGGGCGACGGATACGTGCATGGCTATCGGCAAAGGGAGAGCGAGCGGCTCCAGGACCAAGCCCGAACCCTGATCGATCTCCTGCATGCGGACACTTTCTACGCGCCAGGCAGCTTGGTGCTTGAAGCTGGTTGCGGAGTTGGCGCTCAGACAATCCCCCTCGCCCGCAACAGTCCCGGCGCCCGCATCATCTCCGTTGACGTATCCGCGGACTCGATCAAGCAGGCCAAGGCGATGGCTTCTGCCTCGGGGATCGGCAATGTCGAGTTCCTGCAGGCTGATATCTTCGGATTGCCGTTCGACCCAGAATCCTTCGATCACGTCTTCGTTTGCTTCGTCCTGGAGCACCTTGCGCGGCCGTCGGACGCGCTGATCAGGCTCAAGGGACTGCTGAGGCCGGGCGGGACGATCACGGTAATCGAGGGCGACCATGGGTCGGCGTATTTCCACCCCGATAGCCTCATTGCGAGAAAGGCCGTCGACTGTCTAGTCGAATTGCAACGCGAGAATGGCGGCAATGCGATGATCGGTCGACAACTCTACCCTCTGCTGTCTGCCGCCGGATTCGGGGCGGTTCGGGTATCGCCGCGGATGGTGTACGTGGATTCGAGCCGGCCCGAGCTCGTTGATGGTTTCACCAGGAAGACCTTCATTGCAATGGTCGAAGGCGTGCGCGATGCGGCGATCAAAGCCAGCTTGGCCGATCCTCAGACATTCGATGCAGGAATCAGGGCCCTGTACCGAACGGCCGAGGCGGATGGGGTCTTCTGCTATACGTTTTTCAAGGCTGTGGGAACAAAGGCGCCGCACGATTAGTGCGGCATAGAACCCCGGCATTCTCGTGGAGCGGGAGTCAACGGACCAAGGCGACCCCGTCTCCGCTCACGTCCAATCGCCGTCGCTCTCCGCGCGGCAGCAGAACGCGCATCGTCGCGTACGGTAGCCTGAAGTCACCGCGCTTGCTCGCGCGCACCCGCAACGCGCGGTCCGTCCACTCCAGCGTGCAGTCAATCTGTGCGTGATCACCATTGCGATGATTGTTGCTAAGGCCGTCGTCCTCGTACAACGTGAACGTGCCCGCGCCGCGACCCTGGCCCGGGAAGATGCGCAGCGCTCGCGACGGCTCGTCGTGCAGACGCTTCATGTCGGAGGCGTCGGTCGTGGGAATCATCGCCCCGGCCGGCACGAACAGCGGAATCCGCTCGAGCGGAGCCGCCGCAACGACCGTGTGGCCCGCTGCAACGTGTCTTCCCGACCAGAAGTCGACCCACCCGGCCGGGCCCGCGGGGAGATAAACGGCTCGCTTACGCTGCTGAGGTTCGACGACCGATGCCACCAGCAGGTTCGAGCCCAGCATGAAATCGTCGCTGTCTCCGAAGACCTGCGGGTCGTCGTCGAACTCGTAGAAGACCGGGCGGAGCATCGGCTCGCCGAACTCTGCGGCGCGCCAGTAAAGGGTGTAAAGATACGGCAGCAGCCGATACCGCAGGCGAATCCAGTCGCGGATGATCGGCGTGACTCCGGGATGCAGCCACGGTGTATTGGTCTCGCCGCTCGTCTTCCACGAGTTCATGATGAAGCGCGGGCTGAACGCACCGCTTTGCACCCAGCGCACGAGCAGCTCCGGATCGGGATCGGAACCGGCAAAACCCCCGACATCGTGCCCGACGTTGAACATGCCGGAAAGGCTCATGGTGAGCCCCATGCGGATGTTCCAGCGCAGCGTGTGCCACGATGTGGTGTTGTCGCCGGACCAGGTTTGCGCGTAGCGCTGGATTCCCGGTGGTCCGGCGCGTGTTACCGTGAACACGCGCTCGCGGGGAAAGCGCGCGGCCTGTGCCTCGTATGTCGATCGCGTCATCAGCAGCGCCTGCAACGGGCGCGAGCGTTCGATCGGTATGGCCTGTCCGAAGCCATGCGATGCTGCCTCGTCGTCCCAGATCTCGTATTCGTTGTTGTCGTTCCACCCGAGGATGCCGTAGTCGAGCAGTTGGCGTGCGAGGGACTCCTGCCACCAGCGCGTGCCTTCCGGATGCGTGAAGTCGACGTGCGCGCCCTCGCCATCCCAGAATTGGCTCATGGACGGTTTGTCGGTTCGCAGGTTTCGCACCAGGGCTCCGCGCGCCGCAACCTCGGCAAAAGCCGGATGATCGTCCAGGAGGCAGGGCTTGATGTTCGCGACGAGTCGAATCTGAGCCCGCCCGAATTTTTCGACGAACTGGCGGGGCTCGGGGAATTTGCTGCGGTTCCACGTAAACACGTAACGTCGCCGACCGATGCTGCTATAGCCTGACCCGAGATGGAAGGCGCTGATCGGGATGTCGTGCCTCTTGGCGCTGTCGACGAAACCGGAGAGTCGCGCTTGCGCATCCGGCGCGTCGGTGAGACCCATGGCCGTGTTGGCATAGCCGAGGCTCCAGCGCGGACCGAGCGTCATCCGGCCGGTCAGCTCGGCGAACTTGCGCACGACGTCGCGGATCCGCGGGCCTAGTAAGAGATAGTAGTCGATGTCGCCGCCGTCGAGCTCGCAGTAACGATAGAAGCCGTGATAGTTGTCGTGCTCGCAGCCGAGATCGAACGTTGCCGGTGCGAAGGTGTCGTAGAAGAGCCCATAGACGACTCCGCTGGCGCCATCGCGCACGATCACGTAGGGCCAGTGCTTGTACAGCGGGTCGCTCGACTCGGCGTTGTAACCCAGCGCGTCGAGCGCCAGCGTACGAAGTCGCCGGCCGTGCTTGTCGAGCGGGCCGGTCTTGTCGCCGAGACCGAAGTAGCGATCGCCGGTCAGCCGCGTCATGTAGTGGCGAATGGCGTTGCTCTTCGCACTCCACTGGTAGGCATCGGTTGCGCGGTCGCCAGCGAAGCGCGGCATTCGGGGCGTTGACCATTCGAGCCCGAAGGGACGCAGCCGCACGCCGACCCTTAGAGCTCCGCTCCCCAGGACTACCTTGCCCTCGCGGTCCTCGAGATCGAAGACCGGCCGCTCGAACGCGGTGACGTCGAGCCGGTCGCGCCCTTCCCGTGGCACATCCCGTCCATGGGGCGCCACCATCCAGGTGCGTGGCTCGCGCAGGCCCTCGGGCCGGACGAGGAGGACACGGAAGAGATCTTCGGCGAGAACGAAGATCCGGCATTCCCATCCGTTGCCGAGGGCGAAGCGAGCACCTTCGCTGGTGCGCCCGGCTAACGAGGCGGCGACGAGCGGCTCCATCGTCAATCCCGCGCTGCCGGTCTGAGGCGCTCGAACGCTGGCTCTCCTTCCGTTTTCGCGAAGAGATGCGCGTCGCGGGCCGGGAAGCAAACGTTGATCTCTTCGCCGGAGCGCTTGTCGACCTGGCCCGCAACCTGCACGGTAAGCCTTTCCCCGCCGGGCAGTGCGCAATAGAGGAAGCTGGTCGCTCCGAGCTGCTCGAGCTGTTCGATCGTGGCGCCGAGCTCGATCTCGCCGGCTCCGCCTTCGTGCACGCGGATGTGCTCCGGTCGGATGCCCAGGGTAATGGTCTGTCCGACCAGGGAGGGATCCCCGCGCGCGGGGATCGTCGCTGCGCCGCGTTGGGCATTCGAATCGACCTTGATGCGCACGCCGTCCGGGCCGACGTCCGTGACTTGCGCCGACAGGAAGTTCATCCGGGGTGAGCCGATGAAGCCCGCGACGAACTGGTTGCGCGGCTCGTTGTACAGCTCAAGCGGCGAGCCGATCTGCTCGACGCGTCCGGCGCGCAATACGACGATCTTGTCGGCCATCGTCATCGCTTCGACCTGGTCGTGGGTGACGTAGATCATCGTCGTCTTCAACCGCTGATGGAGCGCGGTGATCTCGGTCCGCATCTGCACGCGCAACTCCGCGTCGAGGTTCGAGAGCGGCTCATCGAAGAGGAAGACTGTCGGCTCGCGCACGATCGCGCGGCCGATCGCCACGCGCTGCCGCTGGCCCCCCGAGAGCTGCGTCGGCCGTCGTTCGAGCAGCGATTCGAGGCGCAGCAGCTTCGCGGCCGCACGCACCTTGGCATCGATCTGCGCGCGAGGCGTGCCGATGTTCTGCAATCCGAACGCCATGTTCTGGTACACCGTCATGTGCGGATAGAGCGCGTAGGACTGGAAGACCATCGCGAGCCCGCGTTGTGCCGCCGAGACGTCGTTGACACGCCGCCCGTCGAGCCGCAGCTCGCCGTCGGTTACGCTCTCAAGTCCGGAGATCATCCGCAGCAGCGTCGACTTGCCGCATCCTGAGGGACCGACGAACACGACGAATTCGCCGTCGCGCACCGAGAGATCGACGCCATGGATGACCGTGGTGTCTCCGTACCGCTTGATGACGCCCGCGAGCTCGAGGTGGGCCATGTGGTTATTTCACGCCGGCGGATGCGATGCCGGTGGTGATGTAACGTTGCAGGAACGCAAAGACCAGGGTCACCGGCAACAACGTGAGCACCGTCATCGCGAGGAGGTAGTGCCATTGCGTCGTCAACTCGCCCTGGAATGCGTTCAACGCCAGCTGCAGCGTGAAGTTTTCGGTGCGGGAGAGCACGATAAGGGGCCACAGAAAGTCGTTCCAGCGCCACATCACCGAGAAGATCGCAAGAACGGCGAGCGCCGGAGCGGAGAGCGGCAGGATGATCCGCCAGAAGATCCGCCATTCGCTCGCGTGGTCCATCCGCGCGGCGTCGATCAGCTCGCCCGGGATCGTCAGCATGTACTGGCGAAGCAGGAAGACGCCGGTCGGAGTGGCGACCGCGGGCCAGATCACGCCCCATGGACTGTTGAGCAGCCCCAGCTCGGAAACAACGAGAAAGTTCGGGACGAGGATGATGGTCGGCGGGATCATCAGCGTGGAGATGATCAGCAGGAACACCCACTTCTCGCCGCCGAAGCGGTATTTCGAGAGCGCGAAAGCCGCCATCGCGTTGAAGAGCAGCGTGATCAAGGTCGCGACCACCGTAATGAAGACGCTGTTCCAGAGGAACCGGCCGAAGTCGAACTTCCCGAAAATCTCCGTATAGTTCTCCAGCGCGAGGTGGAACGCGCGGACTCTCTCGCGGTCGCGGATATTGACCTTGAATTCCTCGTCGGGATGCTTCGGATCGGCCATCGTTGCTTCGATGCCGATTCGTCGCAGTTCGACCAGCTCGCGCGTCGAGCCGTCGGGGAGCTTCACGCGATAAAGCGGCAGCGCTTCGGCATGGCCCGGTACCTGTGTCGCGGCCTGGCCGTAGGGCAGGAGTTGCGGCGGAAATTCGTTGAGCGCCGCCGCGCTCTTGAAGGACGAAAGCACCAGCCACACCACCGGGCCGAACATCAGCACGAGGCCGAGCAGGAGATAGGCATAGGAGAGCCAGTCGGTCCAGTCGAGGCGCCCGCGGCCGCGCGTCGCGGTGAGGATCCGGCTGAGGTCAGCCATCGTCGCGTCCGGTTTCGGCGCGCATCCCCCGGCGCGAAATGCGCAACTGGATGAGCGTCAGGATCAGCAGCGTCGTTGCCAGCACCAGCGAAGCCGCCGCCGCGAGGCCGTAGAGGCGAATCGACTCGGCAAACGCCGTCTGGTAGATGAACTGTACGATGAACAGCGTTGCCGAGCCCGGTCCGCCGCCGGTCAACACGAAAATCTCGTCGAAAACCTGCACCGCGCGAATCAGCGCGAGCACCAGCACAACGAGGAGATTGGGCATCAGCAGCGGCAGCGTGATGCGTGAAAAGCGGCGCCATGGCGACGCGCTGTCCATCTCCGCGGCCTCGTAGAGGTCGGCCGGTATGGCCTGGAGCCCGGCCAGGAGGATCAGCGTGTAGAAACCCATATGCGCCCAAATGCTGACGAAGACGCTCCAGAAGAACGCCCACCCCGCGTCGTTGAGCCAGACGGGACCGGAAACGCCGACACCCTGCAACATGGCGTTCAGCAGACCTTCCCGCTGCAGGATCCATTTCCAGATCAGCGCGACCACTACTGGCGAGAGCAAAACCGGATAGAAAAAGACGCCGCGGAAGAAGCCGCGACCGAGAATCTTGCCGTTGAGCACGAGGGCGGTGACCAGACTTAGAACAACCATCAACGCGACCTGAAACAATGCGAACCATGCCGTGTTATAGGCTGAACGCCAGAACAGGTCCTTGCGGCATGTCGACGGATCGAAATAGCTGCCGCAGTCGAACAACGTCTGCAGGTTCTCCCAGCCCACGAACGGGCGCTCGCGCGGGAGGAGCTGGGCGCCCCCCGTGAATGCGTAGTGAAAATCAATGATGATGGGAAGGAACGTGAAGAGGCCGAGCACGATCAGGTTGGGCGCGACGAACGCCCAGCCGATGCGCGGCACGCCGAGCAGCCGCTGCAGCGCAGACATGGGCCACTCGAGGCAGTTCAATGCGGCGCCGACAGCCGCTGCCGGAAGTGCACGCAGCGATTGCGTCGTCGAGGCGGCCATCAGACCTGCGCCGATCGATAAGGTGGCCGCGGAGTGCGGGGCGCTACTTGGCCGCCGCCTTCACCTGCTCGTCGATGTCCGCGGCGATGCGCTTCAGTGCGTCGTCGAGGCTCATCTCGCCGGCGATCGCCTGCCCCAGCCGCTGCGCCGTGGGGTTGAAGAGTGCGCGGTTGTATTTGTATCCCTGTAGCTCGTAGGCGGTCGGCGACAGTTTCCCGACCTCGCCGACGAACACGGCCAACGCCGCTTTCGCGGGCGGAGAGACGTTGTACTCGACGCCTTTCTTGGCGACAGCGACATGAGCGGGAATGTTATCGGTCTTGGCCATATATTCGGTGTAGATTGGCTCGCTCGCCAGAAAATCGAGGAAGCGGCCCACTTCCTTCGGGTTCTTCGTGCGCTTGAGCGCGACGAAGGCGGCCCCGCCCGGCATGCCGGTGCACGCCGCCGGGCCACACGGGTCGGGAACCGCGATCCAGTCGAAGCTCTTGCCGATCTGCTTTTCCATGCGGTTGATCTGCCAGCTGCCGGACAGGTAGAGCACAACGCGCGCGTTGGCGAACTCCTCGAAGGCGTCGCGGTAGGTCGATCCGCCCGCACCGCCCCAGACTTCCCTGGGCATCGTGCCGTCGCGGTTCCAGTCATAGAACTTCTTGGCCATCGCTTTGTACCCATCATCGATGACCAGATTGCCTTTGGCGTCGAAGATCTTTGCGCCCTGACTGATCGCCGTTCCGGCGAACCGGTGGCCACTGCGGTCGAACGCCATCCCGAAGGGCACCTGCGTTGCCTTGGCGACCTGGCGGGTCGCGGCCGCCCAGTCGTCCCAGGTCGCCTTGGGGCCGGGCAGCGGGACTTTCGCTTGCTCGAACAATGTCTTGTTGACGAACGGCCCGGTGATCGTGAGTTGCGTCATCATGCCGTAGATGCCCTTGTCGGTCGGCGCGGAGCGCAGCCACTTGAGCGTTTGACCGAAGCTCGCTTCCCAGTACTTCGGATCCTTCACATACGGGGTGATGTCCAGGTAATACCGCGAAAGTCCGCCGAGGTCGGTCACGCGGGCGATGTCGGGACCTTCTCCCGCGGCCAGCTGCACGGGAAGTTGCTCGACGATCGCCTTGTACGGCACCCTGTCGATGATGACCTTGACGTCCGCGTTCTGAGCCTCGAAGCGCTTCGCGAGCTCCTGCGTCACGTCGCACTCGTTGCCGTCGGAGTAACAGGCAACCCGGATTTCCGCGGCGCCTGTCGGAGCCGCAAGCGCAACGAACAGTACGGCGCTCAGGAACAGGTGCGATCTTCTCTTGCCGAAGCTCATCGCAGTCTCCTCGACCCGCAGGACCGACGGGACGTAGTGGTGATCATAAGCCATTCGGCAGCTGCACGAGCGGCGGCGTTTCGTGACTAAACGATCATACGCCCCGACGGCCGGGCTTCAAGCCTGGATTCGAGACGTCCGGGATATTAGCCGGGATCAAGCGTGAACAACTCCTGCGGTCTGGCCACGCCTTTCATCGCATACCGGCCCAGACTGACCAGCGACCGGCGCGCTTCGCCCGCGGCCTCGGCAAACGCCGACGAAACGATGATCGGCTGCTCGAGCGAGCCGCACAAGGCCTCGATCCGCGCCGCCTCGTTCACAGCGGACCCGAGCACGGTGAAGTCGAGCCGCCGCGCGCTCCCCAGATTTCCGTAGAGCAGCTCGCCCACGTGCAATGCAATGTGCGTTTCCGTCACCGGCAAGCCGGCAGTCGCCCGCCGTGCGTTGAGCTCGGCGATGCGGATACGCAATGCCGTCGCCGTATCGAGCGCGGCCTTGCACGCGAGCGCGGTCTCGGCATGCGGGAAGATCGCGAGGATTCCGTCGCCGATGAACTTCAGGACGTGCCCGCCATGCGCCTCGATCTCCTCGACCTGTGCTTCTGCATAGTCGTTAAGGAGGGCGAGCACCGTCGCGGCGGTCGCGGTGTCCGAGATGCGCGTGAATCCGACGAGATCGCTGTGCCACACGACCGCCTGGATCGGGTCGGCGCGGCCGCGCACGATGTTGCCCGCGAGAACCCGGTCCGCCGCATCGCTTCCGAGGTAAGTCGTGATGACCGTGCGCGCCGCGCGGTTCGTGGTCCGCAGGGTTATGGCCAGCGTCAGTGCAGGCAGGATGCCGGCAAGCAGCTCGACCTGCGCATCCGTGAACCCGTCGCGCGCATCGCTGGTCCATGACGCGAGGATCCCCTCCCCTTCGCCCAGCCGCAGGCTTTCGCCGACGCGGGAAGTGAACGCGACGTAGTCGGTCGCACCCTCGCTCTGCAGGCCGTCGAGGATCGGGAACTCACCTCGGCGATACGTCGCATCCAGGCGCCGGCGCAGCAGCGGCTGTCCGCTCTCGAGGAGGAAATAGAACGGACTCCGGAGCCACTCCTCCTCCGCCGCCGGGTCGTCCCTGCGCGGGAATGACTCTTCGAGCCCTCGTCCGCGCAGCCAGCGCACGCCGCGCGCGTCGATAGTGGGGTCGAGCAAGTTGCCCGCCACCGAGGCGCGCACGAGCGAAAGGCCCGCGGCGTTCAACCGCTCGCATGTTCCCTTGAGGATCTCGACCTCGTCGGCGCCGGCAAGGGCAGCGCCTACGATCGACTCGCTGATCTCGTGTCGTGTGGTCATTTTCAGCATAGCCATTATAGCTTTCAGCCGATGAGACGCGTTGCTCACCAACGGTGCTAGAAGGCGTAGTACTTGCTCCCGACCTTGAAGTGTTTCTTGACGCTTCAAGGGCAGCCGCGTAGGGTCATCCCGCGCTTCGGGACACTTGCTGGGGAGAGGGGAGATGGTGCGGAGGGTGGTGGTTGCGCTCAGCCTCGTCCTGAGCTTCGCCTCCGTCACTTTTTCGCTCGCCGCCTACGCGCAGCAGGCGGCGCCGGGTGTGCAGCCGCTCGACAAGATCACGGTTACGGGGACCAACATCCCTCGCGTTGAACGCGAAGACGCGCTGCCGGTGACGGTATTCACTCGGGAGGACATCGACCGGACCGGTGCGACCTCTGCCGTTGAGTTACTGCAGTTCATTACCGCAAACAGCAGCGCCGGCAGTGTCAATCTTGGCACTGTGATCGGTTTGCCCACTTACTCCGCGCAGGTGGCGGACTTGCGCGGCTTGGGCGGCGCCCGAACCCTCGTCCTGGTCAACGGCAAGCGCGTCGACAGCTTCGCAGGCGAAACTCAGTTCGTCGGGGGCGTCAACCTCGCAACGATCCCTTTTACGGCCGTGGAACGAGTCGAGGTTCTTCGAGATGGCGCCTCCGCCATCTACGGTTCCGACGCGATCGCTGGCGTGATCAACTTCATCATCCGCCAGGATTACAAGGGTGCCGAGGCAATGCTGTATTACGGGGCACCGACGCGCAACGGCGGCGGCTCGCAGTGGCAGGCGAGCGGAGCGCTGGGAGTGGGCGACCTGGCGAAGGACAACTACAACGTCTTTGTCTCCGTGTCCTACAACGATCAACAGCACCTCGACCAAGTCGATCGCAATTTCTCCAATACGTCGTATCGTCCGGAGATCGGCTTGTTCAATGCCTTGAGCAACACATTCCCGGGCAAAATCACCACCGGGAACATCGGCGCAGTGTCCAACGGACAACTCGCCGCGCCGAACCATTGTGCGCCGTCGACGTACATAGCCGACCACGGCGACTGTTTTTACGACCCCGCCCGCGTCCATGGGGTGCAGATGATCCCCGATGACAAACTCTGGAACATCTTCGGCTCCGCGCGTTATCAGATCGACAACGACTGGCAGGCGTACCTGACCCTGCTCTACTCTCGTGACGAGACGACCTACCAGATCCAGCCGGTGCCGATCTCGGACGTGTTCTTCTATGGCCCCAACACCGACGTCCCGGCGACCGTGACGGCTATTCCGTCGAGCCCGTTCTATCCACACGCGCTCGCGGCGGCGCATGGCGTCGACGGACAGCCTCTCGACGTTCGGTATCGCGCCTATGAAAACGGTTTCCGGAATACGACCGACACCAACGACAATGCGCAGATCGTGCTCGGCGTCAAAGGCCGTTGGAAGAGCTGGGACGTCGACGGCTGGTTCAGCTGGAACGAAGGCAAGACCGACGAACACCTGAATGACGGCTTCCCACTGTACTCGGGGATCCTGCCGCTGCTCAACAGTGGCATGGTCAACCTGTTCGGCCCCAACACCCCGGATATCGCGGCGGAGCTGAAGGCGACGAACTATGTCGGCGACATCTTCAACAGCACGTCGAAGAACTACGGCCTGGAGCTGGTCGGCTCGAAGGAGGTATTCAACCTGCCGGCAGGCTCGGCCGCGCTGGCACTCGGCGGCGCCTGGCGCGAGGAAAGACTCGCTCAGGCGCCGGCGTCCGTGCTCGCCCGCGGCGACCTGACGGGCTCTCTCATCGCCAAGCCGGTCGACGGCTCGCGCATCATCTATGCGTTCTTCGGTGAGCTGAACGTGCCGATCCTTAACACGCTGGAGGGCAACGCGGCGGTCCGCTACGACCATTACAGTGATTTTGGCAGCGCGACCAATCCGAAATTCAGCTTGCGCTGGCAGCCGACTGGGACCTTTCTCGTTCGCACCTCATGGGGCACCGGCTTCCTGGCGCCATCGCTCTACCAACTGTTGACGCCGAACATCGGCGGCCCCTCGGAAGAGCTGAGCGATCCGGTCCGTTGTCCAGTGACGGGCGACATCGGCATCGACTGCTTCGCGGACTTCAACACGACCAACGGCGGCAACCCGGACCTGAGGCCCGAGACCTCCGAGCAGTTTACGGCCGGCTTCGTGGTCGACCCGCTCCCAGGCATGGCGCTCTCGATCGACTACTTCAAGATCAACCTTACCAACGCCATCACCGCCGGCATACCGGTTACGTCGATCATGGCAGACCTTGCCACCTACGGCTATCTGGTGACGCGTGGACCGCCGGCCCCGGACTTCCCGACCCTCCCTGGGCGCATCATCAATATCGACCAGAGGTATATCAACATCGGCGGCATCCGCGTCGAAGGTTACGATGTCGAGGGACGGTACAGGATCTCTGCGGCCAATTGGGGCCGGCTGAGCTTGACCGCGGCTGGGACCTATTACAAGCGCTACGACGTCGAGAAGCCCGACAGGACCTGGGTTGGGGAGGTATCGAACGCGTTCGGCGCAGTTACGCAAGGTGTCATCCCGCGCTGGAAGGACTACATCACGGCCACCTGGGAAAACGGTCAGTGGTCGGCGACGCTAGCCAACACCTATCAGTCGGCTTATATCGACGTGCAGACCGACTTCAACGGAAGCCTTCGGCGTGTCGGCTCGATGAGCCTGTGGGACTTGCAAGGCAGCTACACGGGCTTCAAGGACCTCAAGCTCACGCTAGGCGCAAAGAACCTGTTGGACGCCAATCCTCCGCTCACCAATCAGATCATTAGCAACCAGATGGGCTTCGATCCGGGCTACTACGATCCCCGCGCCCGCTTCGTGTGGGGCTCCGTCACCTGCTCGTTCAAATAGGACGGGGCACGCAAACTCATGCTGGCCTGATTGGTCGGCGCCTTGGCGCGAATCGCCGGAGCGAGAACGCTAACCCATGCTTCTCTCGTCAGTCCTCGGCGTCCTGTCTGTTACTGACACACTGTACCGGGGTTGACGAATACCTCGCGGGTGATAGCCTTCACCTGGGAGATGCCGTTCACGGTGTAGGCGAAGGTCGCGTTGTTGCCGTCACTGAAGGTGAAGGTGGCGTTGCCAACGGCCGTCGCGACAACATTGGCCGAGTTGAACGGCACCGAGTTGAACGCCGGCCCTGTGGTACGGTAGAGCGTTCCCGAATAGACGTCCAATGCGGTCTTCGGTGCCGTCACCACCAGCCACAGCGGCGTGTGGTCCAAGTCGTAGGTGAACCAGGTGGCGAAGATGGTGTCGCCCTGGTGGGCGAGGTTGATTCCCCAGCCGGATTCCGAGCCTGCCGGCGCGGCCCACCACAGGTCCTGATAGTTGGTGGCGGCGGCGAGGCTGCCGCTCGCAGTGGCGCAGTTCGGCAGCGGCCCGAAGATCTGGTGGGTGAGCGCCTTGACCTGAGAGGTGCCGTTAACCGTGTAGGCGAAGCTCGCGTTGTTGGCGTCGGAGAAGCTCAGCGTGCCAACGCCCACCTGGGTGGGCACCACCTGCGTCGGGTCGAAGGGCACGGCGTTGAAGGCGGGACCCGTGGTGCTGTAGAGCGCTCCGCTGTAAGTGTTAGGCGCCGTCTTCGGTGCGGTCATCACCAGCCAAAGCCCCTTGCCGCTCTGGTCGTAGGTAAACCAGGTGGCGAAGATGGTGTCGCTCTGGTGCGCGAAGTTGATACCCCATCCGGGTTCCGAGCCTGGCGGCGCGGCCCACCACAGGCCTTGGAAGTTTGTCGGTATTGCGATG
>Ga0187777_10001338_pt1 | contig 15982 bp, 13 predicted proteins | sample 1015_Q2_SP5_10_M_FD_132416 | JGI IMG/M metagenome (GOLD analysis project Ga0187777, IMG submission 132416) | Tropical peat soil microbial communities from peatlands in Department of Meta, Colombia - 1015_Q2_SP5_10_MG | ecosystem: Environmental > Terrestrial > Soil > Wetlands > Peat | place... | reverse complement strand
GGTAGTTTTGCCACCACCGGAATGCCCGACTAAACCAACCTTTTTGCCGCCCGGTACACTTAAACTTAAGTTTGGCAGTACGACTTGTCCCTGGCCGTCGGCGTAGCCGAACTCCACGTGGTCAAAATTGATTGAGCCGTTTTCAATCTGCAGTTTTTTGGGCGAAGCGGGTTCTTTAATTTCCGGTTCCTGCTGCAGCATCTCCGTCATTTCCGCGGCGTCGCCCAGGGCCTTATTAATGTTGCGCACAACGCGACCAAACTGCCACAAGCGGCCGGTGATGCCCTGGGTATACGAAACAGCCAAGACCAAAACGCTGACTCTGGCATGGAAGGTCGTAATAGCCAAAACTCCTGTAACTAAGGCGGTAATGTTAATGGACGCGGTCATGAAGTGGCTCATAATCTCGGTTTTCATCCCGTACACCATCAGGGCGTGAGAGGCGCTGTATTTAGCTTCGGTAACTTTTGCGAAGCGCTGGTATTCGCGTTTTTCAGCCGCAAAGGTGGAAACCGTGCCAACGTTAGTGATTACGTCGGCCAGGGCCGCGGTTTGGTCACTTTGGCGGGCCGACTCGCGACGGTTATACGGTATCTGGCCACGGGCCCGGTGGTAGATTATGCTCAAGTAGACTAAAGAAATAGCCAGTAAAATCAGAGAGTAAACCTTGGATACGAATAAAAGAAAAATAATTGAAGCGACTAGTGTTGTAGCGCCGCTGGTGATATCCCAAATAAAACTGTCCATCAGCGACTCGTAAGAGTTGATGAAACGGTTGGCCTGGGTTACCAAAGCGCCGGCAAAGTGGTTGGCGTGAAAGCGGTAGCTCTGGTGCTGCAGAAAATCAAAAACCCGGTTAGCGATGTCGCGCAAAACTTTCATTTCATAAAGCCAGACACAAATCACCTGTGCGCGCCACAAGATCACACCGCCAAGCATAAAAATAAGATAGGCAATAAGATATCCCGACAGTTCGGAAAATTTTAGTTGACCGCCGCTGCTGTAGACGGATTGCAGGGTGTTAAAGGCTTTAGCGACAATAAACGGCGGGACAATGTCCTGGACAATTACAGCAGCCGCCGCGCCAGACGTTCCGGCGGCAAAAAGCCAGCGATACCGAAGAGTATGCTGCCAGTAAATTGATAGGGTTTTTCTGGTCGTGGACATGGTCGCGGTCTCCTGGCCGCGTTTACCTTAATTAAATTCAAACATGATGTTTATCTGAGAGAGTTAACAGGCTGCCGGAGCAGCTGTATTAACTGTTTTCTGTGTCTTTTTCTTCATGATGGCTGCTCCTTTCTCCCTGTTAATTACTAAGATTGGCAATTATAACACTTATGCCGATCTGATGACAAATTTTTATAGCTTATGCACCGCGCCCGGCTTGCTTTCGGCATAGCCGAAACCTGCCGGGCGCTTCTGGCGCATTGCGGCGTCAGAAACTGCGCGCTTCACTCACCGTATGTTAAATACAGCTCGTTCCAGTGCTCGCTTCTTTCTTGCACTGCACCCAGATGCATAACCTATAATTATTCATGTATGAATAAACGGGCGGAGTCCAAACTTAAGAACTTGCCAACCTCGCCGGGCGTATATTTTTATAAAGATAACTCTGGCGAGATTATTTACATCGGCAAGGCGGCGAATTTGCGCAACCGGGTGCGTCAGTATTTTCAAAAAAGTCGGGCCCGCGACCCGAAAACCGATGCCCTGGTAACCGAGATCACCGATTTAGACTGGACCGAGCTGGAGAATGAAGCCGACGCCCTGTTTTTGGAAGCCGAGCTGGTACGGCGTTACCAGCCGCGCTTTAACATTCTGCTGCGCGATGATAAGAGTTTGCAGTACGTACGGATTGACTACGGCAGCGACTATCCGACAGTAGCCATGGTCCGGCGTCCGTTGGATGACAGCGCGCGCTATTTCGGCCCGTACATCAGCGGTTTCGCCGTCAAAAAAGCCCTGCGTTATCTGCGGCGGGCTTTTCCCTATGCCATCAGCCGGCCGGCCGGCCAAAAACGCGCCAGCCTGCATTATCATCTGGGTTTGGACCCCGGTTTGGAAGAAGGCCGGACCAGTTTGGCCGATTACCGTGCCAACTTGCGCAAGTTGATGCAATATCTGCGAGGCCGGCGGGTGGCCTTGATCCGCGAAATTGAGCGCGACATGAAAAAGGCCGCCAAAGCTAAAAATTTTGAGGAGGCGGCACGGCTGCGCAACCAGCTGTTCGCGTTGCGGCAGTTATCGCGGCAGATCCTGTTTTCTGACCATGAATTGCAAGACGCGTCCAAAGATCAGGCACTGGTCGGCTTAGCCGAACTGCTCGGTCTACCGGCGCCGCCGCGCCGTATAGAGGGCTTTGACGTTTCGCACCTGCAAGGCACCGATACCGTTGCCAGCATGGTGGTGTTTCTAAACGGCGTGCCGGAAAAGACCGCTTACCGTAAATTCAAAATGCGTCTGCCCGGTAACGACGATTTTGCCCACATCAACGAAGCGCTTAGCCGCCGGCTATCTGAAACCAATCGTCAAAAATGGGGCCTACCAGATTTGTTTCTGATAGATGGCGGCAAAGGCCAGCTGGCGGCCGCCCTGAAAGCCCGCGACGCTGCCGATCTGACTACCCCTATGATCGGCCTGGCCAAGCGCGAAGAGGAAATCATCATGAAATTACCGGCCGCTAAAAGCTTCACAATCCTTAAGCTGCCCGAGCAGTCGCCGTTGGTCAAGCTGCTGCAGCGTATCCGCGACGAATCACACCGTTTTGCTATCAGTTACCACAGTACCATCAAGCGCCGCCGCGGCACGGCCAGCCTGCTGGACGAAATCCCCGGCGTTGGCCCGGCGACCCGCAAAAAGCTCATCCGACGCTTTGGCTCGGCCAAAGGCGTCATGGACGCGTCAGTAGCCGAACTGCAAGAGCTGCTGGGCGTCCAAACCGGCCAAAAAATCGCCGCATATCTGAAAACGCTGCGCTAAAGCCGCTCGCCCCAGGGTGGCGATTCTTGGTACAATGTAAGGGTGCAGCGGGTGATAATGAAGTTTTTATTGCGCTGGCTGGTGTCCTCGCTGGGGCTATGGATAGCCGAGGCCATCTTGGGCAGTTCGCGCCTGAGTGTCGGCGGCAGCTGGAAGACGGTGCTGGCCGCCGGTTTCTTCTTGGCGCTGGTCAACATGTTTGTCAAGCCGTTCCTAGTATTCCTGTCCATCCCGGCGATTTTGGTCAGTCTTGGCTTGTTCATGCTGGTAGTCAACGGCTTTTTAATCCTGGCCGCCAGCTGGCTGTACCACCCGCTTTACGTTAAAGACTTCGGTGTGGCTATAATTGCCGGTTTGATTGTCGGGCTGGTAAACTTCTTAGTGACGCGTGTCTTAGACGATACAATTAAGCCCATCAGCCGGCGGAGCAGAGCATGACCATTTGGAATTACATAACCATCGTCAGCGTGATTATTTTAACGATTTTGATTTTGGTGCAGACCCGCGGCGCCAGCTTGGGCGCCGGTTTAGGCGGCGCCGGCGAAGTCAACACCGTCCGTCGCGGCTCCGACAAAACCCTGCACCAGCTGACTATCATCATGGTCTTCATCTTCGCCGCCAGTATCATTATCAACATCGTTGCCAAATAATCCGGAGCTTGCGTGAAGTCATCTATTCCTAAATTGGATGATGATACCAAACGTCGCTGGCGCCGCCGTTTTAACCGCCGTCGCCGCGGAGCAATCCAGCTGGGCCAGCAGGCCGACGCCAGCATAGAAAAACTGATTATCAGACGCTTTGACCGCTTGGTCTCTGTCCGGCGGTTTGTGCTGCTTTGGGTCGGCCTGTTCGTACTGCTGATCTTGATCAGCGTCGCCCAGCTGCGCAACCTATCGGCATATTACCAGGTTTTAAAGCCGGTGCCGGGCGGCCTGTACAATGAAGGCTTAGTCGGCAGCTTTACCAACGCCAATCCTATTTACGCCACCGGTGCCGCCGACACGGCCGTCAGCCGGCTGGTGTTCTCCGGGCTCTTTAAATATAACGACGACAACCAGTTGGTCGGCGACCTGGCCAACGGCTGGACGCTCAGCGCCAACCAGACAGACTACGTGGTGCATCTTAAAAAGAACATTTTCTGGCAGGATGGCCGGCCGTTTACCGCCGACGACGTAGTCTTCACTTACCACACCATCCAAAATGCCAACGCCCAATCTTCGCTCATTTCCAGTTGGAAAGATATCACGGTCACCAAGCAAAGCACCTACAGTGTCAACTTCTCTCTGCCAAATCCTTTGAGCTCTTTCCCCTACGCTCTGACCAACGGGATCTTACCGGCTCATCTGTTAAAGTCGGTGCCGCCGGAGCAATTGCGCAGCGCCGCTTTTAACACCGCGCCGGTAGGGACCGGACCGTTTGAGCTTAAGTTCATCAATGTCACCGGTAACACCACTGCCGACCGTCAGCAGCGTATCGCGCTGGCGGCCTACGACCGTTACTACGCCGGGGCGCCCAAACTTGACGGTTTTAGCATTATCACCTTTTCTGACGATAACCACCTCATAGCCGCTTTTAAGCAAAAACAGCTCAATGCCATTACCGGCCTGGAGTCCGTGCCGGCCGAATTAGCCGGCGACAGCAGCGTGCAAACTTATACTACGCCGCTGACCAGCGCCGTCATGGCGTTCTTTAACAACTCCCGTCCGTTGCTAAGCGACGTCAACGTTCGCAAAGCTCTGGAGGAAAGTGTGGATCGGGCGCAACTTGAAAGTTTGTTTGATACACCGGTCAAGCCGGTCGACGGCCCGCTGCTCAGAAACCAGCTGGGTTACGACCCGTCAATCGTCGAGGCCAGCTACAACTTCGCGGCGGCCTCCCAAACACTGGACCAAGCCGGCTGGACGGTGGGACAGGGTGGTATCCGCTATAAAAACGGCCAGCCGCTGAGCTTCGTGCTGAAATCACAGGATACTCCGCAGTACACCCGGGTGGCTGAGTTTCTACAGCGCCAGTGGGCCAAACTGGGGGTGAAAGTTACGGCGCAGTATTACGACGCCGACGATCTGCAAAGCATCGTCATAGCCAACCACGACTACGACGCCCTGCTTTACGGTATCAACATCGGCGTGGACCCCGACGTTTTCGCCTACTGGGACAGCTCGCAGGCCAGCGTCAGCTCGCAAGGGCACCTGAACTTGAGCGAGTATAAATCCGCCGCCGCCGACCAAGCGCTGGAGGCCGGCCGCACGCGCTCGGACCCAGCCGTGAGAGTTCTCAAATACAAAGCCTTTTTGACTGCCTGGGTTCAGGATGTTCCAGCCCTGGCGCTTTATCAACCTAACTTGCTCTACATAACCCACGGCCCGGTATTCAATTATCAGCGCAAGGCCGATAACGGCGAACTGGACCAGTTTTACAATGTCAACCAGTGGGAAGTCCGCCAGCAAAAACAAGACATCTAGGTTACCCACCCCTGTACTTACACCTGTAGTTAATGTATAATTACGCTGTTCTGGGCGGATGGCGGAACCGGTAGACGCGCTACCTTGAGGTGGTAGTGGGAGAAATCCTGTGGAGGTTCAAGTCCTCTTCCGCCCACCAAGGGATCGTAGCTCAGCTGGCTAGAGCACCGCATTTACACTGCGGGTGTCGGGGGTTCAAGTCCCTCCGATCCCACCATAAAATCAGGAGGTCAACATGATCGTCTTATTAGTCGTGCTGGTTCTGGTGTTGCTAATCGCCCTGGCCGGAATCCGGATAGTCAACCAGTACCAAAGAGGAGTAGTGCTAAGATTGGGCAAATTGCGCCCGGACATCAAAGAGCCGGGTTTAAATTTCATCATCCCGATAGTCGACCAGATGCGCCGCGTTAATCTGCGCATCATCACCCTGCCGATTGAAAGCCAAAAAATCATCACCAAAGACAACGTTTCTATAGATGTGGCGGCGGTGGCTTACTACAAGGTTAGCGACCCCATAAAATCGGTGGTGGAAATTGAAAATGTGCTGGACGCCACCTACCAGATCGCCCAAACGACCGTTCGTAACGTGGTCGGCCAAAGCTCGCTGGACGAGGTGTTAAGCGCCACGGCAGCCATTAATGAAAAAATCAAAAAGATTTTAGACACCGCCACCGCCAAGTGGGGAATATACGTCAGCACGGTTGAGCTTAAAGATATTCAGCTGCCGGACAGCATGCAGCGGGCCATGGCCAGGCAGGCCGAGGCCGAGCGCGAAAAGCGGGCCAAGATTATCGCCGCCGAGGGCGAGAAATTGAGCGCCACCGGGCTGGGCGAAGCCGCCGACATCATCTCCAAACACCCGATCGCCCTGCAGCTTAGAAACTTGCAGACTTTGGTGGAGATTGCCGATGAGAAGAACAGTACCGTTGTCTTTCCAGCCCAGTTCATGAGTACTGTAGAAGACATCAAAAACTTCCTGGCCCGCGAAAAGAAGTAGAGTAATTGATTATTTGGGATCCCCATTGCCTGGCTCAGAGGCAATGGGGTAAAGAATTGAGCCGACCGTAAATGAAGAAACGGCAACCGTAATATTAGCTCTGGTTGCCATTTCTAAATAAGAGGTCGTGCTCAATTCTGGTGGCGCCTCCCAGACTCGAACTGGGGACACAAGGCTCTTCAGGCCTCTGCTCTACCAACTGAGCTAAAGCGCCATAACAGAGGTATTTTACAACAGATACGCTAAAGAGCAAAGCAGCCGCAGTTTTTTATTTGTCAATATTATTGTGCTATACTCCAAGTACAATTCAAAAAGGGTGGGCAAGGAGTGTCCATCATGAAATATAAATACGATTTTAAAAAAGGGATTACAAAGGCAAGAACCAAGCTGGCGATAGCTGTTTCATCTCTTGCGCTAATTGGCGGAGGTGTTGGCTTATCGCTGACGCTATTCGGGACAGCGCATGCTATCTCGCCGAGCCTCTGGGAGATTAACGCTCCAGAAGCTATCACTTTTGTTTGCGGAGGCGGGGACTATAACCATACGCTTAATACGGTTTCAGAGGATTCGTCCGGCAGTTTCTCTGGGACAGGCACATACAATCCAGACAACACATACACATGGAACATCAACGGCAATGTCAGCGGTAATAATTTAACTTTCACCATTGTCTATACCGGCACTAACGCGGGCTATACACTAGACGGTATTGGTACGATTGCTCCCGACGGCTCGATCACAGGGACCGTTGACAACAATTGCCAAACCTTCTCGATGCCTGCGGGAACAGCGACTCCATTTTGCTATCCTGTAACTACCTCGAAAGGACTGTTAACTGCCGCACAAATCGGGGGTGATGTAACTGGTGATCTTAACGCCAGCGGCTGCGACATCGGAGTGTACTATAATGGTTCTGATACGGGAAATGTCAGCGGAGCTTCGATTCACGACGCTAATAAATACGGGGTGTTTGTAGACGGCATCAGCGGCAACTTATCGGTTAAGGTGACCAACAGCCATGTTTACAATGTCGGTAACCACACGTCGGGAGTCTACTCGCCGAACGGTGTTCAAACAGGTATTGACATCTATTACTACGGCCTCAACACCAGCGGTAAAGTTAGCGCGGACATCAACCATGACCTAGTTGATAACTATCAAAAAGGCGGCATAGTCATCAATGGCCAAAACGCTAAGGGCAAGGTAGATAAGAATACTGTTAACGGCGCCGGCCCCGTAGATTACATTGCCCAAAACGGCATCCAAATCGGCTTTGGCGCCACCGGTGAGATTACATCCAATAAAGTTACCGGCAACGCCTACACTGGTACCAACTTCGCTTCGTCAGGCGGCATTTTACTATTCGGTGGCTTGGGCGATCCGCTGGTCACTAACGTTAAAGTTAAAGATAACAAACTTGTCAACAACGACGTCGGAATATTCATGGTGAATTACAACGCTGGCGGCACTGGTCCCGCAACGACTCCCACAAAGGATATGGCTGTAGATAACTGGATTTCCGACAGCACGGTAACTAATGTTAGCGGGCTCTGTAACAACGATCCGAGTTGTGGAGGTGGATTTATTGGCTATCAAGCTGGAATCAATGACGTCGGCAACAAGGACTTTGCTTGCAACAACAACATCTCCGGCACTGGCTACGCCGACCAAGGAAACTACAACTACATTCCTACCCCACCAGTATTCACGCAAACCGGTCCCAATAGAGCCGTTGTGCGGCACATTGACGCCGGCGATACTTTTCCGACAACCGATTTCAGCACCTGCCACAACGACCATTTCTTTAACGAGCACTACAACAACCAGTTCTTCAAGTTCTACCACAACCGGTTCGGCCACTGGTATTTCCACTAAAAACCCGCAACAACCAACCATTCCATAAATAGACCATAGCTTTGCTTTTAACAGGGGTTTTTGCTACAATTTACCCTGTCCTTATCTGTTTCAGGGAAAGGTAGTAGCGCCGGTCCGCTTTGGCGGATTGGATTTATTCCAAAGGCGCGTTGAAGGAAAACCGTAGGTTGTCCTTCAATATTCGAGCGGGTGTAGCTCAGTTGTTTAGAGCGCTTCCTTGCCAAGGAAGAGGTCACGAGTTAGAGTCTCGTTACCCGCACCATTGACACACAAATGTTTTTCTGACAGTATGCTTTCAAACATTTGGGACCCTTCAGGATCTTCTTGGAACTTTTGTGCTAGGATTGAACCATACACTAAAAATAAAAATGCCAACACAAGAACTTGTACCAGATATGTCCGAGATAACAGCTAGTTCAGAACAAGAACTAAATCCTGATATAAGCCAATATGAATTAGCTTTTAAGGCCAGGCAAGAATTAGTAAATCAAACGCTTCAAGCCTTAAAGATGACACATTATGGTCAAAAGTTTGCGACAGTAGAGAGCATTGGTTCTTACTCAGAATTTGTCACCACCTTTCCTCTAGTATTGCCTAGCCGAGCAGCAGAAGATCCTAAGCAATTTGCGGCAGGTGATACAGATAAGCTCATAAAACTTTATTCTGGCGGAACTACTGGCACTCAAAAGGAGTTTTACTTCTCAGACGAAGAGCGGGTAAATGCTTCTGGGCTTGGCGAATGGGGCAGGATTATATTGGCAGCTGAAAAACCATTGGTTCTTTACGGTGAATGGGGAGGTATAGACGCACAGGTGGCCAAAGAAACGACACAAGCACTTAGACCTGATGTTGGTGTTTATGAGTTCAAGGAAACACACGATGCCATTGAAGCTATTGCAGAACACGACGCCATTTTTATGGAAATGGGCGTTATGAGTTATAAGACTTTTCATTATCAGCTAATGGAACAGCTTGCAGCTAGACCAGAGTTGAAGCAACAGCTATCAGGCAAAAAGATTATGCTGGAACTTAATTCTGAGCCTGTGACAGCTAAGATGCTTGAAGAATGGTATGCCGATTTAGCAACTATTTTTGAGGATGAGGTATATATAACTGTTTCGTATACACAAAATGATACGGGGCTGATTGGTCTGTATGATTATGTACCAGGTGAAGCTGAAGAGGATGTTAAATACCTTGTTACTGATAAACGGCTGGTAGAGGTTTTAGATGAAGACAGTAACCTTGTGGTCGGGCAAGAAGGAGATGTAGTCATAACTACCCTTCGTCAAGAAGGGAGTGTTTTCTTCCGTTATGACAGTAGTGATAGAGGTGTTTTAACATCGGGCGAAAATGGCGAGCTATATTTATCTGGCATTCATCGTAAAGCCGAAAGCGGTATGATTTCGCTATGGGGTCGCAAAGTCTCTGTTGCTGACTTTTATCAAGAGTTAGAAACTCAGGTTAGCTTCCCATTCCAGATGGAAGTTCGTCCACAACTTTCCGAAGATAATAGCGTGATGGAGCTGGTTTTCGCTATATATTGCCAAAGTGACGATGAGGGGATAGCGGATTTGAAGGAGCATTTTTGGCAGCTAGCAGAAAAAATGATAGCCGCAGAAGACGATACAACCTTAGCTCAGGGTGACGTTCCGTTAGATGTTGATGTAGTGATAAGAATAAAAAGAGATACAAAAAGCAATTTTGAGAAAAGCTGGAAACTGATTAAGAACTAGTACTTTCTTCCAGCACTTAGTCGTCTTCTTTCCTCTTCCACTGCTTCTTTTTTCTCAACAAGTTTCCTGTATGCTCTTAGGTTACCAGCTTGGTCGAATAGCTTTCCAGCATCATATGCGTGTTGTGCAGCCCATTCTTTCAGTTCCGGCTTGTTTTCTCTTACAGCAACACTCATCCAAAAATCTGCGGCTTCGGCCATTACCCTAGCTTTGTCTATGTTATGTATCCTTTTTTCTTCCGCACCCGATTCGCCATAAGCTATATCCCAAATATCACCAGCCTTTTCAGCATCTTCATCAGCCCACGCTCTAGCCTGTGCTTCTCTAGCAGCAGAGGATTCGGCTATTTCACGTTGCTTACTCTCAACACTTTGAACATTGCCCCAAGTCGGTGCATAACCTCTATCTGGGTGTACTTTTTTCAGAGCTTTGCCAAAAACTTTTTCATCACCATCATAACTCTGTGTATCTAGCACCTCTTTCAGCTGGTCGGCATTTTCCTGTGCCTCTGTCTTTTCATTTTTCCAGTAAAGTGCGTTTTCCATACGAGGGTCTGCAGCTTCAGCCATTGCTCGTGCTTTTTCAGGGTCTTCAATTCTATCAGGGTATAGATTTTCGCTTCCATCCGTAACTGGAATTTGTGTTGAACTTTCGTTGGTAGTTGCGTTACCTAATCCTTCTGTTGTCCCATCTGGCGGTGTTTCGTTGGGCATTTTTGCTTTCTAGTTTTTGTCTTTTAATGTCTGCTTAAATATTAGCATTAGCGATAAAGAAGTCAACACTACTTAACATTCTTTATATAGCTTATGATTGACGAGTGAGCTTATTTTCGTTATACTGTAAGCACAATTGACTCGCTTTCCGAACTGTCACCGTATGGTGTGCGTGTCTGGGACAACCAGAATAGGAGGCGGGTTTTTTTATTTGAAATGCCAGAGGTCTTCTAATCTTTTATTTATAACTTTTAAGTAGTTCTGATTGTCAGTTTTATCTTTTTGAGTAGTTCGCAAAATAGCTCCTGCGACCATATCAGCTAGTTGTATAAGACTGTCGCTTTTGGAATTAACAAACCGCATATTCTTAATGACTTTGCCTCTTGGATTAGCAAACTGCCGAAAGTAAGTAGTAGCCGCTTTCTTATAGGCTCTATCTTCGTGCCCATCAAGCCTAATGCGAGCATCCTTTATAAAGCCATCACTCTTTGATAAAACTTCTTTAATCATATAGTTGTAGAAGCTTTCTTTATTGTTCCTTAATTCATGGCTACGGATGATAGACTTATCGGCAACAATAGCTCTAACTCGGAAATTGCAGCCCTTAATTTCTTCAAGGAAAGCTAATCTGACCTTTTTGCTGGTCTTATTAAACTTAAATTCGTGTTCATCACGCCAGCCAAGTGAGCGCCTTAACTTCTTAATGCGAAGGGCGGTCTCTTCAGCTTCAAGGTTATCATCAAAGATAACGCAGGCTATAACAAAATAGCTACTTGAGCCTTTATCTAGCTTAAAGCCAGCATCACCAGCGTCATCAATGAAAACAAACATATTTTGAATTATCCTTTATCTGCTTATTTGGCACAAACAGCTAACCTATTAAATCTGGCGATAGGTTAAATGTCTCTGCCAAATGTTTTAGTTTATAATCATTAACGGCAGCAATTGCTGATGTTTGTAATGCGTCAACTATCGTGCACCAAGTATCAGTACTATAAAGCCTCAGATTTTTTGTGCTGGTTCAAGAATTTATGCTGTTCGGGCCGTTCTTTTTCATGCTTCTTTTGTAGGGCTGTATGAAATTCTAAAGTCGTATGCTTTGAGCAGGTTCTATAAGTCGTTCCCTCGACCTTATGGTGGCCAATACGCCAGCACCTCGGTTGGTTGCAGTTGAAACGCTTATACAGGCCAATGACCGCTCCGAAAACCGTTATAGATGTTAAATTGGATAAATTTGACACCCATGTCGGCTGATTAACGAATAGCCAATTCCAGATACTCATTGACACTCCACGCTTAATTTAATACTTACTTAATCATACAGCGGACCCGCCTTAATGTAACTCCCGATCCGCCTGCTTGCCGCGTTAAAATTACGGCTGCGGGTATAATTAAAATGGTGCGCAGAAGAATAATTATAATTATCGCTTTAGTGGTTGCGGCGTTTGTTGTCGCCGTCGCGCTTTTCTTTTTTGGCGATGAACACGCCGTGAGCTCAATGAGCATTAAGCAGGTGACTCCGGACCAGCTGGCGGCCGCTATGAAAGAAGATCATTTCTACAGCGACTATCGGCAGAATACACTGCTTATCCGCGGCCAGGTCGCATCTGTCATCGGCTCTTTGCTGACTTTTAAAACAAGCTCTTCATACCAAGCTCAGTGCAGTCTGGCTATCAGCAGCCTAAATATTCACAAAGGCGACAATGTCACCGTCATTTCTGAGGGCGGAACAGCCGTCAGGCAACCGAGTGGAGTACTGCTGAAAGACTGCGTCATCCCCTGAGTTTTTGAACAAAAAATCTCGCCCGAAGGCGAGCGAGATTTTTAAGTTAAAGCGCTTTAACTTATTAGCGGCGTCGCCGAGGCATCTGTTCTTCTATCTCGGTGAAGTTCTTGACCGCCCAGCTGAACAGTGCGAAACTGAGCGCCAGACCGACTATAAAAATGGCAAGCGCGATGGGCGAGTTCCATTGCCAAACCGGTTGCATTAGACCCTCCTAGCCCACCGCTTTTTAATGATTGTACCTAAACAATAGCGCTTATTTGCAGCGAACGCAACTTATAGATGTGGATATCTTGTATAATTGTGGTTGTTCTTTGTCTTATCCAAATTTGCAAAGCGGAGGTCTAATCACCGTTTGCAAATTTGAGAGGAGCAACATAGCGCTAAGCCGAAGCTTTTGCTAAATCGGCAAAACGAGGCAGGCGCGTAAGTTGCGACGAGGCGCGATGGCCGAGGAGTTAGGCAAGGGTCTGCAAAACCCTGTACACGAGTGCGAATCTCGTTCGCGCCTCCAGAACATATTTGACAAAATATCGGGAAGATGGCGGAATTGGTATACGCGTTTGACTTAAAATCAAATTCCCAAAAGGATTGAGGGTTCGAGTCCCTCTCTTCCCACCAATTATTTTTTGGCTTTGCGGCGTTGTTTGTATGATGTTAAGCCGTGCAGGGCGACTATCGCCCAAATGATATTCACCACAACTGTTACGTAGACTCTATAATGCCATTGGTAAATGGTAATCAGGCTGGCGCCGACCAGGTTGTCCAGCTCATAAAGCCGTGATTTGCCGGTCCACTTGCCGATACTGGTGCGGTAAAAACCGAACAGCACCAACACCGCCCCAATAATACCGATAGCCGTTTACATCATTAACTTCTAGGCAGGTGCTCGTGCCGGTGGTTTAGGTTGTAGTCGCCACGCAGTAGCGTGCGTACATCTTCCATGGACGCCGTTTTGACGCCGGGGTTGAGGATGCCGTGCGGATCAAAAATCTTTTTTACCTCCAGCATCAGTTTGAGCAGGCCGTCGCTGTATTGTTTGCCGGCATACGGCGCGCGAACCCGGCCGTCGCCGGCCGATGCGCTCAGTGTCCCGCCCAAAGAGATCACCAGGTTGGCTATATCGTCGGTCAGGCGGAAAAGTTTTTGCCTATCGCCCAACTGCGCCAAATCCAAAACCGGCTGCATGCGGACTATGCCGTCGCCGGCGTGTCCCCAGGCGCTGGCTACCAGGTCGTTCTGGCGGTAAATCGCTTCAGCTTTTTGTAGAAAATCCGCCAGACTTTGTACCGGCACGCAGATATCTTCGGTTATCGGTATGGCCTTGGCGTGCCCCTGGGGCTCGCTTAAGATGGTTGCCACGCTGTGCCGGATTTTCCAGAGCTTTTCCTGCTCAGGAGCTGTGTTAGCCAGCTGGGTAACGCCGCCGGCCTGCTCCGTGATCTTGCGGGCTTTTTTGGCGCCGGCTTTTTGCGCGCCCTCTTTTAAGTTGTCAAACTCAATGAACAGATGGATAGCCGCACCGGGATTTTGCATCAGGCCGGACAATTGGTGCGGGTTGATAGCTGTTACCTGGCTGATGGCGGCTTGGTTGATCATCTCCAGGCTGCTGGGTTTGAGAGCCAGAATTTTAGGCAAAACGTCATTTAGGCTGTCAAGGTCATTCAGGCTGGCCAGCAGCAAAGTGGTGCGCGGGTTGTAGCCAACGACTTCCAGAGTGGCCTCGGTGATGATGCCCAGACTGCCCTGAGAGCCCAAAATCAGGGGTGTCAGATTAAAATTCCCCTTCTTTTTGACGTCAAAAATGTTGTAGCCTATGGCGTTCCAGCGGGCTTTTATCTGTTCCTGCTCGCGTTTGATGAAATCGGCATTTTCTTCCAGCAATTTATCTATGCCGCGGTAGATTTGGCCTTCTAAAGAAGAGAGGCCCAGCTTGCGGTTGAGCTGACGCTTGCTTAAAGGTCCGGTCTCTATGACCTCGCCGTTGGCTAAAACCACCCGTAATTGTTCCACGTACTGTGCCGTAGCGCCGTATTTGACGGACTTTTCGCCGAGCGCGTTGTTGGCCAGGCCGCCGCCGATGGTGGCGAATTGTTTGGAAGCGGGGCAGGGCGGTAAAAACAGGCCATGGGTGTAAAGTGTTTGCTCCAATTTGTCATAAGTTACGCCTGGCTCGAGAGTGACGAATTCCTTGCGCGGATCCAAAGAGAGGATGCGGTTCATGTGAGCGGTAAAGACCAGCATGATACCGCTGCCGATAGCCGCGCCGGAAGTGTCACTGCCGCCGCCGCGGGCGGTGATGGGCAGAACACGTTTACGCTCGGCCAGCTGCCAGCTGAAGCGCGCCACTTTGCGCACGTCGCTTTCGTTACGCGGGTAAACGACAATAGCTGGCGCCAGGCGCAAAATGCTGGCGTCCTGCGCGAAGTGGCGCCGCACTTCCGGGCTGGCCGTGACCTCTCCCAACAGATGTTCTTGAAGATACTCGGATACTTTACTCAATCAAATTCCCCATAAACTTCATTCGTTAATCATCATATCATGCAGCCGACCGGCGTTATTGTGGTGGGCGAAAGAGGACTTGAACCTCCACGACCTTGCGGTCACTAGCTCCTGAAGCTAGCGCGTCTACCAATTCCGCCATTCGCCCCTACCTCTGTTAGTTTAGCACATTTTAAAGTTGTTATAGATGAACCATTCGCCAGAAAACTGAAGGTTTGGCAATTGCTTGCTTTATTATCACTGGCACGGACAGATTTTTTTGGCCGGAAATTACCGAAACGCCGCCTGCTTGCGCGCTGGCGCTGAGAGGAGCGCTTAAATTATTGAGAGTTACGGCCGGGGTTATTTTTGAACCCTGCCAGGCCAAAACCGAGATGTCTTTCTGGGCCACGGTTTGGACACTGCCGCCCCAAGGCGGTTTGTAAAAGCCCACTGCCTGGCCGGCTTTGACGACAGTCGTATTGATAAAACCGGATTTAGCGGAGTCGGCCAGAGTCTTGCCGCCGTTGACTGCGCCGGCCAGCGTCGGGACATCCAGAACAGCGCCAACCAGGGTTATTTTTTGCCCGCCGGCCGTTTGGTCCGAGGCAAACAGATAACATCCCCCAGCCTGGTCGGTGTTGCCGGTTTTTATCCCCACAAAACCGTCGCTGCCCAGCAACCAGTTGGTGTTTTTGATGGTTCCGGCGACTGGCACGTCAGCTTGGCTTTGGCCGACTATTTGCGCCAAGACCCGGTTATTCATAGCCGCTAGCCCCAAATTCACTAAATCTTTAGATGTGCTCAGAGTCTGGGGTGAAAAACCGCTGGCATCAGCCACAGTCGTTTGCGTCATACCGAGCGTCTTTACGAACTGGTTGGCATAGGTTACATATGCCTCCGGTGAGCCGAAAGCCCAGCGCGCCAGGCTTTCGGCGATGTTGTTGGCCGACGGC
>Ga0187777_10001336_pt1 | contig 15987 bp, 14 predicted proteins | sample 1015_Q2_SP5_10_M_FD_132416 | JGI IMG/M metagenome (GOLD analysis project Ga0187777, IMG submission 132416) | Tropical peat soil microbial communities from peatlands in Department of Meta, Colombia - 1015_Q2_SP5_10_MG | ecosystem: Environmental > Terrestrial > Soil > Wetlands > Peat | place... | reverse complement strand
TACTTCTTCTTGTTCTTCATCTGGATCTGGCTGCTGATCACGGTCTTCGCCGACATCTTCCGCAGCCGCGATCTCGGTGGAGGAGCCAAGGCCCTGTGGACGATCTTCGTCGTGATCATGCCGTTCCTCGGCGTGTTCGTGTACTTGATCGCTCGCGGCGGGAAGATGCACGAGCACGCGCTGCAGATGGCTCAAGAGCAGGATGCCGCGGCCCGCGCGTACATCCAGCAGGCAGCCGGTTCGGGTGCGAGCCCGGCCGACCAGGTTGCGCAAGCAGCGAAGCTGCGCGACCAGGGAGTCATCAGCGCGGAGGAGTTCGAGCAGCTGAAGGCGAAGGCACTCGCCAGCTAGCGCGATCTTCCGATCACGATCTCGGGTTTGGGCGCCTCATTCGATGAGGCGCCCAAACGCGTCGGCCAAAGCTTTGCGCACGTCTTCGATCGGCACGTCGTCGAGCTGCGCCGCCTGGTTGATGAACGGCTCGAAGATCAGCCATCCGAGTGCGGTCGCGAAGACGACGACCGCGGTCATGCGGGCTTCTTCCGGATTACGCCCTTCCGAGATGAGCCTCTTCACGAGGTGCGGAAAGACCGGATACTCCGACTGGAGCTCCTCCGGTTTGACTCCGTCGAGCAGCATCCACGCCATCATCCGGACGTACGGCTGCATCGGTGCATCGCCCGAGTGTCCGGACGTGACGATGTTCGCGAATTCCGCCGGCATGTCCGGCGCGAGCAGGCAATCGATGAAAGGGCCGCTGTTCTGGCTGACCAAGAGGTCCATCGCCGCCGAGATGAGCTCGACCTTGGTGCCGAAGTGGCGGTAGAGCAAGCCGAGGTTGACGTCGGCTTCGGTCGCGATCTCGCGCAGCGAGACGGCGGCCGGTCCCCGCGCGACGAACAGCCGCAGAGCCGCTTCGAGCACGGCCCGGCGGACTTCGTCACGACCGGTCGGGCGACTCATGCCGGTTCACCCCGGTCGAGTGATGCGCGGGTGCAGGCGACGGAGTGTGATCGCATGGATCGCATCGGAGGTGAAGCGTGTCGGGCACCCAGATCTCGAGTGGCACGACGCCACGGCAGGCCGGCGCGGCGTCGCCTCACGGGCACGACGGGTCGGGGATCGGTTGGCGGCTCTTTGCCGGGACGATGATCATCATCGGAGCCGCGTTCAACCTCCTCGACGGCATCGTCGGCGTCGCGAACGCCAAGTACTTCAAGGAGGTCTCCGGCAGCAACGTGCACTTGCTGCTGACCAGCAACCTGCGCGCCTGGGGATGGGTCGCGATCGGTATCGCGGCGTTGATGCTTGCCGCCGGCACCGCCATCTTCTTCGGCGCGGCGTGGGCACGCGCGGTCGGTGTCGTGGCGGCGGGCGTCAACATGATCTTCCAACTCGCGTACTTGGCGCACTATCCGTTCTGGTCCTTTACGATCATCTTGGTCGATGTCCTCGTCATCTATGCCTTGGTCGTGCACGGCGAAGCGCCGGCCAAGCAGACCGACATCGTGTTGGGCGATGTGTGAAATCGTGTTCAGCGTCCTCTGATGACCTCGATGCGGCCTGACTTCTCGGCCTCCGCCAGCGTTTCGTAGTCGCGCCGATTCTGCTCGGTGTACGCGAGCGCGAACTCGCCGATCGCGCGGTCGAACGTGTTGCTCGTGCCGAGGTATCCGGCGATCACCGGCGACAAGCCGGTGCGCGCGTGCGCACGCGCGAGCGTCGTTCCGCACAGGCGCGCGTAGCCGACGAGCTCGATGTCGGTGACGTTCGCGAGATCGACACTGCCTTTCATGTCGCGCAACTGGCGAACGTAGAAGTCGAAGTCCTCTGACTTGGCCCAGCCCAGGAAGATGTCGCTGACCGACTGCAACAGTCGCTGCCCGGAGACGACGCGCTCGCCTTGATTCGTGTACTTGCTGGCTTCGAGATGCGGCGCGAGCACGGATTCTTCTGCTTGCTTGAGCTGCAACCACATCGGGCTGCCGTCGACCACGGCTCCGCCGAGCACGATCCAGCACCGGGTACCGACGCTTCCGACACCCACGACTTTTCGGGCGGCGTCGACGAAGCGATACTGCGAGAGCAGCTGCAGCCGGTCGGCTTGCAACGTCTCGCAGTAGAGCGCGTACATCCGGCGCAGATCTTCGATGACCTCGTCGCCGCGGGCGTCGTGCTCGATGAGCGGTGGGTCGTCGATGATGCGGCGCCGGCCGTCGACGACGTCGGTGAGCTTTGCCAGGGCCTGCATCGTGTCGCGCGTACGTGCCTTCGCCGAGACGCGGCGCGCCAGACGACGCGCCTGCGCGTTCTGTGCCATCGCGACGATCTGCTCGGTATCGAGGTGCGAGTACCAGATGTCGAGCGGCGGCGTGCCGGCCAGCGTCGCCATCGTCTCGCGATAGAGGCGCACGCACTCTCGAGTCGCGCGCGTTGCGGTCTTGTCACCGAGTCCGGTACTGCGCGCCGCGACGACGACGCTCACGGCCAGCCGCTTCACGTCCCACTCGAACGGCCCGGGCGTCGTCTCGTCGAAGTCGTTGAGGTCGAAGATCAAGCGCCGTTCGGGCGACCCGTAGATGCCGAAGTTCAGCAGGTGGGCGTCGCCGCACGCTTGCACGGTGACGCCCGAGCGCGGCGTGCGGGCAAGGTCGGCGGCCATGACCGCGGGCGATCCGCGCAGGTAGGTGAAGGGCGACGCGAGCATCCGTCCGTATCGAATCGGCACGAGCTCCGGAACCCGCGTGAGGTTCGATTGCTCGAGGATCGCAACCGGATCGCGGCCCGTCGCTGGCGGTTCCCAGACCGCGTGGCTCGATCGTGGCGTTTGCTTGCGAAGGGTGCGGCCGAGCTCGAGCATCTCGTCGCGCGTGAGATCGTGCACGGTATGAAGCGCGATGGTGCCGAGGCGGTCGTCGCGGTTCTTCGGCGTCGCCGTGGCATCGGCCTTCGTCTCCACCACGGGTACCGACCGTAGTCAGGTATGCCCGCCGGATCCTCGCCCGAAAGGGGTGACTGGACTGTGAGCGCCGGCCGTGCTCGGCGCCGGTGCCCGCAGTTATCGTGCCCGCCGATGAACCAACTGTCCCTGGCCGAACGACGATTCCCCGGCTACCGCTTCGGTCTCGTGCTGCTGCTGCTCTTCGCGACCTTCGTCGTGATGGCGACAGGCTCGTCGAGCGCGTGGTCGCGGGTCGTCATCGTGATGTTGCAGTCGGCGACGTTGTTCGCGGCGCTCCTCGCATCCCGCGTGAGCAAGCGGGCGCTGCACCTGACGTGGATCATCGTGGTGTTGGCGATCGCCGGAACGATCCCTTCGCTGTGGTCCGACGCTCAGGATTCACACGCGGCGGCTTTTCTCCTGAACGCCGGTCTGGTCGCGATCGCCCCGATCGTCATCGCTCGCGCGCTGCTCCATCGGCGGGTGGTCGACATCCAGACGATTCTCGGCGCCATCTGTATCTACGTGCTCGTGGGGATGTTCTGGTCGTTCGTGTACCAGGCTCTCGCCGAATTCGGGAGCTCGCAACTGTTCGCCCAGATCGCGAATCCGTCGCCGGCCGACACGCTGTACTTCAGCTTCGTCACGCTCACGACGACGGGGTACGGCGACATCACCGCCATTACCGGCGTCGGCCGTGCGTTCGCGGTCTTGGAGGCACTCCTCGGTCAGATCTACTTGGTGACGATCGTCTCGGTCTTGGTCAGCCAGCTCGGGCGCGTCCGTTCGCAGCCGCTTCCCGCGTCCGGCGAATCGTCCGGCGAATCGCCGTAAGCGTCGCCCTCCGAGCCGAATGAAGCGGGTTTCACTCGGCCCGGGTGACGACGGCGCGAGGCGAGGTTCCGTACGCTCGCCGAACCCGGGCAGTGGAGAGACGAGTGCCAGTCACGAACGATGTTGCAAAGCCGGCAGTTTCGAAGGACGGCGGGATCGGCTCCGAGTCGGACGCGGCGGGGCCGGAACTGCCCGCGGTCGAACGCGTCGTGTTGCATCGGCTGCGCGAGCGCGGTGTCACCGTCGACATCGGCGACGTACGGCGCGAGATCGATCGCGCCCGCGCGCGATTCCGGGAGGCACGCGTGCACCAGTTCGTGCCGATCTTCGTCATTCGAGACACGTGCGCGTCGTTCGAGCATCTGCGCGCGAGAGACCGCGCGTAACCCTCGTCGACCTTCACCCAAGCGGGGTGTGGCACCCGTGCGCAAAGGCGTGCATGCTGCTTGCTGCCGCGCGCGTGGCTCCGTTCTAACCCCCGGGGACGGAGCCACGCTGCCCCCCCGAGGATCGTCCTGCGATCCCCCGTCCCGGGTGACGACGCGCGCGATGACGAGGAGCACGATCGGGACATGGCAACCACCGCGAGACCGCGCCCGCCCGAGGAAACACTGCGACGCGTGCTCGCGGCGTCGGGTCTGCTGCTGCTCATCTTCAGCCCGATGATCGGCATCATCCGGGGCCGGATCTTGCGCTTCCGCATGCACACGACAGGTATGCGATCGCGCAGTCGTCTGTGGTTGGAGAACCCGGGTTCGGGCACTGCAGCGGTCGGCGAGCTCCTGCTCGACGCGGCCGAGACTCGATAGTTACCCAGTACACGAATTGTTCGCGCGCTCGAGGATCTTACGCGCGCGCATCGTGTTTCACACTGCGGGGTGATGTAGTCGCGACTGCGCTCGATCACCCTTTCCCGGTGATGCAGCCGTCGCACCGGAGGTGCACGCTGCGTGAGGGTGGCAGCAGGGGGTGGTGGCGAAGTGACGATCGTTCGTGCTTCGCATGACAAAACGTACGAACCTTCCATCAACCGGGCGGTTGATGCGCGGGCCAACGCCTTCACGGTGCCGGAGCTGCCGGCAACGTATGTCCACCGGTCGCGTCTCGACGGCGCGTTCGCAGGCCTGTCACAGCGCCGGCTCACGATCGTCACGGGCGCGATCGGCGCCGGAAAGACGACGCTCCTCGCGAGCTTTGCCCACGCGCAGCCGCGCGGTTCGGTTGCGTGGTGCACGCTCGACGAGCGAGATTCGCAACCGGAAGTGCTCGCGGCGTCGATCCTGGGCGCGGTCCTCGCGGCGAAAGCACACGGCGAGATGGGCGAGATCGCGACGGTTCGCTCCACGTCGCCGGATCCACTCGAACAGGCGATGGATCTCGCTGCCCACGGCGCGCATCTCGTCCTCGTGCTCGATGACGTCGAGCGGTTGACGACGAGAGCAGCTCGCGCCGCGCTGCAACGCCTCGTCCAGATCGCGCCGCCGAACCTGTCGACGGTGCTCGTTACCCGCCGTGATCCCGATTTCCATCCGCGTCGATTCCGCGGCGAGCAGCCCGGAAGCCTGCGCGCCGGTGAGCTCGCGTTCACCGTTGACGAGACCCGGGCGCTGTTCGAGCGGTTCGACATCGACGTCACCGACGACGACGTCGAGACCTTGACCGCCTGGACCGAGGGCTCTGCCGCGGCGCTGCACCTCGCCGCGTTGTTGTTGCGAGTGGGTGGCCGCGAGGCGGTGCTCGAAGAGGCCGAGCTCGGCGAACGCACCGTCATCGACTTTCTCTTCAACGGGGTGCTGGCCGCGCTGCCGCCGGACCTGCGCGACTTCCTCGTTCGTACCTCGATCGTCGACGCGATCAACGCGGACCTCGCCGCCGATCTCGTACCGGGGGCCGACGTTGCGCCGCTGCTCGACGCCGCCACTGAACAACAGTTGCTCTTGGCGAGCGCACGCTCCGATGTGGGCGGCGAGCGCTGGTGGTACCACCACAGCCTGACCGCCGATCTGCTCCGCGCGACCCTGCGGCACGAATACACAAGTGAGCTGGCCGCGCTGCACTCGCGTGCGGCGGGCTGGTTCGAAAGCGCGGGTGATCGCGAGGACGCCACCTTCCACGCCGCGGCGGCCGGGGAATGGGACTTCGTCGCGCGAGCCGTCGTCGACGCCTGGCTGGAAGCATCGCTCGGCTGCGTGCACATGCCGCCGCGCCTCGCCGCCTATCAGCTCCCGATCGACGTGTCGGAAGCGGGCTCGAGCTACACCCTCGCCCACGCGATTCGAGCGTTCGAGTTCGGCGACAACAGACCGGCGACGCTCGGCGACCACTCGATCTCGTTGTACACCGAGCCCCGCGACCGTCTGGTTGCCGCGTTGCTCACGCTCTCGATTGCCTGCGAAGGCGAAGACACGGCCGATGCCATCGAAGCGGCGGCCGACGTCGTTCTGACGGCCGCAACCGAAGGTTGCATATCGCTGCAGGAGCACGACCAGGTCGCGCTGTTGGTGCTCTTCGCCCGCGCGCAGGCCCGTATCCGCGTCGGCGATCTCGGGTCGGCCCGCGACTTGCTCGAATGTGCGCTCGAATCGACGCCGAGCGGCGAAGAGGCAGCCACCGCGACGGCCACCGCGATGCTGGCAGTGACCGAGTCGCTGCGCGGCTTGCTGCGCCAGGCGACGGCGCACATCGACGAGATCGGAGAGATCGGCGTCGATCCGTCACTTCCGCGGATCGCGGGGTTGTGCAGCTTGACCCTCGCGATCACGCGGTATCACGCCGACGACCTCGCCGGCGCGCGGGCCGCGGTCGCCGACGCCCGTGAGCATCTCCGCGGCGGCGTGTTCCGCGACGTCGTCCTGGCCGCGGTCGGTGCCGGCGTCGCGCGCGCCGACAACGACCGCGAAGCAACCAAGCGGCAGCTCGCTCACGTCACGAATGCGGGGTGCCGTCCGCTGGTCGCGATCCTTGCCGACACGCTCGGATTCGCCGAGCTTGCACCACACTCCACGGGGTCCTCGGCGTCGCATCCTTACGTGGCAACGTTCGCGCATCTTGCCGCCGCGGCCGACGCCGCGGCGCGCCGGGAGACCGAGGCGGCCCGGGCGGAGACTCGCCGAGCCCTCGCGATCATCGATCGTCACGGCTACCGCCGCGCGTTCGTCGACTGCGGGCTTCCGGTCCGCGATCTCCTGCTCGACTACGTGGGAGCCGCACGGCCGTACCGGATGCTCGCCACACAGCTGCTGGAGCGCATCTGGATCGAGAACGAGTTGACGGCTTCTGCGCTCGTCGAGCGGCTCACCGAGCGCGAGCTCACCGTGTTGCGATACCTGCCGACGATGATGTCCAACAGCGAGATCGCCGGTGAGATGTACTTCTCGGTCAACACCGTGAAGACGCATCTGAAGAGCATCTACCGGAAGCTGGAAGTCACGCGCCGGCGAGAGGCCGTCGATCGCGCGCGCGATCTCTCACTGATCTGACGACGATCGACTTCCGAGGTCGCGACGTACGTCAGTCTTCGTCCGGCGGCAACTCGATGACGCGCCGGACCTCGACGAGCTCGAGCCCGAGCGACTCGATGCGCTGCAAGAAACCGTGGAGCGCGGCCTGATCCTCGATACGTCCGCACAGCACCGTCTCGGTCGGCTCGACGTATGCCGTGAGCGGATCGAACGCGGAATACAACGATGCGCTCATTCGCCCTCGAATGCGGATCTCGTATCGTGCGGTGGGCACGGTCGCCCTCTCTCGTTTGATGGACCGAGCGTGGCACGCGCCGACCGCGGCGTCATCGCCCGGTGGGGGTGAGACCCAAGCCGCGCGGGCCGCGCGGTGCGGTTACGGGCCGCTCGTGGCAGGTATGTCGGTTGCCGGCGCTTCCTCCGGGATCGTGATGGCGGGCTCGGTGGGTTCACGTGCGTAGAACTCGACGATCGCGAGCGCGAGCAGCGTGACAAGCGATATCCCGAGGATCACGCGTGACGTCGGCCGGTCCCACGCAACCAGCACCGCGAAGCCGACGGCGGCGATCACGATGCGGAACCAGCGTTGCTCACGACGGACGAACGCGCTGGCGTGGAAGACCGCCCAGCCGGCCCGGTCGCTCTCGCCGCCGAGCCAGCTTGCGCTGCGCTTCGCCACCCGGCGGAACCCCACCGCGGCGCGGGACGGCCCGCTGGCGATCGCCGCGATGACGACGACGATGCTGAAGGCAAGCACGGCGCGCAGCGAGGTGTGCATCAGCCGGACGAGGTTGTCGAAGATCGCGGCGGCGGCGTCGCGCGGGATTCCTTGCTTCACTGCCCCGTCGAGGTACACCGTTCGGCCGATGCTGAGCGTCACGGCCAAGATCACGCCGCCGAGCGTGAAGGCGATGGCCGCGCGCACGAACCCGCGACGCCGGTTCGCCGAAAGGAAGATCGCGCCGGCGAAGCACAGGAGCACGAGGAGGGGCAGGATGATCGCCATCCGGTCCATCAGTCCGACCGCGTGACGAACCCGGTAGAGATCGTTCGATTCGAAGATCGTCACCTTCCCCGCGATGCGGTCGGTCGGGATCTTCGAGAAGGCGCTGATGCCGGTGCTCTCGAGCTGGGTCTTGACCTTGTCGGCCAGGGCCGAGAGATCGACGGTGACCGCCCCGTTCTTCGTCGACACGACCGCCGAGCCCTCACCGGTGAGCACCTTCACGAGCAGGCTGTGCGCGGCCCGATTGGTCTCGGTCCAGATTGTCTGGAACTGGTTGCTCTGGACCACGCGCAGCACCGCGTCGTAGGTGAAGTTCCGCAGCGCGCCGGTGATCGGCCCCGCGAGCGGATCGGCCCGCGTCGGGAGGACGTTCTTCACGTAGGACTGCACGTCGACCTGATCGAACAGGTTGTTGGTGATCGAGGTCGCGATGTACGCCTGGACTGCGGGGTCGGAGGCGAGCGGCTTCACCGTCTGCACGTAGCGGCCGGTGTCGGTGATCTCGGTCTTGATGTAGAGCGTCGTGATCGCGAGGGGGGTGAGGAGCGTCCCGAGGACGAGCAGGATCGAGACGAGGATCCGGTGATGACGACGTTTCCGGGGCGGCTGGGAATCGGGTGCCGCCACGACCCCCGGGCCGCCGGACGCTTCGTCGCTTGTATTCGCCGACATCTCTCGACTCCCCGGGGCGCCTCTCGGCATCGTCGTCGGCGATGCCTGACGTTCCGAGTGTCGCGACCCGGCGTAGTCGCTGCATCACCCCGCCGGGATGAAGACGGATCCGCCCTGATCACGTCAGGGATCGGCTTCGCTGCCGTGGGCGCGAGGCGGTATCTTTTGGGCGGACACCCGAGCGCTTGCACTCAACAGGCGGATGCGCCGGAGGCGTTGGCGATGAGATGGAAAATTCTCGCTCTCGCGATCGCCGTGGGCCTGCTCTACACGCTCGGGGCGTTCTCGACGACGTGGCTCTTCAGCAATTTCTCGCCGGGCATCGTCTTTTTTCCCTCGGCCGGCCTCACCGTCGCGGCCTTGATACTCACCCCGAAGCGGTGGTGGCCCGCGATCCTCACCGCGGTGGCGCTCGCGGAGATGGGAACCGACCTCTATCACGGCCAGACGCTGTTCATGGCGGCCGGCTTCGCGGTGGCGAACACGGTCGAGCCGTACGTCGGGGCGTCGCTGACCCGCAGTGTCCTCGCGGGCAAGCGCCACTCGGCCCGCGAGTACCTCGTGGTCTTCGTGCTCTGTGCCGTCGTGCTCGGACCGATGATCGGCGCCGCGATCGGCGGCGTCGTCTCCGCGATCGCCGATGCCGGTTCGTTCCGCCACGTGATGCCGAACTGGTGGCTCGGGGATTCGCTGGGCGTGCTCGTCATCGCCACCCCGATCCTCGCGTGGTTCCGACGTCAGGAGATGGAAGCGCCCGCGTCGCTCGCCGAGGACGTCGCGATCGCCGGCCTAGCGGGCGCCGTCGTTGTCATTCCCGCGGTCTTCTGGCAGCACGGCTCGGTCGCGTACGCGGCATTGCCCGTGCTCATGCTGGCGGCCCTGCGCGGCGGTCCGTTCGGTGTCGGCCTGAGCGGCGCGGCCGTCGCGTTCAGCGCCGACTGGATCATCTCGACGGGGCGGGCGCAGAACTTGATCGCCGGCAGCGACAAGAGTCTCACCCTCGTCAACGTCCAGCTGTTCATCGGGGTGACATTGCTGGCCGCGCTCGCGTTCGCGGTCGAGGTGGGCGAGCGAACGCGCGCAGAGCAGGTGCTGCGCGAGGCGGAAGCGGCTCGCGCCCGTGAGCAGCTGGCCGGTCTCGATGCCGCCGCCAACGAACGCAGCCGCATTGTGCGTGAGGCCCACGACATCTTCGGGCACGCGCTGAACATCATGATCCTGTCGTCGGGCGCCGCCCGCCGGGTGTTGCGCACCGACCCGGATGCCGCGCAGGAGTTGCTCGAAACGACCGAAGAAGTCGGGCGTGACGCGTTCCGCGATCTCGACACGGCGCTCGGGCTCGCCGACCAGTCGCCCGATCTGGCGCCGCAGCGCGGCCTCGCCGATCTGGACGAGCTCGTCGATCGGTTGGGTCGCGCGGGGCTTCGTGTCGAGTGCGCGGTCGAAGGTGAGCCCCGACCGCTGCCGCGTTTGGTCGACTGGTCTGCGTATCGCATCATCCAGGAATCGCTGACGAACGTGGTCAAGCACGCGAACAGCAACCGCACGCGAATCCAGATCCGTTACGGCCCCACCTCACTGCACCTTCGCATCGCCGACGACGGCGTCGGCAGCGCGACCAACGGCCGCAACGGCAACGGCGGACGCAACGGGCGGGCCCGCAACGGCCGGGGGCTCGTCGGCATGCGGGAACGGGTCGCGGTGCTCGGGGGGCGGATCCAGACCGGACCCGACGCCGACCGCGGGTTCTACGTCGAAGTCGAGCTTCCCACCGAACGGGTATGACAGGACAACTATGACGCCAATCAACCTCTTGATCGTCGAAGACGACGTCCCCACTCGCATCGGGTTGCGGGCGATCTTCGAAGCCGAGCCCGACGTGACCGTCGTCGGCGAATGTGCCGACGGCGAGGACGGCGTGCGCAAGGCGCGCGCGCTCCAGCCCGACGTCGTGCTGATGGATGTGCAGCTTCCGCTGCTCGACGGCATCGAGGCGACCAAACGGATTGTTCACGATGCGGCCGAAGACGGCGGACCGCGTGTGATCGTGCTCACGACCTTCGCGCTCGACGAATATGCCTACCGTTCGCTCGAAGCCGGCGCCAGCGGTTTCCTGTTGAAACGAACGCGCGCCGAGGACATCGTGCAGGCAGTGCGCGTCGCCGCCGACGGCAGCGCGATCCCGATGTCGTCGCTGACCAAGCCGTTGATCCAGCAGTTCGCGCAGATCTCGTCGGCCCCGTTCCATCATCGATCGGTGCGCGGTCTCACCGATCGTGAGTCGGAGGTGCTCGAGTTGATCGCGATGGGTCTCTCGAACACCGAGATCTCGGAACGGCTCGCGATCACGCTCGATACCGTGAAATCACACGTCAAGCACGTCTTCACCAAGCTCGGTGTGCGCGACCGCGCGCAAGCGGTCATCGCCGCGTACGAGAGCGGGCTGGTTTCACCCGGGCTGTAGTTCGCGCTCGGTTATGCCCGCTGCAATACGACCTTGAGTGCGCTCGTCTCGCCGGCGCGGGCGAACACGTCGTAGGCCTGCTCGAAGTCGTCGAGCGGGAATCGATGGGTCACGAACCGGCCGGCATCGAGCTGATGGCCGGCGAGCAGCTTCAAGAACGTCGGCGTCGACGACGTGTCGACGAGCCCCGTGGTGATCGTCACGTCCTTGATCCACAGCTCCTCGAGGTGCAGTGTCGCGGGCTCGCCGTGCACGCCGATGTTCGCGATGTGGCCACCGGGCCGCGCGAGCGACACGGTGAGCTCGAACGCGGCGGGCGTGCCGACGGCTTCGATCGCGACGTCCGCACCGAGACCGCCCGTGAGTGACTGGACGACCTCGAGCGGCTTCTCGTTCGCGGGGTTGACGATCACATCCGCGCCGAACTGCTTCGCGGCTTCGAGTCGCGAGGCGGCAAGGTCGATGGCGACGATGTGGCTCGGGCTGTAGAGCCGCGCACCCGTGATCGCCGACAACCCGATCGGACCGGCGCCGACGACCGCGACCACGTCGCCGGGCGTGACGCGTCCGTTCAGCACGCCGACCTCGTAACCGGTCGGGAGGATGTCGGCGACCATCAGTGTCTCCTCGTCGGACACACCCACCGGCACGGGGTAGGTCGACGTGTCGGCGAACGGCACACGCACGTATTCGGCCTGCGTGCCGTCGATCAGGTGGCCGAGAATCCAGCCGCCGCCCCCGACGCACAAGCCGTAGTGGCCTTCGCGGCAGAAGCGGCAGCTCCCGCACGACGTGATGCACGACACGAGCACGCGGTCTCCGACCTTCACGTTCTTCACGCCGGCCCCGACTTCCTCGACGGTGCCGACCGCCTCGTGACCGAGCACGCGACCGTCGGTGACCTCGGGAACGTCGCCTTTCAGGATGTGCAGATCGGTCCCGCAGATGGTCACGGCGTCGACGCGGACGATCGCGTCGGTGTCGGCCGCGAGCGTCGGCTTCGGGACCTCCTCCCACGACTTAGGCCGGGTCCGTGGTACACGAGCGCCTTCATGATGGTGTCCTCTCGTTCTTGGTCTCGCTCCGGGCTGCCAAGTCGGCCGCGTAGACGGCTTCGCACCGCTCGCGTTCGGAGCAGCCGGCGCAGTTCGGTGGGTCGACGCGGTGCACGTATCCGAGCTCGGTTCGCCAACAGCGGCCGCACGAGCGGCAGAAGAAGTGCACCTCTTCGAAATGAGCCTCGACGACGGGTTCGAGCTGGTCGGACCCGCAGGCGGGACAGCCGACCAGCGGCCGTCCGAAGACGTGGTCCGGTCCGGACCGAGTGCTGGGAGGGCGGCTCGTATGCGCGTTCCCCATCGCATCTCCTCTCCTTGGTTCGACCGTACGACCCAGCCCGGCCACCGGAAAGGGCCACTGGTCCCGAGATCCCGAGGACAACGCCTCGTGGCCGCGCGAGCATCGCGGTGTTGGCTCGAAGGCGGAGAGAGGAGTGATGCGTTGACGCTGGCACCCGGCCCCGAGTCGGCGTGGGAGATCACGCTCGTCGGCTACGACGACGAGCACCAGCGCGTCCACAACGCGTTGTTCGCGCTCGCGGCCGGCGGGCTCGGGACGAGTGGCGGCCCGCTGCTCGTGCGGGCGACGGCCGATCGTTGGATCGTGTGCGCGGGGGTGTACGACGGCGACGGCCCGGAAACGCGTCTGCTGACGGGCCCGGTTCTGACCGGTTTGGCGGTGGCCGACGCCGACGAGTGCTTCCACCGCCGGCTCGATCTCCGCGCCGGCGTCCTGCACGAACGGATCGACGGCACGCGGCCGACCGAGATGCTGCGGTTCGTCTCGCTCGCACGGCCGGGCATCGTGGCCGTTCGAACCGCGTTTCCCGACGCCGTGAACCGGGGCACCGCCCAGCTCTCCGCCGTCGCCGACGGCAAGGTCGACGAGGGTGAGACCGAGGGCGCGGTCTGGATGCGGGTGACGGGCAGCGAAGGCGGCATCGTCGCCGCGGTGTGCGAGACCCGCCGCGAGAACGTCGTCGACGACTTCGCCGCGGTCGTCGGCGATTCGCACGCGCGACCGGAACCCGACACCGCGCTGACGATGTTGAGCGACGCGGCGCGGGCGGGCTTCGATGTGTTGCGCGACGAGCACGAGCACGCGTGGAGTGCTCGCTGGGAGGCCGCGAACGTCGTCATCGACGGCGACGACCACCTCCAACTGGCGACGCGCTTCGCGCTCTTCCATCTCATGGCGTCGACCGCGGACATCGGCGAGGCGGCCGTCGGCGCGCGCGGCGTCAGTGGCACCGGCTATCGCGGCCATGTGTTCTGGGATGCCGACACGTTCGTGTTGCCGTTCCTGGCGGCAACGCATCCGGCTTCGGCACGGGCGATGTTGGAGTATCGGCTACGACGGCTGCCCACCGCGGTCGAGGCCGCGCGTGATCTGCGGCGCGCGGGCGCACGGTTCCCCTGGGAGTCCGCGCGCTCGGGCCGCGATGTCACGCCGCACGCCGCGCGGGATCGCACCGGGCGACTGGTGCCGATCCGCACCGGGCAGCTCGAGGAGCATGTCGTCGCGCAAGTCGCGTGGGCCGCGTGCCACTACGTCGACTGGACGGGCGACGCGACGTTCGCCGATGGCCCGGGCCTGACGCTGCTCGTCGAGACCGCGCGTTACTGGGCATCGCGCGTCCGTACCGAGGGCGACGGTTCGGTTCACATCTACGGCGTCATCGGGCCCGACGAGTATCACGAACCGGTTGACGACAGTGCGTTCACGAACGTGATCGCGCGCTGGAATCTGCGCCACGCCGCCGATGCCGTCGACGCGGCCGAGCGTCGGGGCGTTGCCGTTGCCGCCGAGCCATCCGAACGGCATCGATGGCGCGCGATTGCGGAAGGGTTGGTCGACGGCTTCGATCCCGCGACCGGGATCTACGAGGAATTCGCCGGCTTCCATGCGCTCGAGCCGTTGATCATCGCCGATGTCGCGCCGAGGCGCCCGATCGCGGCCGACCTCCTCCTCGGTGCCGACCGCGTTGCCAACGCACAGGTGATCAAGCAAGCCGACGTGCTGATGATGCATCACCTGATCCCGGACGAGGTCGCGCCGGGATCACTCGCACCGAATCTCCGGCACTACGAACCCCGCACCGCCCACGGCAGCTCACTGTCGCCCGCGGTCCACGCCGCGCTGCTCGCTCGCACCCGTGACTACGCGCGCGCATTGCACGCGTTGCACATCACGAGCCGAGTCGATCTCGACGACATGACGGGCACGACCGCCGAGGGGCTGCACGTCGGGACGATGGGCGGGTTGTGGCAAGCGCTCGTCTACGGCTTCGCGGGGGTGCGGCCCCGTGCGGGGCGGCTGCGGGTCGATCCGCGGTTACCTCCCGATTGGGGCGCGCTCGAGGTCAATGTCCAGTACCGCGGGGTTCCGGTCGTCGTGCGTCTCACGCACGACCAGCTTTCCGTGCGCGCGGCCGCGCCCGTGGATGTCGAGATCGGCGACGCAACCCTCACAGTCGGGCGGGGAACCAGCGACTTTCGCGCCGCGGAGTCGGGATGGGAGCTCGTCTCATGAAGACCGTTCTTGCTTGCATCGACAATTCGGCGGCGGCCCGTCCCGTCGTGGAACTCGCACGCGCGTTTGCTCCGCTCCTGGACGCTCAGGTCGAGGCCGTGCACGTCGTCGAAGACGAAGCCGGGAGCGACCAGGCCTTCGCTTCCGACGTCTCGTTCCGCACGCTCCGCGGCGACGTCGTCGAGACGCTCGCGCACGCGATCGACACCGAGGATGTTGCCGCCGTCGTGCTCGGCGCGCGCGGGCGCCCGAAGGGGGCGCGGCCGGCCGGTCACGTGGCGCTGGAGCTCGCCGATCGTTCGGACGCACCGGTGTTGGTCGTTCCGCCGGATGCGAGGGTGCCGAACCGTGTCCATCGCGTACTGGTCGCGCTCGAAGGCACCGCGGCCAACGCCAAGAGCCTGAAGCGCACCGTCGACCTCGCGGCCGGTGCCGACATCGAGCTCGTCGTGCTCCACGTCGACGACGAGCGCTCCATCCCGAGCTTCTCCGATCAGGTTCAGCACGAGACCGACTCGTATGCCCGCGAATTCCTCGCGCGGTACGTACCGGGCGCGCCCCAAGCGCGCCTCGAGCTGCGCGTCGGGCTGCCGGGCGAAGAGATCCTGCAGGCGGCCGAGGCCGTCGATCCCGACGTCGTCGTGCTCGGGCGGCGGCACCACGCCGATCGGGGACCGGGTCCGGTCGTGCGGGAGGTGCTCGAGCACAGCCGCCGGCCGGTACTGCTCGTCGCAGTCGCGTGATCGTGTGCGTCAGGGGGCCGCGAGCAGTGTCGTGAGGTCGGTCGTGACGATGTCGGCACCCGCGGCGCGTAGCGCATCCGACATCGCGCCCGGCGGGCGCGCCCGGTCGACCCCGATGACGAGGCCGAAGCCGCCCGCCCGCCCGGCCTCGACGCCCGCGATCGCGTCTTCGATGACGACGCACTGACCGGGCCCTACTCCGAGCATTGCGGCGGCGCGCTCGAACGCGTCGGGCGCCGGCTTGCCGCGCAGTGCGAGCTGTTCGACGACGTTCC
>Ga0187777_10001334_pt1 | contig 15989 bp, 17 predicted proteins | sample 1015_Q2_SP5_10_M_FD_132416 | JGI IMG/M metagenome (GOLD analysis project Ga0187777, IMG submission 132416) | Tropical peat soil microbial communities from peatlands in Department of Meta, Colombia - 1015_Q2_SP5_10_MG | ecosystem: Environmental > Terrestrial > Soil > Wetlands > Peat | place... | reverse complement strand
TCGTACGAAGCGGCGGCGGCGACCGCCGCGTCGATCGTTCGCATCGGCGCCGTCATGGTTCCCGCGGCGGCATCGTTTCCGTCCGGGGCGACGAAGATCGCGTCGGTGATCGTTCCGTCGATCCCGTCGCAGTTCGAGTCGATCTGCCCGAGGTCGGGCTCGTCGACGGCCCCCGGGTGCACGGCGGCATCCGCGTCGTCGCAGTCGCCGTCGGCCACCGTGTAGCCGTCGCCGTCGGCGTCGAGCGCGACGATCGCCGTCTCGGTCTGCCGCACCGCCGGCACGCCGTCGGCGCCGACCACCGGATCGTCGGTCGTCGGTGTGTACGTGACGGGCGGGACCGCATGGATATCCGGCGCCCCGGCCGATTCCTTGAGGGTCACGACCACGCTCCGTCCGCTCGCGGCGAGGACGCCCGTCACCGTGTAGCCCTGGATCGAGAACGGATAGCTTCCGTCCGTGTCTGCCCGGTGCCGAATCCTCATGTCGAAGACCACCCGCATCCCGTCGATGTGGTCGTTGCCGTTGACGTCCAGCGCGACCGCGTAGCGCATCCGCGGCGCCGTGCGGGGGGAGCCGCTCGCCGCCACCGCCGGCGCGGCCAGCACGCCCGACAGCACGACGGCCACGAGGGCGGTGACGGAGGCGGGGAAGGTGTGGGTTCGCGGGCGCATGGGCATGAAGAGGGCACGGGCCGACAAGGCCCCGACCTCGTCCCTCATGGTATCGGCCTCGTCCCCGCTCAGCGAGATGGACGAAAGGCTGTGGGCCGGGAGAGCTCGAACACCAACTCTTCGCCGTCCACCTCGTCCATTCGGACTCCGATCTTCTGGAAGCCGAGGCCCTTCACCACGCGCAGCGAGCCCTCGTTCCAGGGTCCGACGCAGGCGCGGACGCGCTCAACTCCGTGCTCGCGGAAGGCCCACTCGACGAGGGCCATGGCGGCCTCGGTCGCGTATCCCTTCCTGCGCTCGGAGGCGGCGACCTCGTATCCGATCTCGGGGATTCCGTCGGCTCCCGGACGCCCGTGGAACCCGGCGTCGCCAACCACGCGGGGCCACCGGCCGCGGCGGACCAGCGCCCGCGCCATCCACTGCATCGCCTCCGGGTCCTGCGCGTACTCGGCCAGCCGGAACCTGAGCCAGGACCAGTCGGCTCCGGCCCGCTCGCCGCGACCGAGCTCGGTCGTCCTCCATTCGTCGGGAATCGGCGCTCCGAGCGCCCGCTGCGCGGCGCCGCGATCGCCGCGCAACAGGGCGACCATTGCCTCCGGTGTCATCGGCACGAGGTCGAGCCGCCGTGACCGAACCGGCGGCGGGTCGCGGTGCTCCAGATGCCGTTGCAGCCCAACGAGGTACGAGTCAGCGATCCATGTCGAGAGGCGGTCGTCGATCTCGTCCGCGTCGTCGATCCGGAACGAATGGACGAATGTCCGCCGCCCCACGCGTTCGGCCCTGTCGAACCGCGCGCTTCGCACCCGCGCGGGAAGGACGAGATGTCCTCGCAGGTACCTCGACCGGGGGATGAGCACGGCGAAGCTCATCCGCGTGTGGAACGCGACGCGCGTCTTCTCGGGGATCATCGTGACGGGGCCGCACCGGAGCACCTCTTGGCGGAATCGCTCGAAGGCCTGCACGACCGCTTCCGACGATCCCGCGAGATGGGGTGCGAGGTCCGAGCGCCCGCAGGCGTGCGACTGGCGTGCGGTCGCGAAGGTCCGTCCGCAATCGGGGCACGTCCACAGCCGGCTCATCCCGCAGATGGTCGCAGGTCGGAAGCCCGTATCTGTGGGAGTCCGTGAGCCGGCCCGCGCCCGCCGGAGTCGATCCGGCTCTAGGCGTGTGGGCCGCCCGTCGATACCTAGTCAGAGCCCTCATGAGCCTCGGGGAGCATTTCGATTCCGTCGTGGACGCCGCGCGCGCGGGCGCGGCCTGGGCCGTGGGCGAGCTGTACGAGAGCTTGAATCCCGCGGTCCTTGGCTACCTGCGATCCCAGGAGCCCGGCGACGCGGAGGATCTCGCCTCCGAGGCCTGGCTGAGCGTCGCCGGGGGCATCTGCCGATTCCAGGGGTCGGAGTCCGACTTCCGCAGATGGGTGTTCGCCATCGCCCGGCGCCGGCTGATCGACTTCCGCCGAAAGCGGTCGCGCCGGGCGACCGACCCTTCGCCGCCCGAGCGTCTGGAGGCGGGGCTCGAGCCGGGCGACGCCGAAGCGGACGCCATGGCGGGAATCTCCACCGAGTCCTCGATCGCCCTCATCCGGCGGCTCCCTCCCGACCAGGCGGAAGTCGTGCTGCTCCGGGTCGTGGGGCAGTTCGACACCGAGGAGGTCGCCGAGATCACCGGCAAGCGCCCCGGGACCGTCCGCGTGCTCCAGCACCGGGCGCTCGCCCGTCTGGCCAGGATCCTCTCCGCGGAGGCCGTAACGCCATGAAGCGCTGGCGCGATATAGGCACCGAGATGTTCGATCCGGTTGTCGACGCGCGCACCGAGGAGAGGATGTTCCTGGGGCTCCTGGAGCCTCGTGAGGCTCCGGTGGAGTACGCGGGCGTGGTCGCGGTCCTCCGCGCCGCGCGGTCGGCGTCCGTGATGGAGTCCGGCGCCGACCTGCGGGAGCGGGTCGTCGCGTCGATGGTCGCCGTCATCTCGTCGGGCCCCTCATCCGAGCTCTCGGTGGCCGTCCCTCCACCGACGCTCCCGGCGGGGTCGCGGAGAGGACCGGTCCCGTTCCTCCCGCGGCTCCGCCTGGTCGGCGCGCTGGTCGTCGGCTTCCTGGCCGCGAGCGTTGGGCTCGCGTTCGCCGGGGCATTGCCGGGGCCGGCGCAGGGCGTGGCGTCGTCGTTGTTCGCGCACGTCGGCATCCACGTGCCGAACCACCACGGCGGTGCCGCCCCGCACGCCACGATTCCACCCAAGGGCTCCACCACTCCGGCAGGGCGCGGTCTCGGCCCCGGAAGAACCAAGACCCCCGCAGCGACATGGCCGGGGCGCGGGAACCACAAGGGCTGGCGCGACCACCGGCACGGAGGAGATCAGCGGCACGGCCGCGACGGCAAGGGTCGTGAAGGCGACCATCACCGCCCGAGCGACCACCACAGCGGCCGCGACCGCGGTGGCCGGGGCTCGCACGGGTCGGACACCGATGGTCACGGCAGCCGCGGCCACGGCGGCGATGGCTCGGGGCACGGCCGCGGCGGGTCGAGCCACGGGCGCACGAACCACCACCACAGCCAGGGTCGGTAGCGAGCACGACGTCGTCGGAGCTCGGGGGCACCGGCTGATCCCGAGAGCGACGCCCACCGACGATCGCCGCGGGGCCGCTCGGCGACGGCTGCGACAATGGCCGCATGACGACTCGCGTACACCGCGCATCGCGCAGCGGTGTCCTTGGCCCTGCCGCCGTCGTTGCGGCCGTGGCCGGCTGGAGCGTCACCAACACCCTCGTGAAGGTCTCGGACCTCCCCGCGCTCACGTTCGCGTTCTGGCGCTTGTGGATCGGGGCGGTGGTCCTGGTCACGGCGACGCTCGTCGCTCGCCGGCGCGTCGGGTGGGACATCGTCCGGGCGTCGGCACCGGGTGGCGTTCTGCTCGGCCTCGAGATCGCGCTCTTCTTCTCCGCGATCAAGCGGACCAGCATCGTCGACGTGACGATGATCGCCGCGCTCCAACCGGCGCTCGTGCTGCTGGTCGCCGGGCGGATGTTCAACGAGCGAGTGACCGGGCGCGAGGTGTGGCTGACGCTCGTGTCCGTCGGGGGAGTCGCCGTCGTCGCGATCGGCTCCGCGGGGACGCCGGCGTGGAGCCTCACCGGTGACCTGTTGGCGGTCGGCTCGCTGCTCGCGTGGACGGGCTATTTCCTGGTGTCGAAGCGCGTTCGCCGGGAGGTGAACACGCTCGAATACTTCACCGTCGTGACGGTGGTCGCGGCGATGGTCGTCACGCCGATCACGCTCGTCTCCGGCGTTCGGATCGCGGTGGGCCAACCCGAGCAGTGGTTCTTGCTGGGGCTGTTCGTCGTGGGCGCCACGACGGGACACCTGCTGGTCGCGTGGGCCCAGCCCTACGTGGACGTGTCGGTCTCGTCGCAGCTCATGCTGGCGCAGCCCGTCTTCTCCGCAGTCGCCGCGCTCGTCATTCTCGATCAGCAGCTGACGCTCGGGGTGGTGGCCGGCGGCGCGATCGTCCTCGGCTCGCTGTCGATGATCCTGCGCGGGCGCCGGCGGTGGGACGCCATCGAGGACGCGCCGCCGCAGTAGGCGACCGCCGCGGGCTCAAGCCGAGGTCTGAAGGTCCGCCCGCAAGCGCTCGGTGGAGAGCCCTTCCTTGCGCGCACGCAGGTCGATGTACAGGAGCACCCCGACGACCGTGGTGAAGGGCAGGGTGATCGTTTGGGCGAGGGCGGACGCGATCGCCTGCGCGACCCACTGACGGAAGGGCGCCTGCAGGATGCCGCTCACGACGCCGCTCAGCAGCGCCGCGACGAAGATCGTGCCGAACGTGTGCCACCAGTGGCCGCTGACGAGGTTCCAGGAGCGGCCCATGGCCGCCGTTCCTCGGACGTTCTCCGAAACGACGACGATGACGCTCGCGAACAGCATGCCGAAGAGCCAGATGCCCGGGATGAAGAACAGGAGAAACCCAACCGCCACGGTGAGACCGAACAGGATGCTCACCCAGATGATGGCGCCCACGCGCGACAGCGCGAACGTGTAGCTGTCGCCGAGGTCGACCGGCAGACCGGCCGTCTCCGACAGGACGGCGCGCGTGATCGCACCCGTCAGGAGCCCCGTCACGAAGATCGAGAGGAAGAGCAGCACGAGGCTTCCCAGGGTCCCGCGATAGAACGCGCCCGTTGCGTGGGTGTACGTGACCGTTCCCGTCACATGGTTGACGTGGATGACCGAGGTCACCGACTTCGTGAGCGTGTGCCGAATGAAGGTGCCGATGAAAGCGATCGGAACGACGACGACCGCGGCGATGGCGACGAGCGTCTGCCAGTTCTGGCCGTACAGGCGGAACGCGTCGCCCAGAATTTCGCCGAGGGTCCGCGGAACGATCGCCGGGCCCCCGGGTGGGGGGGGCGGAGGGGGCGGCGGCGGCGGAGCGGGTGGTTGCGCCGGCGGCTGGTCCATCGAGGTCGATCCTCCCCGGCGGCGCGGTCGCCGCCGCGGGTAGGGTTTCTCATTCCTTCCCGGGATGCAAGGAAGCAGGATCCGGGATGATGGGCCGATGGAGAGCCTTCGCGGTCAGCTCCTCGTCGCGGGTCCCGCTCTCTGGGATCCGAACTTCCGTCGAAGCGTCGTGTTGATCGGCCACCACGACGACGAAGGGGCCGTGGGAGTGGTCCTCAACCGCGCGAGCGATGTCTCCGTGCTGGACGCCGCGCCGTCGCTCTCCGAGCTCGCCGGGCCGGGGGCGATGCTGTTCCTCGGTGGACCGGTGCAGACCGAGGCGGCGGTGGTCGTCGCCGATTTCGCGCAACCCGAGCGAGCGGGACTCCTCGCGCTCGGATCGATCGGGTTCCTCGTGGGCGAGGATCCCGACGCCGCGGGCGGGATCCAGCGGGCGCGGGTGTTCGCAGGCTACGCAGGATGGGGTCCCGGCCAACTGGAGGCCGAGCTCGAGGAGGAGTCGTGGATCGTCGAGCCGGCCCTGCCGTCGGACGTGTTCACGGACCGGCCCGCGCTGCTCTGGGCGGACGTCCTGCGCCGGAAGGGATCCGCGTACGAGATCATCGCGCTGATGCCCGAGGACCCTTCGCTCAACTGAAGAAGCGAGACGCTCAGGCCGGGTCCGACGGGGGATCCTCGAAGGGATTGCGCTCCCCGCTCCAGTCGCGAAGGAATCGCTCGGCCTCGGCCGCGATGTCGGTGCCCGGAGGGATGGGCTGCGGCGGCTCGGCCTGCTCGAGCTGCGCCAGGTACTCTCGCGCATCCGGCCGCTCGGCGACGATGGCGTCCAGGCGCTCGCGCTCCTCGCGGGCGGCCTCGACGAGCGCCTCGACTGACAGCGCCACGCCGAGCTGCGCCTCCACGCGTTGGACCAGGGCCAGCGCCCCCGCCTGATAGAGCCCCGCCACGTAGTGCGGAACCTGCGCCCAGATCCCGACGCTCGGGATGCCGTGCTCGGCGAGGTGCAGCTCGATCAAATTAATCGCGGCCGCCGGCACCCGCATGTGCTCGGCGGGAAGGGGTGGATCGGTCGGCATCGGACGGCGATCCTTTCCCGTCACGAGAACGGGGGTCGGCCGCGTGTGTGGCACGGTGGCCGGGATCGCGCCCAGGCAGACGCTCTCCACGACGCCCAACTGCAGCGAGATCTCCACGAGCGCTGCGCGGAACTCGCGCCAGCGGTAGTCGGGCTCGGGACCCGTCAGGATCAAGAGGTCGCGATTCCCGGCACGGACGCGCCGCACGTTCAGCTCGGACCACGTCATCTCCGTGAGCACGCCGTCCTCGATGTCGAGCGTCGGTCGCCGCGCCCGGTAGTCGATCAGGGCATCGGTGTCGAACGCGGCGAGCACGTCGCCGCCCTGCGCGATGAACGACGCCGCGGTCGTGGCGACGCCGCCCGCGTCGACCCACCCGTCGAACGCCGCGATCAGCGCGGGGGCGGCGAGCCCCTGGTGCGGACGAAGCGAGTAAAGCGTCACCCCATCAGCTTCCCACACGCGTCCGCGCGGGCGGATTCCGAGTTCGCCGGGCCCGGCAAGGACGCCGGGCCGGGTCTCCCGCGCCCGTCAGGTCACCGTGACGAAGACCTGGTGCCAGCCCGTCGCGCCGTCCGGCGCCGGCGGAACCCGCGTCGCGGTCTGCGTGTATCCGGTCTCGTCGGTCGCGCGGACCTCGATGGTGTGCTGTCCCGGCGTGGCGCCCCAGTCCCACACCCATTGGCGCCAGGTGTCGATCGTGTCGAGCGTCGAGAGCCGGGCCTCGTTCCACGCGCCGCCGTCGACGCGGACCTCGACGGCGGCGATCCCACGGTGCTGCGCCCACGCCACGCCGGCGACCGGCACGGTTCCGCTGCGGACGCTCGTTCCCGACGAGGGCGTGTCGATGCGGGACTCGGTCTTGATCGTCGCCTGCTGCGCCCATCCCTCCGAGACCCAGTAGGCGTCGAACGCCGCGAACGTCGTGAGCTCCATGTCGACGACCCACTTCGTGGCGGAGGTGTAGCCGTACAGCCCCGGCACCACCATGCGCACCGGGAAGCCGTGGGCGATGGGGAGCGGAACGCCGTTCATCCCCACGGCGAGCATGGCGTCGCGGCCGTCCATGACCGCGGCGGTCGGCGTTCCGATCGTCATGCCGTCGGACGAGCGCGACACGATCTGGTTCGCGCCCGCGTGGACGCCCGCCTCGTCCAGAAGCGGTTTCAGCATGGTGCCTAGCCAGCGCGCGTTGCCCACGTAGTTGCCCCCTACCGGGTTCGAGACGCAGGTGAGCGTGATGTCGTGCTCCTCGAGCGGCCGCGCAAGCAACTCGTGGAAGGTGAGCTCGACCTCCTTGTCGACCATCCCGTGGATGCGCAGGCGCCACGTGTCGGAGGCCACCTGCGGGGTGAGGAGCGCGGTGTCGACTCGATAGAAGAAGTCGTTGGGCGTGAAGAAGGGGTCGAGGTCGTGCACGTGCAGGTCGACCCCTGCCGGCAACGGCGGCAGGGGCGATCCCGGCGGCGGGAGGCGGACGGTTTCGCGCGAGATGTCGCCGGCGCGCAGGTGTGGCGTCGCGACGGTCGTCACTGCTTGCGCCGCAACCGCTCCTGCGCCGGCGATCGCCGCGGCACGAAGAAAGGCACGCCGGTCGAGTCCGTACTCGGGTGCCGGTCGCTCACCGGCATCATCTTTCGCGCCTGGGTCGCCGAGGCGCATCGGCTGCGCCGCGCTCCACAGGCGGCCGAACACGAACAGGGCCGCGAGCATGCCCACGAGCGCTGGGACCGGCCAGAGCGGCCCGGCGCCTGGGCGGGTGCCCGCGGCGACCGCCCCGGTCACGCCGAGACCGACGACACCGGCCACGCCGATCCATCGCCGGCGCATCGACAGCATGCCGAGCGCGACCGCGAGTCCGATGATCACGAGCACCATGCCGCCGATCAGCACCGGCTTGTCGTGGCTGCCGAACGTGCGGATGGCGAAGGACTTGAGCCCCTCGGGCGACAGCAGGACGACGGCCTGCCCGACCGCGACCACCGGCGCGGCCGGGTCGGCGATGGGGAGCGCGACGAGCTGCCCGACGGCGAGCCCGACGGTGGCGGTCAGCAGGCCGACGATCGCGCCGGCCCATGCCGGCCCCCGCGGGGCGTCTCGGGTTCGCTCCGATGTCTGTTCGGCTGTCTGCTGCGCGGCCACCGGATTCGAGGCTAACCCGGAAGCTCGCGTTTGGTGGGGTGATGGGGAGGCCGGGCGTCAGCCGCCGGAGCGGTCCTCGATCTCCCATGCGTGGTCGAGCGTGTGCCAGGCCACCCGGCGGATGAAGTACCTGAGCGACCACAGAGGGGCCGTCCGACGGGGGTTCTCGGGCGCGGGCTCGCCGCGGATTCTGGCGGCGACCGTGTCGAGAGCGGTCGCCCGGGCGGCGCGCACCCCCGCGGCGAGCTCCATGCCCTCGGTCATTCGCAGCTTGCCGCCGATGCGGGTGAGGTACCCGCCCTCCGCCTCCACGACGTGGCGAAGGATCTGGTCGAGGTCCCGGCCGCCTCCGCGGGGTCCCTTCGTCAACGTCACGCCCTGCGCGCGAGCGGCGGCGCGATCGAGTGCGGCCCAGCACGCCTTGAGCACGGCGAGCCGACGTTCCGCCTCGCGAGGCTTCATCGGCTTGTCCTCACCTCGCGCCGGGACTCCGGGGGCGCCGAAATCGGTGGTGGCGTTTCCCTTCGTGCGGTCGACGACCCGCAGTGACGAGGCGTCCTCAGGTGATGCGAACCCCGGGACGCGCCGGCGGAGCACGGCCGCGTACCGGGGGCCGTAGGCGGCGAGCGCCTCTAGCGCGGCGTCCTCGGTCTTCGCGCCGCGACTCCATCCCGGCCAGTCGGCAGCGCTCGCGAACACGCGCTTGCTTCCCGTCTCGAGATAGACGTCGACGGCTCCGGTCACCCGACAGTTGTACACGATCTCCCGCCCCGGGCGGACGCTGCCGGTAGCCTGAGGCGGTGATCGATCGCGACCGCGTGCGAGCAGCCCACGCCGACGCTTGGGAGGCGGAAGGCGCGGCGCGCGCCGCGGAAGGAGGCGGCGTCGCGCGCGTGCGCGGCGCGCGCCTGATGGCGAGCGGGCTCCCGCTGCCGCAATGGAACAACGCGGACGTGACGAGCGCGGACGTCGATCGCGAGGCGCTGGTGTCGTGGTACGAAGAACGCGGCGTCCCCTGGGGTCTGCGCGTTCCCGTCGAGCTGTCGCTGGACCTCGGGACACCGCTGTTCGAGAAGCACTGTTACGGATTGGAATCGGCCGGGTGTCGGCCGATGGAGCCCGAGGACGGCGTCGTGTTCCGGCGCGCCGGGCCGGAGGATCTGGAGCGCTTCGCGGCGGCGGAGGGACTTGCGTTCGGCGACGACGACATCGTGCGTCGCTGGATCACTCCGGTCTTCGGCCGCTCGGGGTTCGAGCACTGGATGGCCGAGCGCGGTGGGGACGTGATCGCGATCGCGAGCGCGGTGTGGTCCGACGGCGAGGCGGGGTCGGCCGTGATGATCACCGGGCTCGATGCCCTGAAGCCACGAGACATCGGCCAGGCCAGGGGACTGGCCGGCGCAGTCCTGGAGCGCGCGTTCTCGGAGGATCCCGGCGTGCTCGCGCACTGCCACACCGTGGTCGACGAGGATCTCGCGGCGTTCGCGGGGCTCGGCTTCGAGGAGGTTCCCGGCTTCCGGATCCAGCTCGTCCGGGACGCCTGAACCGGCGCCTACGTCTGGCAGGTCTTCGGCAGCTTCAAGGCGTTCCGCCTGGCCGCCGGCCAGGGCGTAGAGTCACAGAAGCATAGGTACTCGGTCTCGGAGACCGGCGCCTTCGATCCGCCGGTGGGTGGATCACGACCGAGCTGACGTGGGACGCGGAGAGGTTCGACCGGACGATGCGTCCGTCAGCCTCTCACGAGGCGCATTCGCCGTCCATTCCCAACGCGGGGGATCACTCCGGACAGGTGAATGTTCCTCTGTCAGGGCTCGTCATGCGGAAGAGTCAGTCCGCGAACGAAGGTCGGAAGCGCGCTCCGCCAGACGACCTCCGCGGCCTCGGGAGGCCCGAAGCATCCGATCAACTCGAGGGACGCGAGGCCGTGGACGACGCCCCATAGCGCGTTGAAGGTCGCTTCGGCGTCGCTCGCCGGCAGGACGCCCGCGTCGGCGCATCGTCGAACGGTGTCGAGGACACGCTCCTGGCTCCGCCGTGCGAATTGCAGGTCTTCGTCGGTCGGGACGAAGTCGGGCACCGCCCGGTCGAAGAGCAACCCATACAGGTTCGGTTCGGCGAGGGCGCTCTGGCGGTAGGAGAGCCCGAGTGGGATGAGCTCGTCGACAGGATCCGACTGGCGTGGAACCGCCTCGGCGAGCCGGCGAAAGGTGTCGGCTGCTTTGCGGAAGAGCGCGGAATACAGACCCTCTTTGCCGCCGAACACGCTGTAGATCGCGCGAGTGCTCGTTCCCACCTCGTCGGCCACGCGCCGGACTGTGACCGCGCCCGGCCCCTCGTCGGCGAGGAGCCGCTCGGCTGCCTCGAGGAGGGCTTCCCGGGTGTCCTCCCCATGCTCCTTGGGGCGTCCCATGCTCTTGACAGGATAACGGATCAACGTTACGGTACGGCGTGACGTAACAACGTTGCGAAATACCTCACGGGGGTCGCCGGGCTACTTCGGAGGGAGGACGACATGTACGACGCGATCGTGGTGGGCGCAAGAGTGGGCGGATCCGCGACGGCCATGCTCCTGGCTCGCCGAGGGATGAAGGTACTGGTGGTCGACCGGGCCTCGTTCCCCAGCGACACGCTGTCGACGCATCAGATCCAGGTGCCCGGGGTCGCGCTGCTGCTGCGGTGGGGCCTGCTCGACGCCGTCGTGGGATCCGGCGCGCCGCCGGCACGCCGCGTTCGGTTTCAACAGGAGGATCTGGTGATCGAGGGGTCGTTCCCGGAGTTCGAGGGAGCCTCCGCCGTCTACAGCCCGCGGCGGACGGTACTCGACGGGATCCTGCTGGACGCGGCCCGCTCGGCGGGTGCCGAGGTCCGCGAGCGGTTCATCGTCGAGGAGCTGGTGATGGAGGCCGGTCGTGTCGCGGGCATCCGGGGGGCGCGGAAGGGGAGCGACGCGACACTGACCGAGCGCGCCCGCATCGTGATCGGCGCGGACGGCAAACACTCGCTCGTTGCGCGCAGCGTCGGCGCACCGGCGTACCGAGAGCGGCCGGTGCAGACGGCGGGGTTCTACACGTACTTCGAGGGGGTTCCACTCGCGGGGGGTGAGCTGTATTCGGGCGGGCGGCGCGCGGTGGGGGCTTGGCCGACCAACGACGGGCTGACGCTCACGTTCGCCGCCGTGCCGATCGCCGAGTTCGACGCCGTCCGCAGGAACCCCGAGGAAGCGCTGATGGCGTCGCTGGACGGAGCCGGCGATCTCGGCGAGCGGGTGCGCGACGGCCGGCGCGTGGAACGTGTTCGCGCCACGTCCGATCTTCCCAACCGATTCCGGCAGGCGCACGGCCCGGGTTGGGTGCTGGTGGGCGACGCCGGTTTGGTGATGGATCCCGTGACGGGGCAGGGAATCGGGCATGCGTTCGGCGACGCGGAGCTGGTGGCGCGCGCGGTCGAGGGTGGGCTCGGCGGGCGCGTTTCCCTGGAGACGTCGCTTGCCGTGTATCAGCGTCGCCGGGACGCCGCGCGCTCGCCCATGTACGAGATGACCGCCGACGTCGCGTCGTTCTCGCGGCCGAAAGAGATGGTCGAGGTGCTGTTCGCGGCCCTCGCCGAGGATCCGGGACAGACCACGCGATTTCTCGGAGTCATCACCGGTGCCGTGGCCGAAAGGGAATTCTTCGCGCCGCGCAACCTCGTCCGACTCGTCGGGGTGCGCGGGATCGCGAGACTGATGCGGGGACGGATGCGGCAGGTACGAACCGCACGCAAGCTTCCACCGGGAAGCAGGACTGCCGGGGTACCGATCGCTACGCCAGGTGGGCGTCCAGCGTGATGTCGACGTTCCCGCGGAGCGCGTTCGAGATCGGGCAGCCTTCCTCGGCCCTCTTCGCGACCTCCTGGAAGCCGGCGTCGTCGAGCCCGCTCACGGACCCCCGCACCATGATGTGCATGGCGGTCACGGCGACGGCCTCGTCGCGGCGGTCGAGCGTGCACTCGGCACGGACCTCGAGCGAATCGGGGGGCGTGCCGCCTTTCGTGAGCGTGTTCGACAGCGCCATCGCGTAGCAGGAGGCATGCGCGCCGGCGAGGAGCTCCTCGGGACTGGTGCGACCATCGGGAGCCTCGGCCCGAGACGCCCAAGTGATCGGCGAGCCCTGCAGGATCTTGCTGCTCTCGAGGGAGAGGTCGCCCTCGCCCTCGGTCAGATTCCCCTTCCACGACACCTCGGCGACACGTACGGCCATCGGCATGGCGATCCCCTCTCTCTCGGCTCCGCGCGCGCGGCCGCCCGAGTGATTCCTCCCGCAATCTACTCCCATCGCGCGGTCGGATTCGCGGTCGGCGAACGATCGGGGCCGAACGGGTACGACCGAGCGATCGACGCACCCTGGAGCTTCCGCCGAGGGGGATTCGCGCAGGCGAAGGAGTTCGCGGATCAGTATGTCTTCGTCGCGCCCGCCAGCGGGCGAACGGCCAATCCGCCCGCGCCGTCAGGCCGACCTCCCCGGACCGCGTTCACTGCGCGGTCGAGGTGCACGCGGTGATCGCGTCCATCGCGTTCGCCGTGTCCGTCATCCCCGTTCGCAGGGTCGTGCTGTTGTGGTCCTTGAGCGAGATGATTTCCACTTGGACGAGCCCTTCGACGGACCCGACTTGCTTGGCAAGAGCGGTGGCGTTGCCCGATTCGGTGAGAGCCGTTGCGTCACCCGAGAGGTCGTTGGCGGAGGCCGTCAGCGGCGAGATCGCCTGGTCCTTGTGGTGGCCCTTGAGCTTCTGTTGAACCTGCTGCAGCGTGGCGAGGTGCCGGCAGAGGTCGGGTGCCGCCGACGCCGGCTGGGCGCCCCTGTTGCAGGCCGACGTCGCGAGGAAGAGGAGCACGAGCAACGCGGCGGCAAGGGACGATCGAGGCGTTCGGTTCGAAGCTCTCATGCCGCATTCTTCGACACTCGGACGGGTGGGCCTTAGGCAACCGACGGGCCCGAGTTCTCAGGAACGGGCAGATCGAAGGCGGTTGGGTCGCGCCTCGATCGTCGCGAACGAGCGCGGGTCGGGGAGTGGGTCGAGCCTGTCGGCGGCGCGGCGGAGCGCGGACGCAGCGAGCGTCGTCATTCCGCGCATGAAACGTCGCCGGGGGGCGCCCGACTCCCGCACCTGCCGGTGCGTCTCGGCGGCCGACTGCAGCCGACCCGAGTCGTCCTTCGTCATCTCCTCGAACGGTGGCTTCAACATCGCAGACCCTCTCGAGATTCGGTGCGCGCGCGTGGTGCTCAGACGCTCGCCGCGGCGCGGACGATCCTGACGTCGCCGCTCACTGTCTTGACGCGGATGTCGACCTCCGCGGCGCCGGCGAACGATCCGTCGTCCGACCCGTCGAGCTCGCAGAACGTGTCGCCCGAGCTCGACATGAGGTCCATCCACACGCGCTTGCCCGGACGGACGGCGACGACGGCGTCGCCCGACACCGAGGTCAGCTCGACCGTTCCCTTTTCGACCGCCTGGATCGACAGGTCGCCCGACACCGATCTTGCCTTGACGCCGTCGGCGACCGTGTCGACCTTGAAGTCGCCGGAGACGAGCGCCGCCGACACGCGACCACCCGCGGCGCCGACGTGGATGTCGCCGGACGTCGTCGCCAGATCCGCCGAGCCCTGTGACTCGTGCACGCGCAGGTCGCCGCTCGCGGACTTGATCGTGAGGCGATCCGTAACGTTCTCGAAGGAGACGTCGCCCGACGCGGTTCGCGCGTTGACCGACTCGAACCGGCCCTTTCCGACGACGTCGGCGGACGCGGTGACGACGTCCACCTCCGCGCCGTGCGGCGTTTCGATCCGAACCTCGTACGTGGCCTGCTTGGTGAACCATCCGTGACGATTCTTGTCGGCGACCACGAGCAGCTGCCCGGCGGTTCGCCGCGAATCGCGGAATTCGATGCGCACGTCCTCGGCGTCCACCGAAGCACTCCTCGCGTCCGTGCGCTGGATGTCGACCGTCGTCTCCTGCGTGTCGGTCGCGACGACCTCGATATGTCCCCTGGGGATCCGAACGTAGAGCTGGATCGGTTCGGGGGTGGGGTAGGTGTCCGGCATCGTCCTCTTCCTTTCTGTTCTCGTCCTGTTCGGCGTTTCAGCTCCGCGCGTAGCCGACGACGCGGCGGCCGCGCATCTGCCGGTCGCCGACGCTGCGCTTGACCGCCCGGACAAGCCAGGCGTTGGTGGACAGCCGCTCGCGGGAGGCGGCGGCCTCGACAGCCGTCTTCAAGCTCTCAGGGAGCCGAAGGGTGATGCGCGCCGAGTCCTCTTCGGCAGGGGCGTCGGCCGGTGGCTCGTCCTGCTCACGAACGAAGGTGAGCGAGACGTCGGTGCCGGCGACGCGCACCTCGACTCGGCCTGAGGGGAGCTGGTCGCTGAGCTCGGCGGCGGCCTCAGAGAGGGCGTCGAGAAGCTCGACCCTGACCGATGCCTGCAGGAGCTTCCCGAGCCGGACGACGGCTTGGGCGGCGGCTCCCTCGGATCCCTCGGCCGCGGTCTCGACGTCGGATTGGAGTGCTTCGAGAATCGCTGTGATGTTCATGACGTCATTCTGACGTCACACGCGACATCTGTCAAGCGTCAACTTGGCGGCCGGTCCCGGAGCCGGGAACAGATGGGTTCCGCCCAGGGTTGAGTGAGGCAGACTCAACTTCCTGCCCACCCGGAATACCGCCGGGGCAGCGGGCGGTTCAGGTGTGTAATCGAGTAATGGCGCTGAGGAGAGACGAGATGGCAGAGCTGAAGTCGCAGGTCGTTCCCCTGCTTCCGCTGACCACGGGCGTGGTCCTTCCCGGAATGGTCGTGACGATCGCGCTGGAGACCGACGAGGCCCGCAGCGCCATCGCCGCCGCCCAGTCCTCGGATCAACGGGTCCTGCTGGTGCCGCGGGTGGACGGGCGTTACGCGCGTGTCGGCACCGTTGCCGCGATCGAAGACGTGGGACGACTGCCCTCCGGCATCGAGGCGCTGGTCGTTCGCGGACTGCATCGCGCGCTGCTCGGCACCGGCGTTCCCGGGACCGGCGACGCGACGTGGATCGAGGCGGAGCCCGTGGAGGACCCCGAGGCGACCGACCGGGCGCTCGAGCTCGCGCGCGAGTACCGCGCCACCGTCGAGAACATCGTCGAGTCGCGAGGCGCGCCGCAGATCGCCGAGTACTTGCGCGGAATCACCGAGCCCGGCGCCCTGGCCGACACCGCCGGCTATTCGCCCGACCTGACCTTCGAGGAGAAGGTCGAGGTCCTCGAGGCCCTCGACGTCGAGGCACGACTCGAGTTGGTGCTCGATCGCGCGAAGAAGACCCTCGCCGACGTCGAGCTCAAGGACAAGATCCGCTCGGAGGTCACCGAGGGGATGAACAAGCGTCAGCGCGAGTTCCTGCTTCGCGAGCAGATGGCGGCGATCCGCAAGGAGCTCGGCGAGGACTCGGAGGAGAACGTCGCCGAGGAGTACCGAAAGAAGATCGCCGACGCGGGGATGCCCGAGGCGGTGCGCGACCAGGCGGAGCGCGAGCTCGGCCGCATGGAGCGCACGTCCGAGCAGAACCCGGAGTACGGGTGGATTCGCACGTATCTCGACTGGCTTGTGGAGCTCCCGTGGGACGTCCGCACCGACGAC
>Ga0187777_10001333_pt1 | contig 15993 bp, 18 predicted proteins | sample 1015_Q2_SP5_10_M_FD_132416 | JGI IMG/M metagenome (GOLD analysis project Ga0187777, IMG submission 132416) | Tropical peat soil microbial communities from peatlands in Department of Meta, Colombia - 1015_Q2_SP5_10_MG | ecosystem: Environmental > Terrestrial > Soil > Wetlands > Peat | place... | reverse complement strand
GTGGAACGGGACGACGGTCCCGAGCACGGACGCACCGGCGGCGGGGGGAGACGCCAGCACGTCCGTGCCGAGAGTGGTTGCCGACGCGGCCAGCGCGCCGACACCGGCTGCCCCGGCGACGCCGAGGAAGCGGCGACGGCTGACGGCGCCGGCCCGCGAGCTCACGCGCTCACGATTTGCTTCGCGACCTCGGACAGCGGCTCGGCGAGGGCGTCGATCACCTGCGACAAGGCCTTGGTGTCGTCCGGCGTGAGCTCGGTGTAGGCGACGAAGGCCGTGCCGCGCCGGTACGGGTCGAGGGCTGTGTTCACCGCTGCGAACCGCGCATCGATGTCGGACGCGAGCGCGGCGTTCTTGCCGGCGAGCAACGGCTTCACCGCGTCGAACGCTGCCTGCGACCCCTGCACGTTGGCTTCGAAGTCGACGAGGTCAGTCCGCGAGTACCGCTCCTCCTCGCCGGTGATCTTCGAGCTCGACACCTCGTTCAGCAGCTCGACGGCGCCGTTGGCGATCGCCGCCGGCTGCAGCTCGACGTCGTGCACGAGGTTGGCGAGCTGCGCGACGTGCGCGTCGAGCTCCTTGGTGACGTTCGGGTCGAGCCCGCTCGTGGAACCGTCGACCCACAGCGCCTGCTCGATCTTGTGGAAGCCGCCCCACTGCTTGTCGGGCACGTCGCCCTGCCGCGCGTCGATCTCGGGATCGAGGTTCCCGAACGTCTCGGCGACGGGCTCGATGCGCTCGTAGAAGACACGAGCCGTGGGATAGAGCTGCTTGGCGAGGTCGACGTTGCCGGCGTCGACCGCGTCGGTGAAGGCCTTGGTGGCGGCGACGAGCTGTGTGGACTGGTCGACCAGGTAGGCGCGGTACTGGTCGACGGCGGCCTGTTGCTTGGTGTCCAGCTTGGTGGCCGCGGTGCCGGCCACGATCAGCTTGCCCTTGGAGTGCTTGGAGCCGCCGGGGCAATTCGTCGTGTAGGTGCCGGCCTTCAGGGTGAGGGAGAACTCCCCGTTCAGCCCCGGCGCGATGTTCTCCACCTCGCCGATGATGTGGTCGCCCTTCAGCACCTCGAACTCGCTGACGCCGCCGGAACCGCTGTTGGTGACCTTGAACGTGGTCGGCCCGGCCTTGATGGAGAGCTTCGCGGGGCAGCCGTCGTCGTTGATCGTGACCTTCACGGTTTGCGCCTTGGCAGCCCAGGCCGCGGACGCGGCCCCGACGAGCACAGCCGTCGAGGCAACGGCAACAGCCGCGACGCGGCCCATCGTTCGTGACATCGTGCGAGGTCCTTTCGGGATCAGACGGGCTTCGCCACGGACGTCGCGGGGATCGGTGCGGTGGGCGCGGCCGCACGGGGGCGCTGGGGGCGCACCACGTAGATCGTCATCGGCACCGCGTACGCGAGCCACACGAGCACCTCGCCGACGGTGGGTTCCGGCTGGATCCCGAACATGCCCGTGATCAGGGCGGACTGGACCGATCCCGGGTCGATGAGCCAACGCAGGTCGACGGCGCGTTCGAGGAGCACGTTCACCCAACCCCCCTCGTGACCGCTGTGCGCGGCGAACGAGAGCAGGCCGGCCGCGACGAGGACGAGGACGACGCCGGTGATGCGGAACACGCGCGACAGGTTGAGCTTCACGCCGCCGCGGTAGATGAGGTAGCCGAGCACGACCGCGAGGAGCACGCCGAGCGCGGCGCCGGTACCGGTGAGACCGGGACGAGTGGAGGCCTGGAACGCGGCGAGCAGGAACACCGCGGTCTCGAGCCCTTCACGGAGCACGGCAAGAAACGCCATCGCGATCAAACCGATCGCGGTGCCCTCGAGGAGCGCAAGGTGGGCACGGTTCTGGAGATCGCCCTTCAAGTCGGCGGAGTGGCGCCGCATCCAGACGATCATCCACGTGATCATCCCGACCGCCACCAATGCGACGATCGACTCGAACTGCTCCTGCTGACGCTGCGGAAGTTGTTGCTCGGCAATGCGCAAGGCGACGGCCGCACCGGCACAGAGTGCGATCGCCAGCCCGACGCCGAGCCACATCCACCGCAGCGCGTCGGCGCGCCCCTGCTGGCGGAGGAACGCCGCGATGATGCCGACGATGAGCGCGGCCTCGAGGCCCTCCCGGAGCCCGATCACGAAGGTGGGAAGCACTCCTTGAGGTTAGGGGTACCTAACTGAATTGTCAAGCCAGGCTTCCCTGCTGCAAACGAGGGCGGGCCCGGTCAGGCGGCGGGGTCGAGCCCGAGCTGCTGGTAGATCTCGCGAGTCGCGGTCGAGCGGTTCAGCGTGTAGAAGTGCAGCCCCGGCACACCGCCGTCGAGGAGGGCCTGGCACAGCCTCGTGGCCTCCTCGACGCCCACCTTGCGCACCTCGGCGGGATCGTCGCCGCAGGCCTCGAGCTTCTCGGCGAGCCAGCGGGGGAACTCCGACCCCTGGAGCTCGGCCATGCGCGCGACCGAGCGCAAGCTGGTGACGGGCATGATCCCGGCGATGACGGGCTTGTCGACGCCGAGGGCGCGGAGGCTGTCGACGAGGTCGAAGTAGTGGTCGGCGTCGAAGAAGAACTGGGTGATGGCGAAGTCGGCTTCGCGCAGCTTCTCGGCGGTGTGCCGGCGATCGGACTCGAGCGACGGGCTGCGCGGGTGCGGCTCCGGGTGGGCCGCGACCCCGACGGAGAAGTCGCCGACCTCACGCACGAGGCGCACGAGGTCGATCGCGTGCGACAGCTCCCCCGGCGGCAGGTCGAGGTCCTTGGGCGGATCTCCGCCGAGGGCTAGGACGTTCTCGATGCCCGCGTCGCGGTAGCGCGCGACGATCTCCACCAGCTCCTCGCGGGTGTGCGCGGCGCACGTGAGATGGGCCATCGCCGTCATCGAGGTGGTGCGGTTGATCTCGCAGACGAGCTCGTGTGTGCGCTCGCGCGTCGACCCCCCGGCGCCGTACGTGACCGACACGTAGGTGGGGTGGAGGGGCTCGAGCGCACGCAGCGTGCGCGCGAGCACGGCCTCCATGTCGTCGTTGCGCGGGGGTGAGAACTCGAACGAATAGCTCGTGCCGTTGCGGAGCGCCTCGTGGATCTTCACGACCACGCGTCCCGCGTGAGGTGCTCGAGCTCGGCGTCGAGACCCCGTCGCTGGGACCAGCGCACCACGGCACCGGCGGCTACCCCGACCACCGCGCCGAGCGCGGTGCCCGCCGCGAGGAACAGCAGGAACACGGCCAACCATGCGCCCGGGCGGAACGTGGCGCCGGTGCCGGCACCGGTCGACGTCAGGCCGAGCGACAGCCCGAGGACGAAGCCGAGCCGGACACCTTCGGCGCACCGCCGTCGCACCGGCTCGAGCTCGTACCGGGGGGGCCGGGCGTGCATCGACGCCTGCTCGCGCTCCTCCTGGTCGAGGATCACGCGGGCAAGAGCGCGGAGATCCGAACGATCGCCTGACGGCGGCATCACTTCAGGGTAGGACGACGCGGACTGTGCCATCCACGGATTGCTATGGGAAACTGCTCGGCCATGCCTCCCGAGAAGCTGCACTGGCGGCACCTGTATTCCGAGGTGGTCACGAGTGGGCTGTGCACCGGGTGTGCCGGCTGTGTGATCGCGTGCCCGCACGATGTGTTGGGGTACCGCGACAGCGACGGCGTGTACCAGCCGTTCCAGCTCGAGGACGGGTACGCGCCCGACAACTGCAGCCATGGTGAACGCGGCTGCACGTCGTGCACGCGGGCCTGTCCCCGGTTCCGGGCCTGGGAGCCAGAGGTCGACGAGTTCCTCTTCGGGCGGGCGCGCGACGCGTCTGAGCCATCGGGCGTCTACAAGGACATCCTGCTCGCACGAGCGAAGGATCCGGTGCTCGCGGACGTCGGGCAGGACGGCGGGCTCGTGTCGGCGATCCTGCTCTACGCGCTCGAGAAGGACATCATCGACGCCGCGCTCGTGAGCTACCTCGAAGGCGACGGCTCTACGTGGAAGGCCGTCCCCGGCGTCGCCCGGACGCGCGAGGAGATCCTGGCGTCGGCCGGCAGCCGGTACACGTACTCGGCGAACCCGCTCGCGTACGCCGAGGCGGCGGAGGGTGGCGCGGAGCGCATCGCACTGGTCGGTATGAGCTGCCAGTCGTCCGTGCCGCCCGTCATGAAGCAGCGCAAGGCCGGCAAGGTGGCTCGACGGCTCTCGCTGAACATCGGCCTGCTGTGTTCCAAGACCTTCGACGACGCGATCTTCGAGGAGTTGCTCGAGGCGAAGTACGGGTTGAAGAAGTCCGAGATGCTGAAGATGAACATCAAGGGCGTGCTGCAGATCTGGATGAAGAACGGCGACTACCACGAAGTGCCGCTCAAGGAGTGCCACGCGTGGACACGCGCCGGCTGCAACCTGTGCCCCGACTTCTCGGCCGAGCACGCCGACATCTCGACGGGCGGGATCGGCAAGTTCAACGACTGGACGCTCACGATCGTGCGCACCGACATCGGGCGCGACGTCATCGCCGGGATGATCGACGAGGGTTGGATCGAGACGCGCCCCGGCGACGACGATCCCGATGCGATCGCGTTGATGCACAAGCTGTCGATCAAGTCCCGCAAGCGCTGGCCCGAGTTCGCGATCGAGGCGCCGAGGCTCATCCCGGTCAAGCCTGCCGGTTAGCGCGTTCCGAACGTGGCGCCTCCGGCGGAGCAAGGGACGCGGACGGTCGCGCTGGTGAACGACCTGATGGACCGGTCGCGGCTGTCGGCCGCGGTCCCCGATGTCAGATTCGTACCGGACACGGCGAGCTGCGTCGGCGCGGACGTCGTCGTGATCGACCTCGCCCGTCACGCGGATGCGGTCGCGGCAGCGCGTGCGTCCGCGCCATGGGCCCGGATCGTCGCCTTCGGTCCCCACGTCGACGACGACGTCCTGCGCGGGGCCCGGTCCGACGGCGCCGACGTCGTGTTGCCCCGCTCCCAGTTCTTCCGCGACCCGGCGGCGGCGCTGCGGCGCGAGATTTGACAGACTCCCCCGCCATGGACATCGACATCGAGAACGCCGACCTGTTGCTGTCGACGACGCGGTCGGTTCGCCGACGCCTCGACCTCGACCGACCCGTGCCGCGTGGGGTCATCCTCGATTGCGTGCGCATGGCGGTGCAGGCTCCCACGGCCAGCAACGGTCAGAAGTGGCGCTGGGTCGTCGTCACCGACCCCGAGAAGCGGTCCCGCCTCGCCGAGATCTACGGCGGCACGGGACGTCCGTACCTCGAAGCCGGTGCCCGCGGCGAGCTGTCCGACGACCCGCAGACGATCCGCGTGTACGAGTCGGCGCTCTATCTGATGAGCGTGATGCACCGCGTCCCGGTGCACGTGATCCCGTGCATCGAAGGACGCGTCGGCGACCCCGGCAACATGTCAGGCGCGAGTTTCTACGGCTCGATCATGCAGGCGGCGTGGAGCTTCGTGCTGGCGTTGCGCGCGCGCGGCCTCGGTTCCGTGTGGACCACGCTGCACCTGCAGGGCGAGCAGGACGCGGCCGAGCTGCTCGGTATCCCGTACGAGTCGGTGAGCCAGATCGCCCTGCTCCCGGTTGCCTACACCGTGGGTACCGACTTCAAGCCCGCGCGGCGCGGCCCGGTGGAGGAGATCACGTACTGGGACGCCTGGGGCGCGACCGAGCGGGCGTAGCCCTTCCCGCCCGTAACGCCGTGCCCGCCTCCGGAGTCGAAGCCCGCTGATGTCCCTCCGCGCGCGCCTGGAGACCGCCGCCGACGGCGCCGGCACGGTCACCTTCGTCGGCAGCGCAGCGGGTGCGCGGCGCGTCGATCGGGTGGAGTGGTCCCGGCTGCACGACGACGCGCGAGCAATGGCCGCCGCCCTGCACGCGCGGGGCGTCGGCCCGGGATCACACGTCGCGGTCATCGGACCGACGTCGCGCGCGCTCGTGACCGCCCTCCAGGCCACGTGGCTGGCGGGCGGCGCCGTCGTCGCGCTGCCGCTCCCGATGCGGCTGAGCTCGATCGAGGCATTCGTCGAGCACACGCGTCGGCGGATCGCGCACGCCGACGCGCAGCTCGTGCTCGTGGACCCCGAGCTCGCACCGTTCCTCGACCCGCCACCCGAGGGCACCGTCGTCGTCGGCCTCGACCACCTGGCGCGCGACGGAGTCGCCCGGCGCGCCGACTCGCTCGCGAGCCCGCCCGACGACCCCGACCGGCTCGCCATCCTCCAGTTCACGAGCGGCTCCACCGCGGACCCGAAAGGCGTGATGCTCCCCGACCGGTGCATCCTCGCCAACATCGACGCCATCGCTCGCGCGCTCGCGATCTCGGCCGACGACCGCGCAATCTCGTGGTTGCCGCTGTACCACGACATGGGACTCATCGGGTTGCTCATGACGCCGATGCTGACCGGCTTCGAGCTCGTGCTCGGCGCGCCCACCGACTTCCTCGCCACTCCCGCGGTGTGGCTGGAGTGGATCTCCGAATACCGAGGCACCATCACCGCGGGACCGAACTTCGCGTACGCGCTGGCGGCCCGCGCCCTCCGTCGCGCCGAGGGGATCGACCTGTCGTCGTGGCGGCTCGCGCTCAACGGGGCCGAGCCCGTCGACCCCAGCGCGGTCGAGGCGTTCTGTGCGGCCGCCGCACCACACGGGCTCGACGCCCGGGCGGCCTTCCCCGTGTTCGGAATGGCCGAGGCCACCCTCGCGGTGACGTTCCCGGACGTGGGCGTCGGGTTGGAGGTCGACACCGTCGACCGGGTCGCGCTGGAAACCGAGCGGTACGCGGCACCGGCGTCGGGCGGCACGGCCGGCTCGCGCCGGCTCGCCCTCCTGGGTCGTGCGCTGGACGGGTTCGAGCTGCGGATCTGCGACCCCGAAACCGGCGCCCCGCTCGGCGACCGGGAAGTCGGCGAGCTCGCCCTGCGGAGCCCGTCGGTGACGCCGGGCTACTACGCGAACCCGTCGGCCACCGAGCTCGCGTTCCGGGACGGCTGGTTCCGTACCGGCGACCTCGCCTACCTCGCCGGCGACCGCCTCGTGGTGTGCGGCCGTCTCAAGGACATGATCATCGTCGGTGGGCGCAACGTGTTCCCTGAGGACATCGAGCGGGCCGCGAGCACCGTGGCGGGCGTGCGGGCGGGCAACGTGATCGCGTTCGGGAGCGACCGGCGGCGGGGCCGCGAATCGATCGTCGTCGTCGCCGAGACGCGCGCCGACGACGACATCGCGCCGGTGCGCGCTGCCGTCTCCACTACCGTGTGCGACGCGGTGGGGGTACCCCCCGCCGACGTCGTGCTCGTGCGGCCGGGCACGCTGCCCAAGACCTCGTCGGGCAAGTTGCAGCGTTCCCTGTGCCGCGACCGCTACCACGCCGACGAGCTCGAGCCCGTCTGAGCGGCTCCGGTCCGAGCCGGTCCGGTCCGAGCGGTTCCGCGCGCCCGCCAGCGGGCAGAATGGTGAGTCGGTATGGAGGCAGCCGGGCGGACAGCCACGATCGAACGCGGGCCGGGGCTCTCGTCGCGACGCGACGTCGCCCGCATGTTCCTCGTGCTGCTCGCGATCACCTTCGTGTTGCGGTTGCCCGCGTTCTTCGTGCCGGTGTTCAACTCCGACGAGACGTTCGTCGCGACACAGGCCCACGTGATCCAAGAGGGCGGACAGCTCTACCAGGACGCGACCGACCGCAAGCCGCCGGTCGTGCCGTACATCTACGCGGCGACCTTCTCGGCGCTCGGGACGTCGGCGCTGTGGTCGGTGCGTGTCGTCGCCATGCTGGCGGTGGCGCTGACCGCCTTACTGCTCGCGCTGGAAGCCCGTCGTCGCTACGGGGCGCGCGCCGGGTGGATCGCCGGGATCCTGTTCGTGTTCGCCATGCTCGCCCTGTCACCCCAGGACGGCCAGGCCGCGAACTTCGAGGTGTTCATGCTGCCGTCGATGACGGCGGCCATCCTGCTCGCGAGGAGACGGCGCGGCGTGGCGGCCGGTGTCGCCGTCGCGGTGGCGACGCTCACGAAGCAGACCGGCGCAGCGACGTTGCTGCCCGTCGTGTACCTGCTCGCGCGTGGGCGCGGCAGGCGCGGCGTCGGTCGGGTGGCGCTCGGGTTCTGCGTGCCGCTCGCGGCCGTCGCGCTCGCGATCGGACCCCGGCAACTCCTCTACTGGGCCGTGCTCAGCAACGGGTCCTACGTCGGCGTGAACAGCGGATCGGTCGCGGTGCTGGCCGTCTTCGGAGTGATGACGCTCGGGTGGGCGACGGTCAACCTGCCGATCCTGTGGAAGCTGCCCCAGGCGTGGCGGGACCGGCGCGACCCGTCGCTCGACGGCGAGCGCGACACCGACCTGTGGCTGTGGCTGGCGTCGGCGGTGCTGTCGGTCGCCGTCGGGCTCCGATTCTTCGGACATTACTACATCCAGCTCGCCCCGCCGCTCGTGCTGCTGTCGGCGGGCACGCTGGCCCGCGCGACGCGACGCGCGGTGAGGACGACGATCGCCGCCGCCGCGGTGATCGCCGTCGGGTGCTCGATCGCCGCGTACTTCCTGCTGCCCTTCGGCGCCGAACCGAACTACGAGTCGGTGAGCCGTTACCTCGCGACCAACGCCCGACCGACCGACACGATCCTCGTGTGGGGCAGCGAGCCGGAGATCTACTGGGCATCGGACCTGCTGCCGGCCACGCGGTTCCTGACGACGCCCACGTTCCTCACGGGCACGCATCCGGGCGCGACCAAGGAGCAGGTGCAGCTCGACGCGAGCACGCAAAAGAACTGGCGCTACTTCTACGACGACTTCCACACCCAGCCGCCGCGGTACCTGCTCGACACGTCACCGAGCAAGCTCCGCGGCGCGTACCCGATCTCCGACTTCCCCGAGTTCGCCAAGCTCGTCCACCGCGAGTACCGGTACCTCCGCACGATCAACGACGTCGCCATCTACGAGCGTCGGTGACGCTGCGTTCTTGTTTTGGCGTCTTTGAGTGGGGTCATAGCACCAGTCAAAGACGCCAAAACGCTCAGACCGCGCGTCGCAGCGCCGTGTGCAGCGCGGGCGCGAGCAGGCATCCGTGGTTGCGGAAGTCCTCGACCGTGACGGGCACGATCTCCCACTCGATGGCCTGGAAACGCTTGATCCGGTCGTTGTCGCGCAGAATCGCGACCTTGCCCGTGTGGTGCTCGATGCTCTGGAACTCGACCCCGACCCGCTGGACGGGGTAGGCAGCGTCGAGGCGGCCGTAGAACTCGCCACGGTGCCGGACCTCGTACTGCGGTACGGGTTCTGGGAACCCGAGCCGGCGGAGCAGCCACAGCAGCCGCGTCTCCATCGGGCTCTCGGGGATCGCGCGTTCCGGTACGCGCTCGGCGAGGACGGTCCGCAAGACCCCCGCGCCGTTGCGGCCGCGCCGACCGATTCGGTGCAACAGTTCTCGCGTCGACTCGTAGGTGAGGAGGTTGCGCCGCAGCGCGGTGTCGAGCGCCATCTCGACGACGAGTGGCGAGCACACCGCGCCGAGCATGAGCAGCGTGAGCTCCGGCGACGTCACCGGAATATTGTCGACCACGCGGCAGTCGGCAGGGTCGAGTGCCTTGCTCTCGTGCACGACGAGACCCACTTCCTTCGCGCGTCGCCAACGCGGGCAGGTGATCTCGACCTGATCGACGCGGCCGCCCGCAAGGTCCCAGAGCGCAGCGGCCGAGCCATGAGAAGCGACCGCCTCGGGCCCACCGGCCCAGCACGCGGCCAGGAGGAGCGTCTTCCATGATCTTGGGACGCCGACGACGAGGTACACCTCCTCGTACAGCCGCTCCCACTCCCCTCGGGCGATTCGGTGACGCACCTGCTCGTAGTTCATGCCCGCGTCCCGTGCCTTGACGAGGGAGACGAGGCCATGGTGCTGCTCGCTGAGAACGCTCCTATCGGTCATACCGCTCATTGGACCCGAGGGGTGTGACGTCTACGTTTTGGCGTCTTTGAGTGGGGCTATAGCCCCACTCAAAGACGCCAAAACGGAAGGGTCTTACACCAGAGGCCAGGGGGTGGAGCGGTAGCCGTGGTCGGGGTACGGGAAGCCCTCCTGGAGCAGCGCGTTGGCGCGGTAGGTGACGGCTTCGATCTCGACGGCGGTGAGGTGGTCGGCGAGGCGGCCACCGAGCGGACCACTGTCGAGCTCGGCGAGCGCACGGCACACGTCGTCGGCGTCGACGTCGGGCACGCGCTCACCCGCGAAGTCCCAGATGACGGTACGCAGCTTCCACGCGGGATGGAACGTGAGCCCGTGGTCGATGCCGACGATCACGTCGTTCAGCTCGTCGCGCAGGCAGTGACCACCCTTGCGGTCGGTGTTGTTGGCGAGGACGTCGAACACGGCGAACTGCCGGAAGCGGCCCTCGCGCCCCTCGAGCAGCGTGAAGTAGTGCTCCTCGGGATCGTGCTCGACGAACTGTTGCACCGCGCCCTCGCCGAGCGGGCCGTCGCGCAGGACCGTGACGGGCACGACGCTCCACCCGAGCCCGCGCGACAGCTCGTACGCGGCGACCTCGCGGTTGCAGAGCGTGCCCTGGGGAAAGTCCCACAACGGCCGCTCACCGCGGCGCGGCTTGTAGACCGCGGCGAGCTCGAGGCCGTCGACGCGCGCCTCCACCAGGAACGTCGCGTTCGACGAGTAGCGCATCCGCCCGACGACCTCGAGCTCGGCTGCAGTGAGTGCGGCCGCCAGCTCGTCGGGCGTCAGTTCCAGCGCGGACACCGGTGTCCGGCGGGATCCATCGGCATCTCGCAGAGCGGGCACTGCGGCCGTCCGCCGGCGACGGCCTCGGCACCGCGCGCGGCCATGGCGCGAACCTGAGCCCGCGACGCGTAGATGCGAGCGACGTAGCCAGGTTCTTCGTCGTCGTCGGCCGGCGCCGCCGCGTCGTCCTCGTCTGCCTCGTCTGCCTCGTCGTCTTCGTCGGCGGCGCGCTCGCGCAGTTCGAGCAGTACGAGCTCGCGCTCGGGGTCGAAGCCGAGCCCGATGAGCCGGGCACGGAACAGGGGCACCGTGGGCTCACGCAGCTGCGCCGCCGCGTCGGGCACCGCGATCGGCGCCTCGGGGTAGTCGCCCGCGATCCGGTCGAGGAACGCGACGGCCTCCGTCGCGAGCAGCGCGACCTGCTCCTTCTCGACGAGCACCGTGAGCTGCGCGTGCTCCGTGCGCGCCTGGATGTAGAAGGCACGCTGACCGGGCTCCCCGATGGCACCGGTCCCGAGCGCGTCGACGTCCTCGAGCTCGATGAATTCGCCCATCACGTGCCACCTCCTCGGTCGTCACCCTCGCCCGCGGCACCCCCGGAAGCACCCTCGGTGCCCTCAGCGGCGGCCTCGGTCGCGGCGTCGTCCTCGGGGCGCGGGACCAGCTCCTCGAGCGTGCCGGTGTCGTTGCACTTCACCATCGCCGCACCCCAGGCCGACAGCTGGAACACCGTGACCGATGCCGGCGACACGACGATGCGTTGGAAGTGGTCGAGGTGCGCACCGGTGTAGTGGGCGATCGCGGATTTGATCGGATCGGCGTGCGAGACGACGAGGACGATCTCGCCGGGGTGCTCGCCGACCACGGTCTCGAGGGCAGCGACCATTCGCACCTGCATCTCCGCGAGCGACTCGCCGTCGGGAAACCGGGCTCGCGACGGCGCGCGTTGGACCGTACGCCACAGGTCCTGCTTCGCGAGGTCACCGAGCTTGCCGCCCGTCCACTCGCCGTAGTCCGCCTCGATCACCCCGGGAAGCGGCCGCACCTCGAGCCCGTGCCGGGCCGCCACCGGCGCGGCGGTCTGCATCGTGCGCTCGATCGGGCTCGCGTACACCGCGGCGACGGGCAGGGTGGCGAGCCGCTCGGCGAGGGCATCCGCCTGCTCGCGGCCCTTGTCGGAGAGGTCGATGCCGGGCTTGCGCCCCGACAGCATCGAGCCGGTCTCAGCGGTGACGGCGTGGCGCGCCAGCAGCAGCACCGTGGGCCGTGGCGGCTTCGGCTTCTCCGCCTCCTCGGCGGACGACGGCTCCGCTCCGGCACTCGCCTCCTCGTCGACGGCGGCGACGGTGTCGGTCACGACGACGATCGTACCGGCGCCCGTCACGCGCCCAACGAGTCGCGTACATTTCGCCCCTCATGTCGGACCTCCCCGTCAGCATCTCGACCGCGGGCATCCCCGAGACCGTCCTCGATCCCGAACCCGCGGCCGCGGTCGCAGCACTGAACGACGCGCTCGCGGCGCCCGACGCGGATCGCCGCGACGCGATCGCCACGGTCGTGGCGCGCTGGCCCCGATGTCTCGACGGGTGGGCGCGTCTCGGGCAGTTCGCACGCGATCCCATTGAGGCGTACGCGTACTTCCGCGTCGGGTACCACCGCGGCCTCGACCGTCTCCGACAATCGGGATGGCGCGGGTCCGGCTACGTACGGTGGGAGCACGAGTCGAACCGCGGGTTCCTGCGCGCGCTCGACGGGTTGCGCCGCAGTGCGGCGGCGATCGGCGAGCACGACGAGGAACAGCGCTGCGACGAGTTCCTGCACCAGCTCGAACCGAACTGGGACCGCTCGGATCCCGATCCGCGCTAGATCGGGAGTATTTTCCCACGATGGCACGGGCGCTCGTCACGGGGATCACGGGGCAGGACGGGCGCTTCCTCGCCCAGTTCCTCGCCGGCAAGGGGTACCAGGTGTTCGGCCTCGTGCGCGGGCAGAACAACCCCAAGGCGCAACTCGTCCTCGACGAGACGCCGTCGCTCGAGCTCGTCGACGGCGACCTGCGCGACCTCTCGTCGCTGATCGCCGCCGTCGAGCAGGTGCAACCGGACGAGGTGTACAACCTGGGCGCGATGAGCTTCGTGAAGCTCTCGTGGTCGCAGCCGGAGCTGTTCGCCGAGATCACCGGTCTCGGAGTGCTGCGGATGCTCGAAGCGGTGCGGATCGTCGGTGGGTCGGAGAACAACCCGATCCGCTTCTACCAGGCGTCGTCGTCGGAGATGTTCGGCAAGGTCCGCGAGACGCCGCAGAACGAGCTCACGCCGTTCCACCCGCGCTCGCCCTACGGCGTGGCGAAGACCTTCGGGCACCACATGACGGTGAACTACCGCGAGTCGTACGGATTGCACGCCACCTCGGGCATCCTCTTCAACCACGGTTCCGAGCGTCGCGGCGTCGAGTTCGTGGAGCGCAAGATCACCACGTCACTGGCGCGCATCAAGCTCGGCCTCCAGGACTCGATCTCGCTCGGCAACCTCGATTCGGCGCGCGATTGGGGCTACGCGGGCGACTACGTCGAGGCGATGTGGCTCATGCTCCAGCAGGACGAGCCCGACGACTACGTGATCGCCTCGGGCGAGACGCACAGCATTCGCGAGTGCCTCGACGTCGCGTTCCGCGCCGCCGGCTACGACGACTGGACGTCCTTCGTCCAGAAGGACCCGCGCTTCGAACGACCGGCCGACGTCGACCTGCTGATCGGCGACGCGTCGAAGGCGCGGGCCAAGCTGGGCTGGAAGCCTCGCATGTCGTTCGAGCAGCTCATCGCGATGATGTACGAGTCGGACCTCGCAGCCGAACGGGCACAAGCCGAGCTGGGGTAATGGCGGACGGCGCACTCGTCGGCGTGATCATGGGGAGCGACTCCGACCTGCGCGTCATGCAGGACGCCATCGACGCGCTCGACGAGTTCGGCGTGCCGAACGAGGTGCACATCGTGTCGGCCCACCGGACACCCGACCGCATGTTCGAGTACGCGCGGACCGCGGTCGACCGCGGTCTGCGCGTGATCATCGCCGGCGCGGGGGGCGCCGCGCACCTCCCCGGCATGACCGCGTCGCTCACGCCCCTACCGGTGATCGGCGTGCCCGTCGTGCTGTCCGATCTCGTGGGGCTCGACTCGCTGCTCTCCATCGTGCAGATGCCGAACGGCATACCAGTCGCCACCGTCGGCACGAACAAGGCTCGGAACGCCGCGCTGCTCGCGGTACGGATCCTCGGCGCGCACGACGTCGGGCTGCGCGAGCGGATGGCCGAGTTCCAATTGGGGCTCGCCGAGACCGTGCTGGAGAAGGACGCGCGCCTGCGCGACACCCTCGAGCCGTGACCGGCTACCGGTAACCCGGCGCGCGCTTCTCCACGAAGGCGTTGAGGCCTTCGTTCGACTCGTCGGTGGCAGCGGCGGCGACGATGGCATCGGCTTCGCGCGCCAGGTGCGTCTCGAGCGATTCTTCCAGGCTCGTGTGCAGCAGTCGCTTGGCGGCCGCTTGCGCGGCGCGCGGCCCGTCGGCCAGCCGCTCGGCGAGCGCGGTTGCCGTGCCCATCACGTCGTCGTCGGGGACGACGGTCGTGACGATGCCCCAATCGCGCTTCCTCGGCCGTGAGCACGCGATTGGTGAGCGTGAGCTCGAGCGCGCGCCGGAGGCCGACCAGCCGCGGGATGAACCAGCTCGACGAGCCGTCGGGGGTGAGCCCGACGCCGGTGTACGCCATGACGAACCTCGTCGACTCGCCGGCGACCACCAGGTCGGACGCGCCCACGAGTCCGAGCCCCGCGCCGGCCGCGCTGCCGTGCACCGCGGCCACGACCGGCGCGTCGCCGCGCACGAGTGAGGTGATCGCGGTGTGCAGGGCGGGGATGAGACCCCGGATGTGAGCGGGCAGGTCGTCGCCGAGCGCGGCGAACGCCTTGACGTCGCCGCCGCCACAGAACCGCGCGCCACTTCCCGAGAGCAGCACCGCGCGAACTCGATCGTCGAGGCCGATCTCGACGGTGGCAGCCATGAGGTCCTGGGCCATGCCGGCGTCGATCCCGTTCGCGGCCTCGGGGCGGTCGAGGGTGAGGTGCGCGACGCCGTCGCGCACGTCGAGGAGGACGTTCTCGTACGCGCTCATGAGCCCGGACTCTAACGAGACGCGAAGATCCCGCCCGCTGGGCTGCGGACGGGATCTTCGGAGGAGGGGCCGTGCGGTTGACCGGACAGCTCCGTGCGGGCGGGGGGGCCTTCCGCCCGCTCGGGGCATGTCGGTCGCGGGGCCGCATCCCGGTGCGGGCGGGGTGCGGTGCCTGCTTGGGTCGAACGGTACGCCGAGGCCCGCCAAGCGTGGCCCAGCGCACTTCCAAGACTCGGTAAAGAACCAGCGGGGTGACGCCCGAGCCCGCCTCTCCGCCGAACGCACCTATTCGGTCGCGATGGACTCGAGCACTTCGCGGCGGGCGGCGCGCCGGGCGGGCCAGGCCCCCGCCAGGTACCCGGCGATGCCCGCGAGGATCACGAACAGCACCAACTGGCGCCCCGGCAGCGCGAAGGTGATGCCCTGGTCGCCCACCGCGCTCACGAGCGCCCGCCCGAAGGCCAGCCCGATCGCCAGGCCGAGCAGGGAACCGAAGATCGAGATGATGACCGCCTCGTCGCGGATCATCGTGCGCACCTGCGCGCGTGTCATCCCGACGGCGCGCAGCAGACCGAGCTCACGTGTCCGTTCGAAGATCGACAGCGCCAACGTGTTCACGATGCCGATGAGGGCGATGAGCACGGCCAGCAGCAGCATCACGTAGAGCAAGTTGAGGATCGTGTTGAACTGCGCGATCTGCGAGTCCTTGAACTCGGTCTGGTCCTGCACCTCGACCGTGGGATACGGCTTCAGCACCTTTTCGATCACGGCGCGGGTCTCGTCGTCGGACGCCCCCGGGGCGTTCCTCACTGCGACCAGCGCGTCGGTCTGCTCGGTGAAGTTGCGCTCGAAGCTCTTGGTGGAGATGAGGTACGACGCGCCGATCGAGCGATCTTCGCCGTAGAGACCCTGGATCCTCTCTCGCTGCACGCCGGTCCGCTCGAACTGCATCTCGATCGTGTCGCCGCGGTGCCAACCGTTGCTCTTCGCGGTGTCGGTGTTCACGAGCACACCGCTGTTCGCGAAGGCACGGAGATCGGCGCCGGGGCGCGGCTTGATGTCGATCGCGGACTGCACGTTGGGCGTGACGCCCAGAAGTTGTTCCTGGTCGCCGTTGATCTTCGCGTC
>Ga0187777_10001332_pt1 | contig 16000 bp, 14 predicted proteins | sample 1015_Q2_SP5_10_M_FD_132416 | JGI IMG/M metagenome (GOLD analysis project Ga0187777, IMG submission 132416) | Tropical peat soil microbial communities from peatlands in Department of Meta, Colombia - 1015_Q2_SP5_10_MG | ecosystem: Environmental > Terrestrial > Soil > Wetlands > Peat | place... | reverse complement strand
GACGGAAATTTGATGTCGAAATCCTTGAAGGTTGTGAGCTGGCGCGTTTCTTTGGTCCCGAGATCCGCTGAAAAAAGATTCAACCGGCCGTCGCGGTCGGAGAGAAAATAGATTTTGTTGTCTGGCCCCCACATCGGACAAATGTCCTGCGCGGGATTGTTGGTCAGGTTTTCAGTCGTCCCGGTTTTGAAATCGTAAATCCAAATGTCGTCAGCCATGCCGCCGCGATAATGTTTCCAGGTCCGGAACTCGCGAAACACGCGGTTGAAGGCCATCTTCGAGTCGTCCGGTGAAAACGACGCAAATCCGCCGCGCGGTACCGGCAGTTGCTGCGGCAACTCCGCGTCCATGCCGACCGCAAACAGCGCGCCGATGAAATCGTTGAACGATTTCATTCGCGACCGAAACACAATCTGCGGTTTCGTGTTTTCCCACGCCATCACGATATTGTTTGGTCCCATTCGGTCTGAAATGTCGTCGCGGCCAAGCGTTGCCGAGATGGTGAGGCGTTTCGGAGTGCCTCCGTCTGCCGGCATTACGTAAACTTCGGTGTTCCCGTCGTACTGTGATGTGAACGCGACCTGGTTTCCGTCAGGGGAAAATCGCGGGAAGGAGGAATAGCCGGGGCCACTGGTCAGACGGCGTGCGATGCCGCCATCTTTGGCCACGGTGTAGAGTTCGCCAGCGTAACAAAAGACGATGTCTTTGTCGTTGGTGGTGGGAAATCGAAGCAATCGTGTCGTGTTCGGCGAGTTTTGGGCCGAGACAGCAATGAGAGACATCAACGAAAAGACGAAGGCGAAAAGAAGAACCCGGGTGCGCATAAGTTTCAAAGTTGAGACGAAACCAGGAAGCTGGTTTTGCCGCGAACCGAATGCAAGAACTGAATTTTACGACGCGATGGCGCTGGCCGATACAAAATCGGCGCCGTCGTCAAACTTCAATTTTCGGCGCAATTCGTGCCGCAACAGCAGCAGATTGAACCCGGCTTGAAGAACCTGCGATCCCACAGACAGATACCAAATCACTTTGATGTCGAATCCTCCGTGATGCGAGATCAGCAATGCTGGCAACACGAAAAGGATCAATCGCGAAGCCGAGCTGACTAAAGGTGGAATCGTGTTGCCGAGTCCCTGAAAAATGCTCGACGTCGTGAACACAATGCCGGCGGCAACGAAATTGAACGCGACGATGTTAAGATAATCGCGACCGAAGGCGATCACGTCTTTGTCCTGGGAAAAAACGCGCACCATCGCCCCCGGGGCCGACCAGGTGATTACCGCCAGCACAAGCATCAGCGTGGTTGCGATCGCCAGTCCGGAATAAACCGAATGCCGAACGCGTTGAGCCTGTCGTCCGCCAAAGTTTTGCCCAACCATCGGCGAAACCGCGAAACTGAGCGCGACAACTGGAAGAAAAAGGGATTGCATCACCCGGGCGCCCACACCGAATCCAGCCTGCGCGGCCGGTCCGAAGCCGACGATAATCGAATAAACCAGCGTTATGTAAACGAACAGGAGCACGAATTCGGCGCCGGCGGGAAGCCCGATTCGCAACATCGCCCACCAAGTTTTCATCTGTGGCCAAAGCTGGGCGGAGCGAAACCGCAGGTAATGATATTTTTTCTCGAAATAGATGAACATCAACACATTCGCGACCAGAATGGCGACAAAGGTGGACAGGGCGGCACCGGTTACGCCCATTCGTGGAAATCCAATACCCAAAATCATCAAGGGGGCGAGGACGCCGTTTAGCACCACGCTCAAAATTTGCAGCACTACCGTCGGCTGAACGATTCCAGTCGCGCGCAACGCGGAACCGAGACTGACCAGAGGAAATTGCAGCATGAGTGCCGGGATGAACCACTCGAGATATCTTCTCGCAAGGTTTGCCGTGACCGCGTCCGCGCTCAAAGCGTTCGTATAGCGACCCATTGCCGCGAACACCACAATGCCGACTAGAAGCCCGGCGAAAATCGACATGATGACTGATTGATTGAAAACAAGCTCGGCGTGACGCTGATCTTTTCTACCCGCTGCGTGGGAAATCAACGCCGTCGTGCCGACGCCGAGCATTTGAGTCAGCGCGAGCACGATCATGTTCAGACTTCCAGCCACTCCCACCGCCGCGATGGCTTCCTTTCCCAGATGGCCCACCCAATACATGTCGAGCAGCAAGTACAACGTTTGCGCGACCATGCTGACGGCCATGAACGATGACATGTGCAGCAGATGTTTGGTTACCGAACCTTGAGTGAGGTCTTTCATCTAGAGTTGAATGTTGAGAGTTGAAGGTTGAAAGAGCAATTGCGGAGAAAGTTATTAGCCGTTGAAAGTATAAGGCTGACCCGTTTACAAGGGAACAATGTTCACCTTCAACTTTGAAAAACTCGATGTCTGGCAGGAGTCGATTCTGTTTGCCAGCCTGATTTACAAAATCACCGCAAAATTCCCCAATAACGAACGCTTCGGCCTTAACAATCAGATGCGACGCGCGGCCGTTTCAATCTCATCCAATCTGGCCGAGGGCAGTTCCCGCATTTCACGCGTCGACCTCGCTCGTTTTGTTGAGATCGCGACCGGGTCTCTGTTTGAGGTTGTTTCTCACGCGAGGCCTTCGCTGAACCAACACTTTCTGTCGGAAGAGGATTACAGGCAGATCGCGGCGAGCGCCGAAACGCAGTGTCGAATGCTCAGCGGGTTGCGTAAATCGCTAAGCCAAGAATAGATTTTATTGTCGTTCAACATTCATCCGTCAGCCTTCAACTTCGTTTCAGTTGACGACTGGGCTGCCTCAGACCTTTTCGGCCACGATCTCGAGCACGAGAGGCGTAATCATAAATGAGGGCTCCTCTTTTTCGACGGTTGCCAATTCGGAACGGATCTTGTCTGCCAGAGCCATGTCGATCTTTCCCAGCTCCAGCAGGCGCAATAGATGGACATAGATGAATTCGGATGGCCATCGCCACATGTAGTCGCTTGGGCGAAGGCAAAAGATGCGGGGCACAATTGAGCGGACCTCGAATCCGTTGCTCTCTAACCATGACGGCAGTTTCAGTCCCGTGTCCGGTTCGCCTCCGGATTCGCGCCAGGTAGCGACAACGTAATTGCGAAACTCCTCCAGGCTCGTGCGACGCGGAAAGAATTGCCACGTCGTGTAGTGACCGTATTCGTGAAAAATTGCGCGGCCACCTGTTCGAAGCGCGCCGGCAATTTTTTTCACCAGCAAATTGGGATCGGACACAAAGCAGAGGACCCAGCGGCACCAGCTAAAATCGAACTCTCCGCCAGGCAATCCATCCTTCATAAGATCGAGTTCGTGCACCTCGACGTTTGCGAGCTCGCGATCTCGACTAACTGTCTTCATCGCGTTGACGAAATTGGTCGAGCGCTCGACCGCCACGACTTTTCCGGTTGGACCAACGATTTCGGCAAGATCGACAGTCGCATAGCCTGGGCCGGCGCCGACATCGAGCACTTTGGTTCCGGCAGTGATTCCCGCTTCTTTCCAGCACTGCAAAACAACTGGTCGCCAGGCGCGATGTTGCACGCCGAGTCGCTCGAGCTCGGCTTCATGCGTGCCGAGGACGTAATCGCGCTCTTTGGGTCGATTCATTGGGGTTGCCACGAATCTACATCGCGATGCAACACGTCCACCCGATTCTTGCTTGTCGCGGCGAAGCCTTGGCGCAGGCGGACGCCCAGATAGCGGGTGGCGAGTGCGTGGGGTCGTATGTAAAGATTCAAGATTTGCTTTCGCCGAAAACTGAAAGCGGAAATGCTGACAGCGGAACAAGAAGTTGCCGTCGCGGCTACAAAACTTGAATTACTTCTTAACGTCGGCTTGACCGCTCTTGTCCTGGACTATCACGCTGAGACGTTTTGCGTTCCTGGCTCCATCTCGAGCGATATACGAAACTGACCAGGTATCGGTGGAAGCGTCGTATTCGGCTTTAGGCAATTGATACTCGCCCAAATCATAGCCGCGCGTTCGTGCCTCAATGTCTGCGATATCCATCGCCTGGACCGAATTTAGTTTCGGTTCAGCGGGCGACGAAGAGGACGCGGCAGGGGTCGGAACGGATGTCTCCTGCGCGGGAGTGATTTCCGGTTCTGGTTTTGCGTGCAGCGATGAGGGCGGTCCGGTCAGCGTCCGAATTGAATCGTCGACGGGGGACTCTTGTGCGGAAGGTTGAAGGTTGAGGGTTGAAGGCTCCTCCTTCGCTGAAGCTCCGGCGGACAGGTGAGAGGGTTCCTGGGTTTTTGGATTTGGGGTTTGGACTTTCTCGGCGGCAGCCGAGGTCGGCCCTTCCGCCGGAGATTCCATTTCTTGAGTGATGGTTGTTGGTTCGGCCTTGGGCTCTTCCGGCTTTGCCGATTTTCTTACTTTTTGAACTGCGGCGTCTTTTGGTTTCTCAACTCGTTTCTCAACCTGTCGGCCCGGTTGCTCGATCGCGCGAACAGCGCCCGGCTCAAGCGCGGCTTTCCTGGTCACTGGTTGTTGTCGTGGTGTCGCGGATTCTTCAGCTTCCGACGAGGCCTGCGCAATCAAAGGAGCTGATGGTTGAGAGTTGATAGTTGAAAGATTGGAAAACGCTCCCGCGACCAGCGCAATCGCCCCCAAAACAATAAAACGATTCCCTTTCACGAGAATTCTACTGTAATTCACTGACGCATCCTCTCCAACAGGAAACTCCCGCAGGAACGGTTTCAAGACCGACAAATAGACTTGAATCCACACGGACCGCGCCGGCATTCTAACCAAAGAGAATGAGCGACTTACCTTCCTACACCGACCAGGTCTCGAGCAGTAAGACGGCCACCTGGATAGGGCTCTTCATCGCGTTTTTCGGAATGTTGATCGCGCGCCAGGTAGTTTTGTACTTTTATCCGAGCACCACCTTCGCCTCCGCACTGTGGAAAGAATCGCTCATCTGGTTGTGCGTGATCGCGCTGTTTTTAGTGATTCGCAATGGCGAACATCTTTCGCTGAGATCCGTTGGAATCGGCAATGCTTCCCCGACGAAATCGGTGCTTTGGAGTTTGCCACTCGCAGTTGTCTGTTTTCTGGTTGGCGGTCTTCTCGTCGCCATCACTCACTATGGTCACAGCGAAAACGCGGAGGCTTTTGGGAAGCTCCCGATCTGGCTGGTTTCACTGATTTGTCTGCGCGCCGGGTTTGCCGAAGAGTTATTTTTTCGAGGTTACGCGATCGAACGACTGCAAGCGTTCGGGCTGAACCGTTACTGGGCGGCGGCGATTCCTCTCGCGGTTTTCGCCGTTGGCCATTGGACCGGTGGCTGGGCGAACATTGTAATCGCGCTCGCACTTGGCGCCATCTTGTCGGCTTCCTATATTTGGCGACGGGACCTGGTCATGAACATGATCGCGCATTTCCTGGTCGATTTTATCCCCAACGTTCTGCCGCGATTGTTTTCGCATTCCAGTTGACGCGAACGAAAGAGGGGATTGTCGCTGCCGGATTAAAATTGCCAGGCTTGCCCTGCCCGGCGGGAAATGACTTCGCGTTCCGTGAGGTCCGACTCAATAATTTTTCCGGACCTCGACCTTTTTGGTTTTGTCTTCGACTGTTGCGCTGAACGGCTGAAGCTCTCCTGCCGCTGCTTTAGGGTCTTTCAAAGTGTAAAACAGCGACCACTTGTCCTTTACGGCAGAGTAATCCGCTTTCGGCCGCAGGTATACGTTCAAATCGAAACCCTTGTCGCGCGCTTCGGCGTCCGCCAGACCGATCGCATCGTCCTCGGTCAACTGCGCAATTCCACGCGTCCCGGACGGTTTCGACTCGTTACGCAAAGAAGATGGAGGTCCGGTCAAAGAACTGATTGAACCATCATCTTCCGATTTTTTTTCCGTCTCCACGGGTGCCGCAGGTGGTTCGACCGTTGTCGGCTTTTGTTCGATCGAGGGCTCCGGAGTTGAAGCTTGCGGTGTCTCCTCGGTAACTACGGCAGCCGGCATCTCTTCGATCGTAGGAAGCGGCGTCGTTTCAAACGACGATGCAATATTTTTGGTCGGTTCTGGAGTCGGAAGATTGGGTGTGGTTTCCGCGAGGCCCGGAGGATGCGCTTCTGCGATCGACGGTTCGGGCGTTGGAGCTTCAATTCTTTCTTCGGCTGGCGTCACCGCGGGCGTCGGCCGCGGTCTCGTCTCTGCGATAACTGGCTTTTTCGGTTGCTCTACCGGCCGAGCGGTCTCCGCGGGTTGAGCCCGTTTTACGGTTGTCTCACTCTTTACTTCGGCTTGTTCGTCACGGGGTTTCGGCTGTGCACTTTCCGCTTTGAGACGTTTGGTAACCAATTCCTCGGGCACATTCATCTTCGAAGGAGCTGGCCCACGAGCCCACGTGGTGGCGCGGCTACCATCGGCAAAGTAGGCGTGAGCAATTTGGCGCCCTTTGTGCAGATTCACCGGCCCTTCAAGTTTGCCGTTGACCATATTGCCGTAGTAAACCGCGTCCTCTGTTCCGCTTGCGTTGTACCAGGTGATCGTTCCAAATCCTGTCGCGTAACCTTCCTTGTCGCGCGATCCGGCCCACGCGGCGGACTCGCCTGGCTTGGGGCTCGGGTTCCACACCGTCGTCTTGCTGTCGCGGGCTTGTTGATACTCACCAGTCGCGCCAAAGATCACGCCGGTGCCGGTGAGCAGCGCGCATCCGAAGAAGATGATCGCAGTTTTGGGAGTCATTAATTCTTAAGGGAGCGCGAGACCTTACCGCGCGCGTTTTCTACTTTCTACTTCCTAATTTTTACACATCTCTCCCCATTGGGGCCGCGCCGTCGAGATCTTCCCAACCACAACGCCGCCAAAACTCCAGGCCGCGCGGGTTGTCTGTTGCTACCAGAATGTTCGCACGTTGCAGGCCCGCGCGCTTTAAACCGGAGACACATTCGTCAATCAAACATCGTGCGAGGCCGCGGCCTTGAAATGCCGGATCCACCGCCAGGTGATAAATGTATCCGCGTCGTCCGTCATGACCGCACAGGACGGCTCCGATGATTTTCGATCCATTAGTCGCGATCCGACTTAAACCGGGATTCCGGTCGAGGAATGCCCGGATGGTCTCCCTATCGTCGCCCTCGGCAACATCAAGGCCTTCGGAGCGGTTCCAGAGATCGACCGCCATCTCGTAGTCTTCGATACGAAATTCCCGGGTTTCAATCTCCATCGTGCGGAGATTGTAGCACGCTCGCGGTCAAATCGCCGATTGCCAGTTCGGTCATTTGTTTGCGGAAGCCGTTGTTGATTCCGCGCATGCAATGTCGCCCGGTCAAACGTAGCTACTTGCTCGATTTACGTTTGGGCTTTTTTGCAGCAAGCCGTTCCAATTTCCTGCGTCTTGCTGCGCGTTTCCTCATGTTATCTCTGCCACGATTATGTCCCATAGAATTATTTCTAGCCTGTCAACTTCACGAGCCATGTTCGGCACGAAGTCTTGATAAATCAATCTGAACGATCTCCCGACGCCATTGTCAAAACAGATGTGATCGGTGCGACCGCATCTCTGACTCGGTCAATCGCCGGCTCGCGTCCGGCCGACCCATTCACTGCGCTTCAGCTTCAAATGCACGACGACCTTCGCGCCCAGCATCCTGAATGGATCGGACCGAATGGCGAGAGTCCGATGTGCGATTTTTACGAGGCTCGTCTGGCCCAGCTGCTGGAGATGTACGCGCGGACAGGCTCGGATGAATCGGCTGCGGCGGTGCATCGTGCTTTGCAGGATGCAGCTACGGTGGGGCACCTGCAGACGGCGTAGGACCTCATCGTTCCAGGCGAGGTCATTGCTGCGGCGACGACGTTAATTTGATTTCGTCAAAGCCCACTTGCTTGAGTTGTTGATTCAGCGCCGGAAGATCGACATCGGTCAGTTTTTGCCAGGCGTCCATCGTCGGTCCGATTTTCGTCTGAACATCCTCAGTTGCGGCTTTTATGGCGGCGGTCGGTGCCGCATCCACGCCTTGAATTTCGTTGAACAGTTGGGTGGTTGATTCCAAAACGAAAAGTGACGGCGGTGCGCCCTGTCGGGGGTGCGGCGGGCCGAACTTGGTGAGCGTTTGCCCAAAGGCTTCGAGCTTTTGTGTCACATCCGGTCGCTCAGCGGCGCGCGCTTTGAATTTAGTTAGCTGGTCGGCAATCTCTCCGAATTTTTTCCCAACCGGCGCCAGTTTGAGTCGCAGCTGATATAATTGCCACGAAAGATCGAATTGCTCCTGAAGGTCCGCAGCCGTCGCCTTGACCCGGGGATCCATCTGCACGGTTAACGGTTGATTGAAACTCTCGCCATCGACCGTTAACACGACTGTGTAATTTCCAGGGGCGACCGATGGTGACGTGGCGTCGGGAGCGGTGTTGCGAAAAGTCGCGGCAATGGGGAATTCCGGCTCGACGTCGGGCACGGGCGTATAGCGCATGTCCCATAGAAACCGATGCATGCCGGCTCTGGCGGAGACCGATTGCAGCGGTCGAATCCAGTAGCTTGGGATTCTGAGTTTCTCTATTTCAGGCTCTTTGAGCACATCGGCACTCGAAAACGTCCGCACCGATCCGCCTTTGCTGTCCTTGATCTCAATTGTGACTGGTCCAGCAGCGTCTTTGGCCAGGAAATAGTCGATCATCGCACCGTCTGGCGGATTCTCGCCGGCCGGCTCGTCGGGTGGCAACGGCGTGTCCGGGTTCAAACTGAAACGGATTCGCAATGCGGTCTGCGGTTTGAAAAGGAGGTCGCCGGTTTGGTTGCGATCCAGCTGACGCAACGGCGTAATGTTGTCCAGGATCCAAAAACCTCGACCATGAGTCGCTGCAATCAGATCGTCATCCTTAATGATAACGTCGCGGACCGAGCTTGCCGGCATATTCAACCGCAGCGACGCCCAGTTCGTGCCGTCATCAAACGACACATAAACTCCTTTCTCGGCGCCCGCGAAAAGCAAACCCTTGCGCACCGGATCCTCCCGGACGGCGTTTATGATTTGTCCCGGGGGAATTCCGTTCACGATTTCCGTCCAGGTCTTGCCACCGTCGCGAGTTGCAAGAATGTGGGGACGCAAATCATCCAGGCGCAGGGTATTCAACGCTGCGTACGCCGTGTTGGCGTCAAAGTGTCCGGCTTCGATCACCGAAATCTTCTGCCACGGGGAAATATTTGACGGTGTGACATTGTTCCAGGTTTTTCCGCCATCGGTGGTGAGATGAATCAGGCCATCGTCGGTCCCTTCCCAAATCCGGTTCGCGTCGAGAGGTGAGGGGGCCACTGCGTAAATCACGCCGCGGCGTCGTGCCTGTTTTGTTGCCTCTTCCTGGTATTTTCCGACGCACGCGGGTATGTCATATTTTTCTCGCGACAAATCGGGACTGATTTTTTCCCAGTGATCGCCACGATCGCGCGTTGTCCAAAGCGTGTTGCCGGCAAAGAACAACAAATGGGAATCGAGCGGCGAGTAGAGCACCGGCTCGGTGCGCACCATTCGAAAATCCTCGGTTTGAATCGGAACCGGCAGGATATTCTGGGCCTGACCGGTCCGGTAATCGAATCGTGTCAGCTTTCCGCCAATCACGATATTCGGATCAAGTGGATCCGCGACCACGTAACCGTATTCTTCAGCAGCCACGGGTTGCCAGTCCCGAAACGTAATCTCGCCGGCGTCGCCGCGGCTCTTGATCCCGACCGAGCCGCTTTCCTGTTGTCCACTGTAAAGCCGATACGGGAACGTGTTGTCCGCGCTCACGTGATAAAACTGCGCCGTAGATTGGTTGTACCATGAGCTCCAGCTCTTGCCGCCATTAACCGTGACAATCGCGCCCTGATCCGAACCAAGCAGAATGATGTCGGGATTGTTCGAATTGATCCAAATGTTTTGATAATCGTCGCCGCCCGGCGCGCCGCGCCAGCCGTCCCAGGTTTTACCGCCGTCAGTGGATTTCCAACACACCACGCTGGCCGAGTAAACGATCTGAGGATTTTTTGGGTCGAACCGCACCACGGGCAGATCCCCGCCGCCAATCCCGAGTCCGGGACGCGGGTCATCGGTGGTTCCGTGCCAGCTCTCGCCGCCATCATCCGATCGATAGAGCTTCGCGATCGCTTTTGTCCGAACGGCGGCAAATAATGTCGAGGGCTTGCTCGGCGCGATCGCAATATTCGCCTGCACAACTCCGGGAGGCAGGCCTTTGTTTAGCTGCCGCCAGGTACGGCCGCCGTCGGTCGATTTGAAGATTCCGCCGCCGTCGCCATTGAACACGCCGTTCTCCCACGGGCCTTCCCGTGACTCCCACAAAGCGGCGTAAACGATCTGCGGATTACTTGGGTCGATCTGCACATCGCTAGCGCCGACATTTTCGTCGTGATACAAGACTTTCTCGAAGCTCTTGCCGCCATCGAGCGATCGATAAATACCGCGTTCTTCGTTTGGCCCATACGGATGACCTGCGACCGCAACGAACATTCGATCGGGGTTTTTTGGATCGACCGCCAGCTGCGCAATTTGTTGGCCGTCGCGCAGTCCGAGATGGGTCCAGGTCTTGCCGGCATCCGTAGATTTGTAGATACCATCTCCGACGGAAAGATCCGGTCGATGCAATCCTTCGCCGCTGCCAACGTAAACGACATTCGGGTTCGAAATCGAAACCGCGATCGCGCCCACCGATGCAGTCGGTTGATCGTCAAAGATCGGTCGCCAGGACCGTCCGTAATCGGTCGATTTGAAAACGCCGCCGTTGACGGGCGCCATATAAAAAACATTGGCTTGAGACGGCACGCCGCAGATCGCGCGCGTTCGGCCTCCGCGATACGGCCCTACATTTCTCCATCGTAAGATAGAATTGAAATCGCCAGAGTTTACTTGCGTGATTCCGACAAGGCCCACAAAGCCAATGATAAGTGTCTTGGAAACCGACCGCATACAGGCGATCATTTTGACCTGCGAAGATCGCAGGTGCAATGCACGTTCTTCGCTTGTCGCAGGTCACGGGTCACTCTTGAGTTGTCACCCAATTGTAACAGTGTTGCCATTGACTCGGAACGTGACCGATCTCTACGTATCACTCACACGTATGCCTAAATTCGACATGTTCCAGAATCAGGCCTGCCAGTGTTTCCGCGCCGGTGAGACCATTTTTCGCCAGGGAGAACCGCGCACGTTCATGTTCGTGGTGAACGAGGGCGAGGTTGAAATTCGAATCGGTGAGAAAGTTGTCGAGGTTGTTGGTCCTACCGGGATCTTCGGCGAAATGGCGATGATCGACGGCGCGGCTCGTACCGCGACCACCGTTGCCAAGTCGGATTGCAAACTGGTTCCGATCGACGCGAAACGATTTCAGTTCCTGGTGCAGCAGACGCCGTATTTCGCGATTGAAGTTATGCGCGTTTTGGCCGGCCGGCTTCGGCGGGTGGATCAACTGATCGAAGCTTGATTGGCCTTCCGCAAAGGGCTTAGCATCAGTAACGCAATTGGAAGTCCGATACAGAACATTAGTGCCAACACGGCATTCATCCGGTTAACCAGCGTGACGGCGGCCGGTCTTGGCGGGACGGCCGTAAGCGGAAGCACGATGAAGTTCATGACGAGGTAAACGATGATGCCGTAGATCAAGCCGGAAAGAATCGGGCGACTCATGAGTACGCGGAAATTAAGTTTCGTCGCGGCGATGTAGAATATCACCGTCCACGTCAACGCAATTGCGTAATGAATTACGATTCCAAGTCCAAATGACGTCCAGCCCATTTGAAAGGAATGTCTGCCAAGAACGCCGCTCGCGATGAATTGAAAAATTCGCCAAGGCGTGATTCCGCGGAACGCGTTGAAGACAATGTTCTCCGTAATGTCCAAAGTTCCGGCGACCAAACCGATCCAAAAGATCATCCACGCCGTCTTTGTCTTCTCACTCGTCACTCGTCACTCGTCACAGGTCACTGATCACTTTTGAAAAGCCTCTTTGTTCACCACGTATGGCATCTTGGAAGGGTCCCCTCCGTATTTTCCCTCCAGCACGTCGATCACCGCCTGTGCGGTGCGACCGGCCATGCCCTTATCTGGATCGACATCGAGCCGCGTAATGGTCGCGCCGCTCGCGAAATGATGGAACAACCGGCAACGGTCCGCGATTTTCGGGTCAAGCAACGGCGAATCGGCCGGCAACGGTTCTTTTTCAAAAACATCGAGCGCGGCGCCTGCAATCACGTTTCTTTTCAAACCCTTGGCGAGTGCTTTTTCGTCCACCACCGGACCGCGCGACGTATTTATTAAGTAGGCCGTCGGCTTCATCAGCTTGAGGGTTTTCTCGTTGATGAGGTGGAACGTCGGCTTGTCGGTTTCGCCTTCGCGCAAGAGCGGGACGTGAATGCTCACATAGTCAGCGCCGCGCAGTGCCTCCTCAAAGTCCACATACTTAATCCGCGTCTCCTCTTTTTGGATCCCCGCGGCGTGTCGCAGGTCCATCACTTGTTGAATCGCCGCGATGTATTTGTTGTTTTGATATGCCGGGTCGTAACAAAGAATGTTCATGTCGAATCCCGAACACTTTTTGATCATCGCCAATCCGATGCGCCCGGTACCGATGATCGCAATAGTCTTGCCCGTGACTTCATCCCCGAGGAAGGGAAGGAACGGGTGCCACGATGGCCACTTCTCCTCTCTTACCAATTTTTCGCTCGCGTACATTTTGCGCGCGAGCATGCCCATCATGAAAAAACCGAATTCTGCGGTTGCTTCCGTCAATACGTCGGCCGTGTTCGTGAACGGAATCTTGTATTTGTTGGCGTCGGCGCGATTGATGTTGTCGAATCCGACCGCGATTTGCGCGACGACCCTTAGGGTTCCTTTTCCCGCTTCGAACACTTCCGCGTCGATCTTGTCCCGCAACGTGGTGATCAATGCATCGATCCCGCTCTTTACTTTTTTGATGATCAACGATTTCGATGGCGCTGCGGGCCCCTGGAAGACCTCGAGCTCGTAGCCACACTCGCGCAAGCGGTTCTCAGCCGCGTCGCCAATCCGCGAAGTCGCGAAGATTCGTTTCTTTCCGTTCATCTCTCAGGAAATCAGGAGCGCAGAAAGCTAGACAGGATCTGCCCGATTTCTACGAGACCCAATTTCCGAATAATCCTAAGAATCCTGGTGAATCCTGTCTAGGTACAGATTCCTTGTCATTAATCTCTCAGGAAACCGGGAACGCAGAAAGCTAGACAGGATTTGCCCGATTTCTACGAGACCCGATTCCGGAATAATCCTAAGAATCCTGGCTAGTTACAGATTCTTCTTCGTCCAGGAATCGAGCCGTTCCAGCGCTTTCTCGATATTCTCGATGGAGTTGGCCACGCTGAAGCGCAGATAGCCTTCGCCGAAATCGCCAAATGCCGTGCCCGACAAACCGGCGACGCTGGCATCTTCGAGCAACGCGTCGGCCAATTTCTTTGATGGCCAGCCAGTCTTGGTGATGTTTGGGAAAACGTAGAATGCGCCGTGCGGCGAACGACATGAGAAGCCTTTGATCTTGTTCAAACCGGAGACCATCACGTCGCGCCGTTTCTTGAATTCGGCGCACATTTTGTCGACCGAATCCTGCGGCCCCCGCAACGCCTCGACTCCGGCGACCTGGCTGAAACTTGCCGTGCAAGAGCTGGAATTTGTCATTAGCCGCGCAATGTGGGTCGCGAGATCGTTGCGCATTACGCCATAACCCATTCGCCAGCCGGTCATGGCATAAGTCTTTGAAAAACCGTCCAGTAAAATCGTCCGCTCCTTCATTCCGTCGATCGACATGATCGAATGATGCTCACCTTCAAAAATGAGGCGGCTGTAAATTTCATCCGACAAAACCATCACGTCTCGGTCGCCAATGGCCGCCGCGATTCGCTCGATGTCACTCTTGGTAAGCACCCCGCCAGTCGGGTTTTGCGGCGAATTAATAATAATCAACTTCGTGCGATCGTTGATCAGGTCCGCCAGCTCGTCGACATCGAGGCGGAAATCCATTTCCTCGCGTAATCGGATGGGCACCGCTTTCGCGCCCACATAATCGATCATTGATTCGTAGATCGGAAACCCGGGATTGGGAAAGATGACTTCGTCTCCTTCATCGGCCAGGGCGAGTATTGAAAAGAAGATGATCGGTTTGCCGCCGGGAACGACCACAACCTCATCCGGCGAAACATCAACCCGCCGCGTCTCGCTCACGTATTGCGCAATCGCTTCGCGCAGTTGGGGCAAGCCGGCGGATGGACCGTAATGAGTGAAACCTTTGTGCAAAGCGTCGCAGCCGGCGGCGATAATGTTGGCCGGCGTATCAAAATCGGGTTCGCCGATCTCGAGATGGACAATATCGCGGCCTTTCGCTTCCAGGGCGCGGGCTCTGACCAAGACTTCAAACGCGGTCTCGGTTCCGAGCCGCGCCATTCGTCTAGCCAGACGAAGTTCGCGTTGCGCCCTCTGATGCATAACGGCAGTCCGCCACCATAAACGAGGCGGCGACGGAAGCAACGGCGCGGTGCCTGGGATTGGAACTCAGTAATTATACATCCGCGTCCTGCCCTTGATCCGATTCCTATGTCGCTTTCCACGGGGGTCGTATGCAAATTCTAGTAGTAGAGGATCATCGGAACACTCGACGGTCCCTGTCAGGCTTGCTGACCCGTTGGGGCTACGTCGTTTCCGCGGCCGACAGTCTCAAAGCCGCACTCGAGCGGCTTAACGCAGAGCCGCCAGTGGACGTGATCGTAAGCGATATCGCGCTTCCGGACGGTACCGGTTACGCTCTGGTGAGCGAAGCGCGCCGGAGCGGAAAACGCGTCCTGGCCATTGCCTTATCCGGCTACACCTATCCCAGTGACGTGCATATTGCGAAACTGACCGGGTTCGACCACCACCTATCCAAACCGTGTGATTCTCAATATCTCCGCACGATTCTCGAAGAGCGGAGCGCGTGGGAAGAACGCGCTGGTTAGGGCTCAACAGCTTAACTTCTTCAGGCGATCGAGTGCGCAACACCGGGGGACATTTCGAGATAAGTTGTGACAAGCGGCGCCACGGAATGCTTCAGACAATTTCGACGGGACATTTCGGCAGCGCTTGCATGAAAGCACGACCATAGGGCCGGGTCACAATTCGGTTGTCGAGAATGACAATAATGCCGCGGTCGGTGGTGGTGCGAATAAGGCGGCCGACACCCTGCCGAAGTTTCAGGATCGCTTCCGGCAATGAATATTCGGTGAACGCGTCGCCGCCGCGCTCCTGAATTAGTTCCAGCTTGGCTTCAACCAGCGGGGTGTCGGGAACGGCGAACGGCAGTCGCGTGATAATGACGTTTGAAAGCGCTTCGCCCGGGACATCAACCCCGCTCCAAAAACTATCTGTGCCAAACAAAACACTGCGTGGAGTCGTTTTGAATTGCTCGAGAAGTTTGGTCCTCGGTGCGCCGCCGCCTTGAATAAGCAAATTCATTCTCTTGTCCGCGAAAAACTTTTGCATTTCCCCGGCCACCTGGTGCATATCGCGATAGCTGGTAAAAAGTACGAACGCGGCGCCCTCCGTTTTCTCTACGAAGTAGGCGATCCAACGCTCAAGTTCTTTAGTGTAACCGGCGTCGCGCGGATCTGGCATTTTCCGGACGACAAAGAGTTTCATCTGCTTTTGAAAATCGAACGGGCTGCCCAGCTGCAAGGGCTCCGCGTCGTCCGCACCGATGCGTTCTCGAAAGTAAGCAAGGTCAGGACGACCCACCGCCAGGGTTGCACTGGTCATGACACAACAGCAGTTGTCGCGGAAAATCATCCGGCGCAGCACCGGTGCGAGGTCGATTGGCGCGGCGTTGAGGGAAAGAAACTGCGCGGTCTTGCCGGTGCGCTCGACCCAGTAAACGTGCTGTGGCGCCGCCTGTTCGAGAAAAATTGCGATGCCGTCGCGCGCGTCACGAATCCGGCGACCAAATTCCTGGAGCTCGGCCTTGATGATCTCGTCGTCCGTGCGTTTTACGACTTCGGCGATCCG
>Ga0187777_10001330_pt1 | contig 16005 bp, 13 predicted proteins | sample 1015_Q2_SP5_10_M_FD_132416 | JGI IMG/M metagenome (GOLD analysis project Ga0187777, IMG submission 132416) | Tropical peat soil microbial communities from peatlands in Department of Meta, Colombia - 1015_Q2_SP5_10_MG | ecosystem: Environmental > Terrestrial > Soil > Wetlands > Peat | place... | reverse complement strand
GCGGGAATTGACGAATTGGAAGTTAAAGGTGTGAAGAAAGATATGGGCCAGTGTCAGCAGCAACAGGCGGCAGCAGGGTCAGGCGGAGCCTAGCTGTCGGGATGCGTTCGTACGCCTTTCACAAAGCATATCCTTCGACTGAGGTCCGATCCTTCGCCCGCGAAGGATCAGACTTTGCTTGAAGTAACAAAGAGAAAAGCAATCAGGCGGGAAGCAAAATCGGGATCTCGTCCGGTACCGTCCACCAGATGTCCGATTCGACTGGCCGCTCGCGGCGGTGGTGGGTAACACCGAGGCGATCCAGCTCACTGCGAATTTTGGCGATTACTGGCGGAACTGAAGCAACAACCGAAGGGCTCAGCCGACATCCCGAGTCATAGCTCGCACCGACAATTCCGATCAGCAGGACATCACGTGGAGCGATGGAGAACAGCTCAGCGCTGAGCAAGGTTTCCACAAGAGCAGGCGAATGCGGATCCATGCGTGTGGAAGGACAGACGCGCATGATGTCGGGTTTTCGATAGAGCAGGATGGCGCCAGGGGCACAGTCCACTCTGATGGAATCGACCAGAATGACGGCGTCTCTACCGGAGATCTGATCGATCAGGTCAAGGGCCGGGGTCCCCAAGTCGGCGATTTCGACGCCCGGATCAAATTCGTAGTGGGCCGCCAGAAGTCGCGCAACATACGGTCCGACGCCGTCATCCCCCAGCAAGATATTGCCGATCCCGGCGATCAGCACATTCTTCATAGCACCTTCACTTTCGCAATCTCCCGGCCCGAGGGATCGAATGCGTGGCAGGCACAGGCCATGCAGGGATCGAACGAGTGAACTGTGCGTAAAACCTCAAGCGGCTCTTCGGGGCGGGCGAGCGGCGTGCGCAACAGCGCGGCCTCGTAGGGACCGTGCGCCCCGGAACGATCCCGCGGGCTGGCATTCCAGGTGGAAGGCACGACAGCCTGGTAGTTCTTGATCTTTGCATCCTTGACCACGACCCAGTGTGACAGCGTTCCTCGGGGGGCCTCGTGCGTGCCAACCCCTTCCGTCTCACCGTTAAAGACCGGCTGGTTATGCACCACGAAATCTCCCTTGGCGATGTTGTCCACCAGCAACTGCCAATGCTTTTGCGCCAACTCAGCCAGCATCGCGGCGCGAATGGCGCGGGCCGCGTGACGACCAAGAGTGGATTGCAGCATGTCAGGGGTAGCATGAACTCCCGCGAGGGCTGAAACCTTGGCCAGAGCGAGATCAGCATACTTGCGTGTCAGGGGATGGCCTTGCGCGTAGCCGATCAGGACCTGAGCGAGCGGGCCCACCTGCATAGGCTGGCCCTGGAAGCGCGGCGCTTTTACCCAGGAATATTTCTGTTCGCCGTCCCAACCGGTGAAGGCGGGTACGGTCTCTCCGAGCCAGGGATGCAAGGGTTTATCGCCACGATAATAGGCGTGTGTGACATCTTCGCTGACGGACTCCCGAAATTCCTTGTCGGATGCGGTCTTGAACGCATGCACGCCGCCGATATTGCCGTTGGTGATGTAGCCGCCCGGCAAATCGTAGACGGAGCCCTTACTGTCGAGAGGCAGATCAGGCACGGCAAGATAATTCCGCACTCCGCTGCCAATCTTGAACCATTCGGGATACATGGCCGCCAGGGCACAGACGTCAACAAAGTAAACTTCGTTTACAAAACGGACAACTTCGTCGAGCAGGACGCGAATGGCTTCGAGGCGGTCCATGCCCAGAGCACTCGGGCTGTCCAGATCGATCGCATTGGCAACTCCGCCGACGGTGAGATTCTGGATGTGCGGCGTTTTCGACCCCAACATTCCGACAACCTGCAGCGCCTTCCGCTGATACTCGAGCGCCTGAACGTAGTGAGTGAAAGCCAGGAGGTTGACTTCCGGGGAGAGCCGCATCGCAGGATGGCCCCAGTAACCGTTCATGAAGATGCCGAGTTGGCCGCTGGCCGCGACTGCTTTCACTTTGTCCTGTGCCACCTTGAATTCTTCACGAGAATTGCGTGTCCAAGGCGAAAGGCTCTCGGCTAATTTGGCCGTCTTGTCGGGATCGGCTTTGGGGACCTGCAAAATATCGACCCAGTCGAGCGCCGATAACTGATAGAAATGCACGATGTGATCATGCAATCCGTGCCCGATCAGGATCAGGTTGCGGATGTACTGGGCATTGAGCGGTATTTCCAGTTTGAGCGCGTCCTCAACAGCTCGCACGCTGGCCATGGCGTGCACCGTGGTACACACGCCGCAGAAGCGCTGGGTGAACATCCAGGCGTCGCGGGGATCGCGGCCGCGAAGAATGGTCTCGATGCCGCGCCACATGGTGCAAGAAGCCCATGCATTGTTGACCGCATTGTTGTCGACCTCGACGTCGATGCGAAGGTGGCCTTCAATTCTAGTAATCGGATCAATCGTGATTCGTTTTGCCATAGGAGCCTGCTATCAGTCGTATTGAGTGCTTGCTGCAAGATGCGTTTCGGCATCGAAATAACCCGTCAATTGAATGTCGGGGCGATTGAACCTGGCATAGCTGGCCATATCGAGCCACGCCTGATTCGGAGCGGGCAGGATTGCCAGCTTCTTCACCGCCAGCAAAAAGCCGAGAACGCCGAGCGCTATGAAGCCAAGAGACATGAAAACCTCAATCGCTGCCGGAAAATAGAGCGATTCAGGATCGGGACGAAACGCCAGTGTGGTTGGGCTGAAGCGATAGACCATTCCGCCCAGGGAGGCAAGAACGTAGCCGATCCACATGGCGCGCGGGTCTCGCTTCTTGATCGAGCGCCGCAGAAGTGTGGCTGCCCCCAGCACCATTACCATTTCGAACCAGAACACTCCCGCGAAACGGTCGACTACAAAGGCGGTGTGCAGTTGGCCCCGATAGATAATGTCGAGCACACGCAACGCCGACCAACCCAAGACCAGCCAAGCTGTAATATTCGCAGCCTCATCGAGAACATCCATATCTAAAGGGCGTTTCCAAACCAGGCAGCAGAGCATGGTACTTCCAGCGACGCAGCCAAATGCCATGAAGGCCGCAGCCCACACGTAAAGCAGCGGCATCCACGGGGTCTGCCACAGGGGATGCACGCGCTGGCCGGCCAGCAACATCAGCGCTCCAAGGGATGACTGATGCATGGCAGGCAGCATGTAAGCCAGGCCAATGATCCAGGGGAACCAGCTGTGCAGCCAGTTCTCGGTTCTCTTAATTCCCGGGCGCCATGCAGGCCGTAGATAGTAGTAGCGCTCGAGGATGGGCGGAAGATTCTCGACGGCCAGGGGGATCAGCGCGTAAATTGACATGCAGACCGCAACTTCCGCCAGTGGCGAATGCAGGTTCCATTTCCAGGGGAAAAGAATCCAATAAAAATTCCAGGGCCGTCCGGCATCGATGCCGAGCAGCATCAAACCGCAGGCGTAAGCGAGGAAGCTGGTCAGCAGAGCGACGCGCATGAGCGCATGCAGCTTGGTGCGCCGGAAGACATATGCCGCGATCCCGAACGCAAAAGCGCCTGAACCCAGGGCGGTCAGGACCATAATGTTGAAGGTCTTCCAGATGCCCCAGCCAAACGCGTCATTCATGCCGCTCACAGGGCCCAGGCCAGCAAGCTCACGATAGGCGGAGAACAGCAGGGCCAGGAGAACCAAGATGCTCAGCACTTTAAACGGGCGGGTCATCACCGGCACGCCGTAAACGGGTACGTCGCGTTCCCAACGATCGGGGTTCGAGTTGATATGGGTTTCAGTCGTGCGGCTCACAGTTGTGCCCTCAATCCAGTCTGCTTTTCCTCTTCATGTAACTCTTGTTCGTAGCCCTTGAAGTTCCTGCGGATGATCTGCACCAATCCGACATAGAGCAACGACGGCAATGCGAAATACTCATAGACACGTTTCTGCCAACGAAGGGACCGTGCAGGAACCGACTCGGGACCGAGTTCGGGCAAGCCCAGCTTGTCGAACGGAACGTGCGAGAGATAAAGAGCCTGGGTGCCCCCGTTATCTTTGTCGCCGTAGACCCGATCCTGGTGGTAGCGCCCAGGATTCTGAGCGATGCGTTTCTTCGCCTCGCCCAACAGGACGGTGCGCGGTCCGAAAATCACAGCGCCAGTCGGACACACGCTGGTGCATCCCGGCTTGAGGCCCTTCACCAGCCGGTGCTGACACAACTCGCACTTGGTGACGCGCGGGTTGAATCCCACCCACTGGAAACGCGGGACGTGGAACGGGCAGGTGATGGTGCAATAGCGGCAGCCGATACATCTCTCGGAATCCCAAACCACGGCGCCGGTTTCTTTGTCCTTGTGCAGCGCCTGAAACGGACAACCTGCGGCGCAAGCAGGATCGAGGCAATGCATGCACTGGCGCTTGACGAATGAGCCAGCCGATCCGTCGGCCGGCTTGTAAAGTTTGATGACGTTGCGGGTGAGGTCGTTGAGGTCGTAGGGCTCCTGATGCAAGCCGTCACGGCGGACATCGGGTGGGGTGTCGTTCGCCTGCGCACAGGCGGCAACGCAAGCCTTACATCCAATACATTTGGTTGCATCATACAGGAGAGCCACAGCGGCGTTCGGCGTGGGGAGGGCTTCCGCCTGGAGGGTCTTGCTTCCCACCGTCACGGCGACTGCGGCAGGGACGCCGGCCTTGGCGATGGAGGTGATAAGCTGACGCCGGGTGATAGTCACGTCAGTTCTCTCCCGTGCCGGGGGATGGTTGTTTGGCCTCTGTCTTGGCAGCGATTTTTTCCGCCGCCGCTTCGTTGCTGCTTTGGAATCGCTGTGCGGTGACCCAAGTCGCGCCGCCAACGGCGCCTGCAATCGCGCCGACTAACGCTGCGGCCCCGACTTTGATCTGTCCAGCCGCGCTGTAGATTGGCGGGTAAGTATCGGGAGGAGTGGCTTGATGAATGGGGACTGTTTCGAAGGTGGCTAAGCGCCAGACCACACCTTTTTCCGTACAGCCCAAACAGGGCGCGCCGATACCAATCGGCCAAACGCCAGGAACTTCGTTGAAATGACGCGTAGAGCAAGCAGCGTGAGTGACTGGACCTTTGCACCCCAGTTTGTAGAGGCAATACCCTTTCCTGTGACCCTCGTCACCGAAGGCTTGGGCAAAGCGGCCGGCGTCAAAATGGGCGCGGCGAGGACAGTTCTCATGAATCGTCCGGTCGTAGGCAAATTTGGGGCGATTGAATTCGTCCAGCGCCGGCAGACGACCCATGGTGACGTATTCCAGCACCACGGCAAGCAGATTGTAAGGATTGGGAGGACAGCCCGGGAGGTTGATGATCGGCTTGCCGGAAACGATGGAATCGACACCCATGGCACCGGTGGGATTGGGATCGGCAGAAGGAACTCCACCCCAGGAGGCACAGGAGCCGATCGCGATTACGGCCGCTGCTTTGGACGCAACATCTCTAAGAACCTGCACTCCGGGTTTGCCGGCCAGTTCGAGGTAGCCCCCATCATCCTTGACGGGAATGGCGCCCTCGGCGACCAGTACAAATTTGTTGACGTTTTCTTTAACGGCCTGCTCCAGGGCAGCTTCCGCCTGGGCACCGGAGGCTGCCATCAAGGTCTCGTGATAGTCGAGGGAGATGATGTCAAGGACCAGACTGGCGGCGTCCGGGGCGGAGGTTCGCAGCAAAGTTTCGGTGCAGCCGGTGCAGTCCTGAAAATGCAGCCAGATTACGGATGGACGCCTGGCTTTGCCGATGATGTCGGCAAGGTGCAGAACCGAGTTTCCCTTGGTGAGCGCCAATCCAGCCGGCGCAGTGGCCATTAACATTCCACATAGCTGAATGAAATTTCGACGGGAGACGCCGCTGGCCTCCAGGTGTTCGGCTATGGTCGGATACCGCTTGGCGTCAGACATGTGCGCTTCCTCAGTTAAGAGGTCAGCCGCGAGACGCGCGTGCCGAGCGTATATTGGGCCGCAGATAAGTGCCCGGCTCAATCCCGAGGCAAGACCCTAAGTTTGTGTACACGACCGAGTGGAATTTGGAGAGGCGACCTTCTGAGGATTAGGGAACAGCCGGATGCGGTGTTTGCGATAGTAACTATGACCGAGAATTAATGCCTGATAGCCGATCCTCCTTGCAAGACCTGTCCTCGAATGCCTATCCGAACGATTCCCAATTCGGACATGATGAATGTTTATCGCCTGAGAAGAACTTTCAATCAGTGACTTGGATCACCCTTTCATGTGAGATGAGTGCACGGGTACCAGGCTAATTGGCACGAAAGAAAGAAATTGATGAACTTAGCAGGCTTGTCGGGAGAACGGCTTTACTCGGAGTCGTGATAGATAACACCGAGAGTAAAGCGTGTGCCGCGGCGGATTCGACTCACGCCATGGCGGAGATTCGTACGGTAGTAGCCACGCATGCCTTTCGCCGGACGATAGCGAGTGGAGAAAATCACAATTTGACCCCGGTCAGGGGTGATCACTTCTGGCCTCGACTGGGCCCGTGGTTGCTGCTCGACGAGAACGAACTCACCGCCGTCGTAATCAAGTCCAGGCTTATTGAGGAAGCAAGTCATCTGCAGCGGGAAAGTAACCGCTCCGTATAGATCCTGGTGGAGACAATTGAAATCACCCGTTTCGTAATGCAAGAGGAGTGGCGTAGCCCGGGACTGCCCCTGCCGTCTGCAGATAGCGAGAAAGTCAGCATGCTTCCCGGGAAACCGATCACGCACCCCCAGAGTCTGATTCCATTCATTGGCGAGTGGAGCAAGATAAGGATAACTGTGCTCGCGGAGGTCTTGAACGGTGTGCGGCAAGGGATAATTGAAGTACTTGTAATCGCCGCGTCCGAAGCGGTACCGGGCCATGATGATATGACTCCGAAATGCGTTCTCTGACGAATACATCGCGATGAGACTGAGGCATTCATCGGGCGTCAGGATTGCGGGCGCTAGCGCGTACCCGTGCTCCCAAAGCGAACCGTGAAGCGCCGGCCAGTCGAGGTCCGCAAGTCTCTTGGAAATCGATTTCATATTCAGAAAGTGTAGGCAAAATTACGCCCGGCGGGCTATCCGGAAATGATGGCAAATTCAGAGACTGTCATTGAGTGTTCAGATCATTGAGCAAGGCAGCCTTGAGACTTTCCTGACGATCGCGGGTGAGTTTGGCGCGGGCGGAAGTGAGATAGAAAACATCAATCGCCATTTGTCCTTCTGTATCAATGAGTGCGATTTCAATGTTGCAATTCTGATGGGCAAGTATCGAACTGATACGGTGCAACAGTCCCGGGCGGTCCTGCGCAATCACTTGCAGCAAGGTGCTATGAGACGAGCACTCGTCGTCAAGCTCGGTACGAGTGCTGATTTTCACTTTGGGCGACCTGTTCTTCTCGGCCCGCAAGCGATCGTGCAGCATGCGATCCAAATCTGCTTTTCCGCTCAGTACATCGGCTATTCCGCGCTGAAAGCGGTCCCACTCAGGCAGATTCAGTTCCAGCGTGCGAAAACGATCCACGAAGTAGAAAGTATCCACGACGATGCCCGCTTCATCCGAGAAAGCGTTAGCCTTGACAATGTTCATGCCCCAGGCAGCAAGCACGCCAGCGATGGTGGCGAAGAGAAACGGGCGATCACGTGTGACCAGCGTCACCTCATACCAGTGACGACCGCGCTTCAATGTGGATTGCAGTCCATCGTTCTCGAGGCGCTGGGCCATATCAAAGTGCCGTAGTATTTCCTCCGCCGGATAGGTCCGAACATAGCGCACCGGAAAACCTTCCAGAAATCCCTTGATTTTCTTACCAGCAATCGGGGCGAGAGCATGTACGCGATCCAGGTTCTCGTCGTCCGTGTCAGCGTGCAGGGGTTGGTCGGCGCTTCGGTTCAGATAATTTGAGGCGGCGATGTACACCTGCCAGATACTCTCGGATTTCCATGGAGTCAGGGCTTCGGGGTTGACTGACTTGATGTCCGCGTAGGTCATGAGGCACAGCATTTTCAGCCGTTCGGGCGTGCCCACTTTTTCAGCAAAGGCGCGAATCGTGGATTGGTCGAAAATATCACGGCGCAACACGGCGGAGAGATCGAGATGACTGGCGATCAGGAAAAGAACGGTTTCGCGATCAGGAGGGTCGAGATCGAGACGTTCCAAAGCCCGCGCGGCGATTTCGACGCTATTTTGAACATGATCCTCGCCGGCAACGCTTTTCCCCGTGTCATGCAGCAAGAGAGAGAGGAAAAGCAGCTCCGGTCGTTCCAATTCATCGAAGAGCTCAGCGTAATGCTGATCCCACTCCGACTGCGACTGGCTTAAACGGTGCAAACTTTCAATGGCCCGGAACGAGTGCTCGTCGACTGTGTACCGATGATAGAAGTCCCGAACAACGAGAGAGTCAATGCTGGACAGTTCAGGCAACAGCAGGTCAAGCAGACGAAGCGAGTGCATTTCGCGCAACGCATCGGCGGCATGTGGTTCGAGCAGAATCAGCTGCAGGTGTTGCCAGAGCTCGGCACCTCGCGGAGGCGTGGCAGCCAATGACGGCAGCACCTTCTCAATGCGATATTCCGTAGTAGTACTCAGCTTAAGTCCATGGTGCGCCACGAAGTCGAACAACCGCAAAAGCAGCTGCGGGTCCTCAACAGACTTTGGCTGCTGCAGAAAGATCAGGCCATCCACAACGGAGAATTCGGAGTTCGAGACTCGGGAACGCCAATTCTGAAACTGCCGATATAAAGAAGACCACGCGGCAGGAATCTCCTCCAGCAGTTGGATAGAGTGACGGTGGATGGAACGAGCGTGTGCGAAGTAAACGCGCATCCAGTCGGCGGCGGACAGCTCTTTGGAGACCCCGACTTTCCGGGCTGCAGCTTCGTCCTGGTCCGCCCAGGTAAGGGCGTTGTCGTCGCGGCCATGGCGATAATGCAGAAAGCAGCGGACCGATATAAGGAACTCGATCGCAGGTCCAAGTTGGCGGCGAGCCGACGCGGGCAATAGAGTCTTTGGGTCGGGCCAGTCGCGCAGCTTATCCACAGCTGAAATCAGCGCGAGCCAGCAGGCGACGTTGTAATCGCGCAAGCCACCGGGGACATCCTTGATGTTAGGTTCAAGATGAAAAACGGTTTCGCCATATTTGGCGTGGCGCTCGCGAGTGATCTCGGCAAGGCGCTGTACCAGTTGGTGCGACTCACGCATGACAAGACTGAGCATGATCTTGTCGTGCAGGCGGGAAAACAATTGCTCGTTGCCGGCTAAAAAGCGGCAGTCGAGCAGCGCCAAAGTAAATTCAACATTGTTGGGATCCAGGCGATCGCATTCCGCGAGTGTCCGTGTAGCGGGACTTAGTTTTAAGCGGAGATCCCAGAGTTCCTGCGAGAAACGGCGCACCGAATCCTTAAATTCTGCTTCCGTCTCGCGGTTTTCATGCAGAAAAAGAAGGTCGACATCGGAATGCGGAAAAAGCGCACTGCGCCCAAAACCACCTATAGCGACCAGCGCAAACGGCGCGCTTCCCTGCCCTTCGATGTGCTCCCGCCAGAGCGAGCGCACCAGATTTTCGATCAGGACAGTGCGTTTGGCCAGTACGGCGAGACCATCCCCATCATTTTCAAATTCCCGCTGAGTACGAACTGATTCTTCGGTATAGAGGGTCCGCAGTTCGCCACTTAAGGAAGGTGCAGTCATAAAGCATGACAGGCAGGGCTATAGCGCTCCCTCGCCACGTTCGTCGTTGCGAATGCGGATCGCCTCATCGATGCGGGAGAGGAAAATTTTCCCGTCGCCGATCTTTCCTGTTCGGGCGGCGGTAGTAATAGTTTGAATGACTTGATCCACCATTTTGTCGGGCAACACGAGTTCGAGCTTGATTTTGGGGATTAAGTCAACTGTGTACTCGCGTCCGCGATAAAACTCAGTGTGGCCTTTCTGGCGGCCGTGACCTCGAACTTCAAGCACGGTCATGCCTTCGACACCAATTTCGTGCAAAGCGTCTTTGACTGCGTCCAACCGTGAGTTTTGAATGATGGCTTCGACTTTGGTCATGTGTCTGCCGGCCCTATTTAGTCAGGTTCTGTGGCGGACGGGAATGTCCGCCCTACATGACTATGCCGGAACCTCCCAGTAGTAACCTTCTTCCCCGTGCTGCGACAGGTCCAGGCCCTGAATTTCTTCATCCTTGCCGACGCGCAGGCCGACGGTGAGGTCGATAAGTTTCAAAATAATCAAAGTCCCCACAATCGCCAGCCCCCATGCGATCAATACCCCCACGAATTGATTAAGCAACTGGTGCGCATTGCCGTCAATCAAGCCGGAAGCAAGCGCGTTTCCCTGGGAGTCTTTGAAAATTGGATTTACGGCGCTGACGGCAAAGATTCCGGTGAGCAAAGCTCCGAGTGTTCCGCCAGCCCCGTGAACACCGAAGGCGTCAAGCGAATCGTCGTAGCCAAAGAGCGCCTTGACCTTGACGACCATGAAATAGCAGACAATTCCAGCAAGGAGCCCGATAATCAACGCCGACATGGGCCCAACGAAACCGGCAGCAGGAGTGATCGCAACCAGTCCTGCAACAGCGCCCGAAATCGCGCCGAGAGCGCTGGGTTTGCCGTTGCGCAGCCATTCTGCGCCGCTCCATCCGACCACTGCAGCGGCTGCCCCGAAATGCGTAGCCACGAAAGCACTGCTGGCCAAACTGCCTGCTCCAAGCGCGCTTCCGGCGTTAAAGCCAAACCATCCAACCCACAGCATGCATGCACCGATGAAGCTCAAGACCACACTGTGCGGCGGCATGGGCTCCTTCGGGTAACCAAGGCGGCGTCCCAGAAACAGTGCACAAACCAATGCCGAAACGCCTGAGGTGATGTGGACAACGGTACCACCTGCGAAATCCAAAGTCGGGAAGCGGCCGCCAAGCGACGCATTCAGAAATCCACCTTTACCCCAGACCATGTGCGCCATCGGGGCATAGACCACGATCGACCACAAGATCATGAACAGCGCCATGGCACTGAATTTCATGCGTTCCGCAAATGCGCCAGTGATCAGAGCCGGCGTGATCACGGCAAACATCAATTGGTAAATCATGAAGGTCTGCTGCGGGATGGTGGCCGCATAGTCAGGGTCGGGTTGGGCACCGACACCGTGCAGAAAAAGATGATGAAGTCCGCCGATGAAACCGTTACCTGACCCAAAGCACAGGCTGTAGCCGAACAAGGCCCATAGTACGGAGATGATGGCCATCATGGCAAAACTTTGCATCATGGTCGCGAGGACATTTTTCTTGCGCACCAAACCACCGTAAAACAAGGCGAGGCCGGGGCCGGTCATCATGAGGACCAGGGCTGCGCTGGTGAGCATCCAGGCGTTATCCCCGGAACTCTTAGCATCGGCGATTTGCTGTTCAAGCTTGGCGATACTCGCCGCTTGAGCATCCGTGGAGGTTTGCGCCATGAGCAACGGCGCAAAAGCGAGAAGCACAATGGATAGAAAGATAAATTTAGCGACGCAGGCCTTTCCCATGAACCGCTGTCTGCTCCCGATACAAGATCGAACTTAAGGGCATCACTTTACCTGTGGGGAGCGAGTCACGGAAATCGAAAGTATTTATGGGAGGTATCGGGAATGGTTATGGCAAGCCAGTGGCCAGACCTGCCGCCTATTTTGACGACTGACAAAATGCCTTCATACTTCTACAATCTCAGGTCGAGCCTGGGACAAAGCCGGCAGACTCCTTGTACGAGCACCCCCGCAGCATAGGAGCTAAATTTGACGACCGTGATCGCAAAGGTACAGGCGGTGATCGTGAACGTCTTGATACTCCTGCTCCTTCTCGTGGTTGTGCTGTCCACCGTACATCTGGGAGTGCTGATCGCCGAGGAAATGTGGAAACGGCCGATGTTTCTTATTCCGGTGGAGGACTTGTTGCAAGTCTTCGGCTATTTCCTCCTCGTTCTAATCGGAGTGGAGCTTTTGGAAACGCTGAGGGGATACTTCAGACATGCTGCCATCCAGGTGCGGGTGGTTCTAGAAGTGGCTTTGATCGCGGTGGCCCGAAAGGTCATTACGATGGAGCCAGCAACTGTCTCCGCTCTGACCCTGTTCGGTATCGCGGCCTTGATTGTGGCGCTAGCGATTGCGTTTTATTTCGAAAGCGAAACACGCGATAAAGGCGCACACGCATGATTGCGGCGGGGTCACGATTGCGGGCAATGACGATCGCGTCTGGATTCAGCAGTGTTCCGGCTACTTTTTTTCTGCCACTTCCAGACGGGTTTCTGCGCGCTGCAGATCGCCGGAAACTTTCTTGAATTCCTCTTCAGTAGCGCACTTTGGGAGATTTGACTCGGCCCGCTGCTTGGCGGCGCGGGCGCGGTTCACGTCCACCTCGCCGGCACGTTCGGCAGTTTCGGCAAGAATGGTGACTTTGTTGGGAAGAACTTCGGCAAATCCCCACGCGACCGACAGGTGGTGGGTGATATTGGCGTTGCGGTACGTGATCTCGCCAACCGCGAGTTCGGTAATGAGCGGCGCGTGGCCGGGCAGAACGCCGAGGTATCCATTTTTGCCGGGAATCTGCATTTCCTCGGCCACGTCGCGGACGACCATTTTGTCCGGCGTAACAATTTCGAGTTGGAATGTGTCAACCATCGGAACGGTTCAGCATTCTAAAGAACTTCAGCTACAAAGCCTCACGGCCGACTTTCTGAGTCTTAGGCTACGGCCTTTAACTTCTCAGCGGCTTCAACGACTTCCTCGATAGTGCCTTTCATGTAAAAGGCCTGCTCGGGGACATCGTCGTACTTGCCTTCGGCAATCTCTTTGAAGCCTTTCACCGTGTCAGCAATCTTTACATAACGCCCTTTTGCTCCGGTGAATTGCTCGGCTACGTGGAACGGCTGCGACAGGAAGCGCTGCATCTTGCGCGCGCGCGCGACGGTCAACTTCTGGTCCTCGCTGAGTTCGTCAATTCCAAGAATCGCAATGATGTCCTGCAGGTCTTTGTAGCTCTGCAGCGTCTTTTTGACGGCTTGCGCGACGTCATAGTGCTCCTGCCCGACAATACGCGGATCGAGAATTCGCGAGGTTGATGCCAGTGGATCAACCGCGGGATAAATTCCGATTTCCGTCAGAGCACGCGAGAGCACGGTGGTGGCGTCGAGATGTGCGAAAGTCGTAGCGGGCGCGGGGTCGGTAAGATCGTCGGCGGGAACGTAAATTGCCTGCACCGAGGTCACCGATCCCTTCTTCGTGGAAGTGATGCGCTCCTGCAATTCGCCCATCTCGGTTGCGAGATTAGGCTGGTACCCGACAGCGCTCGGCATGCGGCCAAGCAGCGCGGAAACTTCCGAGCCAGCCTGCGTAAAGCGGAAGATATTGTCGATGAAGAGCAAGGTGTCGGCGCCTTCTTCGTCGCGGAAATATTCGGCGACAGTGAGGCCGGTGAGGGCGACCCTCAGACGAGCGCCGGGCGGCTCGGTCATTTGACCGTAAATCAAAGCAGCTTTCGAGTGCTCAGGATCGCCGGGTTTGATGACCCCGGATTCGCTCATTTCGAGCCACAGGTCGTTGCCTTCACGAGTACGCTCGCCGACACCAGCAAATACCGAAAACCCACCGTGCTGCTTGGCGACGTTGTTGATCAGCTCCATGATGACGACGGTTTTCCCGACGCCGGCGCCGCCGAACAGGCCGATCTTGCCGCCTTTCAAAAATGGCTGGATGAGGTCGATGACTTTGACCCCGGTTTCAAACATTTCCGCGGTCGTCGCCTGCTCGTCAAAAAGCGGCGCCGGACGATGGATAGGCTTGGTTTCGGCGTGCTGGATGGGGCCGAGGTTATCGACCGGCTGGCCGATCACATTCATGACTCGACCGAGGGTGCCGGGACCGACGGGAACAGAGATTGGGCCACCCAGATCGATGGCTTTCATGCCGCGAACCATACCATCTGTGGGCTCCATGGCAACGCAACGCACACGGCCTTCACCAAGGTGCTGCTGCACTTCGAGGATGACATTGATGGGCGCGGGGACGGTGAAGCCGTCGCTCACGACGCGCAACGCCTGATAGATCGGCGGCATTTTGGCTTCTTCGAATTGCACGTCCACAGCCGGACCAGCAATCTGGATTACATGACCGACGTTTTCTGCCATTGCGAAATTAACTCCTAGCGTTAGGCTCCAGCAGTCAGCAACCTGCCGACTGACTATTGATTTATCCTGCGGCGGCCGCGCCGCTCACGATCTCGATAATCTCTTTCGTGATCTTGGCCTGGCGAACACGATTCATGGCCAAGGTCAATGAATCGATCATTTCAGTTGCGTTGTTTGTCGCCGAATCCATAGCAGTCATGCGCGCGGCATGCTCCGCAGCGACTGATTCCAGCAAGGCGCGGAAGACCTGGATACTCACATATTTCGGCAGGAGCGCAGCGAACAACTCCTCTGGGCGTTGTTCGTAGATGTAATCAACGGGAGCGGCCGCGAATCGCGCCGCGGCGGCGTCAACCTCTCGCGTGTCCGCAGGCCGCAGGCCGACCCCGGTACCCTTTGCCGCTTCCAAAACACGTTTGCGCTCCTCTTCGCCCAGTCCCTCAGCCTGGGCAACGCTGATTTCGCCGACGTGCTCGATGGGAAGGGCTCTTTCAACAACGAGCCGCTGCGAAATGACGGACTTGAATTCGTTATAAACCAGGTAGACGGCGTCAATCTCCTGGTTGGAGTAACGATCGATGACGCGCTCGGCGATCCCGGAGGCCATCGAGTAGTCCACCCGATTCAGCATTCCAACATGCTCGCCAACGATCGTGATCCGCGCGGATTCGCTTGAGTCCCCGCTACGCGGCTTACCTGCCGGATATCTGCGCCGCAGGAAGTCGCGGCCCTTGCGGCCCACCGCTTCGATCTCAGTGTTTTGTCCCGCCTTCGACTCCAGGAAGCGAAGCGCCGCTTTCAGAATATTGGTGTTAAAAGCACCCGCGAGGCCCTTGTCGCCGGTGACCACGATGAGCAGAATATTTTTTTCTGGGCGTTGTGCGAGCAGTGGATGCTTCGGTTCTCCGGTTTCGGGATCGTAAATTTCGGCGCGTGACACGAGCGATTTCAGCACGTTAGTCAACATCTGAGCATACGGACGCGCAGCCAGGGCGCGGTCTTGCGCCCGGCGCAGCTTGGCCGCCGAGACCATCTTCATGGCCTTGGTGATCTGCCGCGTGTTAGTCACGCTGCGGATGCGGCGTCGAATATCGAGAATGTTGGCCATGATTGGAACCGAGCAGTTCGTGCTTAGCCATTGGCAGCTGGTGGCATGAGTTCCGGCACACCGTCAACCGGCCAAATGCTAAGTGCGAATTGCTAAGTGCTACTTTGCGACCACCTGGCGTTGCGCGACGAAGGTTTCTTTGCACTCCTTGATCACGCGCGTCATCTCGGCTTTGAGGTTGTCGTCGAGAACTTTTTTCTCCATGATTGTGCGTGACAATCCCGGATTGGTTGTATCGACATATTTGTACAACTCATCTTCGAAATCGCGCACCTGCTCTACCGGCAGATCGTCAAGAAAACCGTTGGTGCCGGCATAGATGATCAGAATCTGCTTGGCAAAGGGAAGAGGCGAAAATTGCTTCTGTTTCAGCACTTCGACCAGGCGCTGACCGCGATTCAGCTGCGCCTGGGTTGCTTTGTCGAGGTCGCTGCCGAATTGAGCGAAAGCCGCCAACTCCCGGAATTGCGCGAGATCGAGCTTCAAGCTGCCTGCAACCTGGCGCATGGCTTTAATCTGCGCGCTCCCGCCGACGCGGCTTACGGAGAGACCAACGTTGACGGCCGGCCGTACACCTTGATTGAACAGGTCAGTTTCCAGATAAATCTGACCATCAGTGATCGAAATGACATTGGTCGGAATGTAGGCGGAAACATCTCCCGCTTGGGTTTCGATAACCGGGAGTGCGGTCAACGACCCACCACCATTTTTGTCACTCAATTTGGCGGCGCGTTCGAGCAGGCGGGAATGGAGGTAGAAGACGTCCCCGGGATAGGC
>Ga0187777_10001329_pt1 | contig 16007 bp, 9 predicted proteins | sample 1015_Q2_SP5_10_M_FD_132416 | JGI IMG/M metagenome (GOLD analysis project Ga0187777, IMG submission 132416) | Tropical peat soil microbial communities from peatlands in Department of Meta, Colombia - 1015_Q2_SP5_10_MG | ecosystem: Environmental > Terrestrial > Soil > Wetlands > Peat | place... | reverse complement strand
GGGTATCCGTTTCTGCCGTGCGGATCTGTTCGAGACCCGGTGGAAGCCCAAGATCGCCTTGCACCTGGCGCAGCGCGGCCGCGAGAGAAGCGAAGGGCCGATCGCTGGTCTCGAACAGCGCATGGTTCCCAAGAGCCGCCGCGAGGTCGCTGCGCGCGATGCTCACCTCGAGCTCCGGCCGCAAGCCGCAAAGGGCGAGCACTCCGCCCCCGGAACGAAGGGTGATCGCGAAGCGTGCAAGAGCAGCGGCCGCGGCCCCATCGATCGCTAGGGTGCGCTTGAGTCGCAGCACGATTCCCCGGGCTCCGCGGTGGGCGACGGACGCGAGACGCTGCTCGAGTTCGTCTGCCACTCCGAAGAACAAGTCGCCTTCGGCCTGGAGGATCGCGATCGGCGCGCGGCCGGTCTCTTCGTCGATCGGGCGTTCGACCAGAATCCCAGCCGGCCCCCGTTGCAGCTCGGAGACTCGGAGCAGACTGGCGCGTGAGATGACAAGACCGAGCGACAATGCCACGCCGCCAAACACAGCAATATGGAGGTCGACAGCAAGGGTCAGAGCCGCGGTCACAACGAGCACGACGAGATCCGCTTGGCTCGACCGGATTACCCGACGGAGCTCCGCGATGCTCACCATGCGCAGCGCGATCCAGATGACGACGCCGGCTACCGCCGGGAGGGGCACGAAGCGGGCCAGGGGCGCGGCGAAGAGCATGGTGACGAGGACCGTCAGGGACGCGAAGGTCACCGAGGCCGGCGAGCGCGCGCCGGCTTCGATCGAGGCGGCACTTCGCGTCCACGAAACCGAACTCGGAAGACAAGGGAACAGCGACGATGCAAGATTTGCGAATCCTTGAGCACGCAGTTCTTGGTCCGCGTGAAGCGCCAGGCCGGTACGGAGCGCAATCGCCTTCCCGATCGACACCACCTCGCTCATTCCAACCAGCGCGATGGCCAGACCGGCCGGAAAGAGGGTGGCAAGCGCGTGCGGCGAGAGCGCAGGCCAAGACGGTCGGGGGAACGTGCTCGGGATCGGTCCGACCGTCAAAAGGCCGCCCGCACCATCCCAGCGGACCGCCCGGGTCACGAGGGCGGCGACAATCAGTGCGAGAAGTGGAGAGGGAAGGCGAGGCTCGATTCGCGAGAAGAACGCGATCGCAACGACCGTTCCGAGCGTGAGCGCCACCGCGCGCAGATCGATGGAGTGCAACACCACGGCGTCGCCTGCCAGGGCGTGGAGCAGCCCCTTCTCATTCGCGACCGGGAGGCCGAGGCCGTTCGGAAGTTGTCCGAGGCAAAGGAGTACCGCGGCTCCGAGGGTGAAACCCAGCACGACGGCCGGTGAAACGTACCGCGAGAGACGCCCGAGTCCCGAAAAGCCCACCGCGCATTTGGAAAGCCCGACGATGACACAAAGGCCAGACAACACTGCGCCCTGACCGTAGGTCGAAACCAAAGGTGTTTCTGCGAGGACCCCGCCTACGAGGAGCGCGGCGGTGTTTGTGGCCCCCGAGGCGAGATGGGGCGAGTCCCGGAAGAAGCCTGCGACGAACCCGGGGACGATCATGGTCAGCAGTGCGACTCGAGGCGGTACGCCCGCGATCAGGGCGAAGGCCATCGCTTGCGGGATCGACACCAGCCCCACCGTAAGCCCTGCGATCAGGTCACGGCCCATCACTCGGGGATCACGCAGCGCTGTCCGCCACCCTATGTGTTCGGGAGCGGAGACTCGGGGATGTTGCACAATCGGCGCGGTCAACGAGCCCAGCCCGGTGGGGCCGTCACGACCACAATCGTGCTTTCGCTGTTCTCAAGCAGATACTCAACTCCGTGTCCAAGGAAAGGACGTCCCGAGAGTTGCCTTAGGTTTGCGGCGAGCACGATCAGATCCACCCCTCGCTCGCGCGCGAGAGCCAGGATCTCTTCGGGTGCTGAAACACCGGACCGGATCGCAGTCTCCGCTCGGGCGCCCATTTTCTCGGCGAGCGCACGGGCCTCCTCCACCACACGCTCCGCCACTTCCGTGCGTGCTGCGGATACCACCGTGTCGGCGTCTTCCCGTGCCATCTCCGGCCACGTAGGCATGGCGAGCTGCTGGCCGAGAGTGGGCGTGGTGACGACATGCGCAATCAGTACCCGCGCACCCTGTCGCCGCGCGAGGCTGTAGGCCATTTCCTGCGCGGCGCGTCCGGGCTGCGTGCCAATGGCGGGCACGAGGATGCGGTGGAAACGGGGCAAGGAGGTGGGAGAGACCCGCGCGCCGCGCCTCACCATGATCACGGGAAGTGGGCTGGCAGCAAGCAGCGCGTCGACGACGGGCGAGATCAACCGCCCTTCGACCTTGGTGTCGGTGGCGCCCACGGCGATCGCCCCATAGCCGAGGACGGCCTGTTCGAGGATTGCATCCAGAGGCTCCTTGGCCGCCGCGTGTTCATGGGAGACGGGGCGCGATGCGAAGACCGCGCGAACACGTTCGAGATCCTCGGCGGGCACGTCCTCGCCCGCGGAGAAGAGCGTGACCTCGGCACCCTCAGGCCAGGCCAGGTCCAGAATCCGCGCCGCGAGCAGCGAGTTCGGACCCCCGTGACTCGGGAGCAGGAGACGAGAGGGACGCACGAGCACGTTGTCGTCGAGGATGCGTTCCCGCTCGAGACGTTCGTGCTCCTCCTTCGAACCCTTCCACCCCTTCAGCACCGATCGCAGGAGCGGAGGCGCCATCATCGAAGTCGCCATCGCCATCAGGACCACCACGGTGTACGAGCTTTGATTCAGCACCCCAAGCGAAAGCCCTACGGTCGCGACCACGATTTCTACGGCACCTCGTGCATTGAGGCCCACTCCAAGTGCGATGCCTTCGCGCCGTGGAAGGCGTGCGAATCGTGACCCGATGTACGCACCCAGGAATTTCGAGGCACTCGCAACCACGAGAACGATCAATCCCCACATCACGACCGTGGGGTCGCGCAGCAGCCCAAGATCGGCTCGCAGCCCGGCACCGGCAAAGAAGAGCGGCGCCATGATCGTAAATGTGATGGTCTGAAGCGTCGAGAAGACTTCGTGCTCCTGAAATCGCGAGTGACCGAGGATGATTCCCGCGATGAAGGCTCCAAAGACCGCTTCGAGCCCAAGCAAGTGCGTGAGTGCCCCTGCAAAAAGGGCGACCAGGATGGTAATCGTGAGCGCTGCACTTGCTCCGCCGCGCCGTCGTCGTGCCTCGCGCAGCAACGCGTCTACGACCCGCTGGCCTACGGTGAAGGCGCCGACCAAAAAGAGAGCCAACCCGAGGAAGGTCCAGACCACCTGACCGACGGCAATCACGCCGGACTGTGCAAGGCCAGCCACCATCCCGAGCAAAATCCAACCGATCACGTCGTCGGCCATCGCTGCCGCGAGAATCACCTGCGCGATGTTGCGGCGCATCAAATCAAGCTCTGACAGGACCTTCGCAATCACGGGCAGCGCGGAGATTCCGAGTGCGGTGGCCATGAACAAAGCAAACACCTCGCGCTGCCCGTTCGGTCCCAGGAATCCATCGGGCATCGCGAAGCCCACGCAAAGACCGCAAAAGACCGGGATGACGAGACTCCCCACCGCCACCCGGGCGGCCTTGGTGCCAAGGCGCTGCACCAGGCCGAGATCGGTCTCAAGCCCGGTCACAATCAGGAGCAGAAAGGCACCAAGCCACCCCACGCTCGAGAGCAGTGCGCGCTGGACGGGGTCGGCGGGGAAGAGCCACGCCTCCACCGCCGGAGCGAGCTGGCCCAGCACGGAGGGCCCCAGCAAGAGCCCGGCAGCCAGTTCTCCAATGACGGATGGCTGGCCGATCCGGCGCAAGAGAGTCCCGAGCCCACGTGCTGCGAGAAGCAGCACAAAGAGCTCAAGCCAGAAAACGAGGAGGTGATGCTCGGTCAGCACCTTGAGGGAACGCCTCCGAACCTCGTGTGGCGCACCCGAAAACGTATCTCGTGACTGCCGAAGATGCTCGGCGTTGCGCCCGGCATCTAGGCCGTTGCAGCCCCACGAAGTGCGATCGGTTGGGCCATTCCCCCCTCGGCGTCGGCACGCGCAGCGAGCACCACGTCGTGGCGCGGAGCCTTTGCGCAGGTCGGATCGGTCGCGGCGGGGTCTCCGAGAAGAGCGAAGGATTGGCAGCGGCAGCCTCCGAAATCGCGACCGCGCTCTGGGCAGGACCGGCAGGGTTCCGGCATCCAGGCATCCCCACGAAAGGCCTGCATCCCCGGGGCGTCTGCCCAGCACGCGGCGAGCCCGCGCTCGTCGGCACGCCAAAAGGTTAAGCCCGGGAGCTCGGCTGCAGCGTGGCAAGGCAGGACAACACCCGAGGGCGTCACTACGATGGTCTTGCGGGCCCATCCTCCCATACAGGGCTTTGGGCGATCCGACCAGTAGTCCGGGAGAACGAAGAGGATCTCGGGGCTCGCGCTTCCCTTGCGCGCCTCAGCGACCACCTGAGCGGCGTCCTCGAGCTGCCCGCGCGTCGGCAGCAGGGCGGTCCGATTGCGCAGCGCCCACCCATGGTACTGGGCGTTCGCAAGTTCAAGGCGCGAAGCCGCAAGAGCTCGAGCGAGCGCGATAAACTCGGAGACGCGCGAAAGGTTGTGACGGTGGAGCACGACGTTCAAGATGAGGGGCAGCCCAAGCTCACGGGTCCAGGCGGCGAAGGCAAGCTTCGCCTCGAGAACACGCACCCCGGCGATCCTCTCTGCCGTCGCCGAGTCCACGTCCTGCAGCGATAGCTGCACGCTCCGAAGCCCGACGTCTTGCAGGTGACCCAGCCCCGCCCGGTCCAGAGGTGTTCCTGCAGTCACAAGGTGCGGATAGAGCCCGGCCTTTGCCGCTGCGGCCACAAGGTCTGGGAGGTCGCGCCGGACCGTGGGTTCGCCGCCCGTGAGTCCGACGTGGACGCAGCCGAGCTCCGCGGCTTCGCGGAATATGCGTTGCCAGGCGGCGGCGTCGAGCGTCTCAGGAATCTCTCGGTAGTTCAGAGGATTGGAACAATAGGCGCAACGCAACGGACAACGGTAGGTGAGCTCGGCAACGAGATTGTAGGGGCGCGGAGCCCTCGCGCTGCTCAGGAGGCCACCTCGAGCACGCCCACGTGCTCAATCTGCTCGAGGAAATGGTGCACGTCCGATTCGACCTGCTCAATCTCCGGGTGCCGCGAACCGAGCGTGCGAGCGATCTCGCTTGCGCTTCGTGCGCCGTCGCACAGCTCCAGGATTTCGCGGCCGCTCGTGTTGATGCGCACCGCGCGCTCGGGCAACACGACCAGAATCTGTTCGGTGGAAGGCTCATTGCGCAGCTGTGCATGGCGGGAGATGCGGGGGCAGCGGCCGGCAGCCTCGACGGCGTCGAGCAGACGCCAGAGGATCTCGCACTTCCTCTCGAGGGCGGACACACAGCGGCTCTGTTCGTCGGCACTGCGTGCATGCTCGAGCACGAAGCGCAGGCCAAACGCCGCGTCTTTTGGTGCCTGCTGGGTGCGGCTCTGGAAATAGCGGAGCCCCTCCGTCTGAACCCACGGGTAATGCTCTTCGAAGGCTGCGATCCGCCGGCGCATGATGTCGCCAGCAAACATCTCCGTGAGGGACGCCGCAACGCTCGCGAGAAGATCGTTCGATTCGACGAACCGCACATAGTCGTCGCACGCCGCTCGTACGCCCGGCAAGACACCCCGGAGCGACACGACCTCGGTACGCTCGAGGCCTACGGCGCTTGCGAGGTCGAGCCATTGCGCAAGGCCCCCTTCGCCCGGCTCCTGGCCATCGTGATCGAGCAGGCGGTGCACCCATTCTCGCCGAAACGCAGGGTCTGATGCCTTCGCGAGGATCAGCCCGTCTTTGAGCGGGATGCGGGTCTGATAGTAGTAGCGATTTCGGACCCACGTCTGAAGCTCCTCACGAGACAGCGTCCCGTCATGCATCCGAAGGTTGAAGGGGTGCTTGTCGTGGTAGCGCTCCTTGCCGACGCGCCGCATCCGCTGCTCAAACTCCTCGCGGTTCCACATCAGCGGGCGCTCCGGATGTGCAAGGAACCAATTCCCGCTAGACCCCTGCGAGCGATCCGCCCCACGCGCATCAGACGTCGACCTCGAGCCCATCGTGCGCCACTTCGATTCCCGCGGCCTCGACCCAGCGCCGCTCGGGGGAACCCAGGTCGACCAGAGGGTTGGTGTTGTTGAGATGTGTGTAGATTCGTCGACCCGCAAGCGCGGCGAGGTGAGCCAGACTTCCGTCTTTGCCCGAGATCGGCGTATGTCCCATCGCGGGAGCGTCTGGAGCTCCCGGCCGCACCGCCACGAGTTCTTCCGCCGCGAAGAACGTTCCGTCGACGAAAACGCACGCAGCCGCTTCGAGTTCCGCCATGGTTCCACCGTCCATCGCGCGCAGGCCGGGAACGTAAACGAGGCGTCGACCTGTTCGAGTGTCGGTGATGCGCACCCCGACGGTCGCCTCCGGTGCGTTCGATGCCAGCTTGCCGAGGTGGGTCGGCACCTTGCCTGGGACCGGGAAGAGTCGAGCTTCGAGAGCGCAGGCGCGATCCAGATAGAAAGGTTCGTCGAGTTTCACAGGACCCCAGGCAGGCTCGAGAAGTCGGAAGACCGCGTTGTGATTCAGCAAGGCGTCCCGGACCCAGGCGGTCGAAACGATCCGGTAGGGCAAGGACTCACGAAGCACGAGCAGCCCAAGCACGTGGTCGAGGTCCGCGTTGCTCAAGACGATGGTGTCGAGGGGAAGGTCGCGCGTCCCGGGCCGCGGGTGGAGTGCCGGGAAGGCAGCCAATTGGTCTCGCACGTCGGGGCTTGCATTGATCAGCGACCAGCGCAGCGCGTCCGCCGAAACGGCAAGCGAAGGCTGGCTGCGCGTCGGTACCGATCGGTCCCCCGCGCGTGCACGCGCGCAATTCGAGCATCCGCAGTTCCACTGCGGGAGACCCCCGCCGGCACTGGATCCCAGCACGCGCGCCCTCATCTCCGGCAATATGCCACTGCGGCGCGCGCCCTGCCGGAGCGCGGGCGAAGCGAGGACGCGGTGGCAGGTCGGGTCGCACACTCTTGCCAGAAACGGCGGCGTGGAGGGGTTCGGGTCAGAAGGCCCTGCGGGCCCAACGCTCTGCCCACCCGTGAAGCGGAGCGAGGGCAGCCAGAAGCGTGCTTCCCTCGTCCGTCAGCGCGTATCCGGCGGGAGCCCGGCGGGCAACAATCCCGGCCTCGCGCAACTCTCGCAAGCGCCGGTTGAGGACGGTGGGAGAGACGCCGTTGCAGCGTCCTTGCAAATCCCGAAAGGTCTGGCTGTCCTGGCGCAGCTCCCACACGATGCGCAGCGCCCAGCGGCGCCCGAGCAGGTCGAGCAGCGCCATGATGGGCCGGCCGGTCTTCGATCCGCGCACGGGCGAGCCGGGTTGCACCCTGGTCATCGAGCCTTCCTCCGCTCGGCCCTAGCGGCTACTTAAAGCGTAGCACTATGCTATCCAAATAGTAGCAGGTAGGAGAGCGTTCCAGGCGACTCGAACCAGGAGGGCCTTATGCAGCGCCCGCGCATTGCACCGCTCGATCCGCCCTACGCCCCGGAGCTCGCCGAGGAGCTTTCCCGCTTCATGCCTCCCGGCATACCTCCCCTTCGGCTTTTCAGGACGCTTGCCCACAACCCGCGCGTGCTTCGCAAGTTCCGCCTGGGGTCTTTGCTCGACCGCGGGTCGCTTGAAAAGCGTGACCGCGAGATCGTCATTCTACGCACCTGCGCGCGCTGCGGATCCGAGTATGAGTGGGGCGTTCACGTCGCTGTCTTTGCGGCACGCTGTGGTCTCACGCAAGCGGAGGTGGCCGCTTCCCTCCGCCCCGGCACCGAGGACACGCTCTGGTCTCCGCGCGATCGCGTGCTCTTGCGCCTCGCAGACGAACTTCACGACTTCGCAACGATTTCGCAGGCGCTGTGGTTCGAGCTCAGCCGCTTTTTCCGTGCCGATCAGCTGATCGAGCTGCTCGTCTTGGCCGGCTTTTATCACACCGTCTCCTTCGTCACGAACGCCCTTCAGATCGAGCTTGAGGACGCGGCGCCGCGCTTCGGATAAAGCGATCGAGAGCCGGGCGGAAACCGACTGAACAGCGCCCCCAAGGGCCCCGTTCCGGGCGGGAACGCCCTCCTACACGGGGCAAGCGACACCCTGTTTGGAGCCTGCTCGCCTCGATCCATCCTGCCGCTCGAGGATCCGATCGAGTCGCTTCGACGACGACCTCAGTTCCAGGCCGCAAGAACGCGTGCATCACGATCCATGCGCCCCTCATGATCCTGCTCGATGCGGCGCGCTGCCAATTCGACCTGCGGCATCCTGCGACGCACATAGCTCTCAGCGAAATCCAGTCGCGTCGGGTCGGCACCCACCTGGCGCAGAAGCTCCGTCGCCGCGAGAACATCGATCACCATCTCCGCGAGCAGCTTCGCGCGGAACAGTGCGTACCCGATATCGGTGAACAAAATCTTGGTGGCCTCCTCGATCCGAGGGATTTCTTGTTCGACTTGCTTCGCCAGGGAGCTCCGCTTCGGATCGGCCTGCATGGGCTCAAGCTCACGATGCACTTCTGCGAACACAGTGGCGAGCGCGCCCTTTCCCATCTCGCGCAGCGCAAAAGAAGCCTGGATCTCGCTCGTCCCCTCATACACGGTCATGATCAGACTGTCGGCGTGAAGCTTCGCGACGTCGACGTCCATCGTGTAGCCAATTCCCCCAAAAACCTGCATGGCGTCTCGTGTCACATCGGAGCAGATCTCAGTCGCGTAGTACTTGCACAAGGGGGTGAGGAGGCGGACGCGGATCTCGTCGCGTTCCAGGTGAGCCGCGACCTCCGCACGCTCCGTTGCACCGCCGCGACCTTTTGCGAGCCAGGCTCCGGCGGCAAGCGTGAGGTCGTAGAGTTCAAATGCACGGTAGAGAAGCGCGCGCGCCGCCTCGATGTTCACCGCCATCTTCGCGAGCATGCTCCGCACAAGCGGCTGCTGAGCCACCGGTTTGCCGAACTGCTCGCGCTGGTTGGCGTAGACGACGGCATCACAGAACGCCGCTTCGGCGAGACCGAGTGCTTGGGCTGCGACACCAAGCCGAGCGTTGTTCATGAGATCGAGCATCGCGCGGAAGCCCTTGCCCTTCTCGCCGAGGCGCCATCCGATCGCACCTTCGAACACCACCTCGCAGGTCGGGGACCCGTGGATTCCGAGCTTTCGCTCTAGCCGGGGCACGCGAACCCCGTTGGCCGTGCCATCGGGCCGGTGGCGAGCCACGAGCACCAGAGACAGTCCATTCGTGGTGCCACGCGAGGACTCGAAGGTGTCCGCGTCCCGTGCCAGGACGAGGTGGACCTCGGCGCCACCGTTCGTAATGAAGATCTTTTGGCCGTCCACCCGGACCGTGCCGTCGGGCAGCTCGGTGGCACGGGTCGCGATTTGCCCGAGATCGCTTCCCGCCTGGGGCTCCGTCAGATCCATGCAGCCTTGGACCTCGCCCGAGGTGAATCGCGGGAGCCACGTACGCTTGAGTTCCTCGCTGCCGAATTTCTGAATGTCCCCCGCCGCCCCGGACTGCAATCCGATGATGGTCATCAGGCTTGTGTCCGCGCGCGAGATCATCTGAAGAACCATGCCGTTTACGAGGATCGGGAGTCCCGCGCCGCCGTATTCCTCCGCCACCGGCAGGGCAAGGAGCCCCTTCTCCCGGAGCACCTCGTAGGCCCTGCGAATGTGCGCGGGCGGTCGCGCTCCTCCGTCTGGCGTGAGCTCGGCCTCTGCATTCCACGCCTCTCGGGCCGGACGCTCGAAGGTCGACGCCAGGGACGCCACGGTCTCAAGAACACTCCGATAGGCACCCACCTCCGCCTCGCAGTCCACTTTGCCTTGGCGCAGCAGACCGAGCAGGCGTTCCCAGTCGATCAGCTTTTCGAGGTACAGGCGCATGCTGCGGTTGAAGTAGTCACGCATGGGGAAGGCTCCTTGGCTCAAGCTTCTCGGATCATGTTAGCTTCTGGACATGACATCGCGGTTCGAGCGGGTGGCACCGATCGTGCGTTTTCCGGAGCTGGAGTCGCACATCCGCAAGCTGTGGAGCGAGCGCAACGTGTTTGCCCGGACGCTGGAAAAGCGCCAGGCCGGCAAGCGATTCGTCTTCTACGATGGCCCGCCGACGGCCAACGGACTCCCGCACAACGGCAGCGCCTTGACCCGCGTCTTCAAGGACGTGTTCCCGCGGTACCGGAGTATGCGGGGGTACCACGTTCCGCGAAAGGCGGGATGGGACACCCATGGCCTTCCGGTAGAGATCGAAGTGGAGAAGGAACTTCGCATCTCGGGCAAGGAAGCGATCGTTCGATACGGAGTCGAGCCTTTCGTACGCCGCTGCATCGAAAGTGTCTTTCGGTACACCGAGGAATGGACACAGCTCACTCAGGAACTCGGCTGCTGGCTCGATCTTGAGCACGCCTACGTCACGTATCACGAGAGCTACGTGGAGAGCGTATGGTGGGCTCTCTCGGAGCTGTTTAAGGGCAGGCTGCTCTACCAGGGGCACAAGGTCGTGTGGTGGTGGGCGCAGGGGGGCACCGCGCTCTCGGCCGCGGAAGTGGGTCAGGGCTATCGGACGGTAGAGGATCCTTCCCTGTACCTGCGTTTTCCGTTGTCCGAGGACGCCGAGACGGCGCTCCTCGTGTGGACCACGACGCCTTGGACGCTGCCTTCCAACAGCTTCGCCGCAGTCAAGAGCGACGTGGACTACGCCATTGTGCGCGATGGCTCTGGGAGACTGATCGTTGCGGCGGCTCTGGTGGCACCGCTCGCAGAAAAGGTCGGGCGCGAACTTCCTGTAGAGCGGACCCTTCGGGGCGCTGAGTTGGCAGGCAAAAGATACCTCCCCCCATTCGACTGGTTCGCACGCCAGGGAGGCCACCCGGGGCTCTGGCGCATTGTCGAGGCCCCCTTTGTCGAACTCGATGCTGGAACGGGCGTCGTGCACGTGGCGCCGGCTTTCGGCGAGGTGGACTTCGACCTGCTGCGCCGTGAGCGCACAAGCGATCCCGATCTCCCCCTGTTGTGCGCGGTACGACCCGACGGCGGCTTCGATCCGCAAATCGCGCCAGCCGAGTTCGCCGGCCGCTGGGTGAAAGATGCCGATCGTGACCTCATTCGCGAACTCAAAACGCGCGGTCTTGCGTGGCATGTGGAGCAGATCCGGCACGAGTATCCCTTCTGTGAGCGTTCAGAGCAGGATCCGCTCATTCAGTATGCTCGGCCGGCGTGGTACGTGCGCACCACCAGCCGCGTGGCAGACGCCCTCGCCACCAACGCGCGCATTCAATGGCTTCCCGAACACATCCGCGAGGGGCGCTTTGGTGACTTTCTGCGCAACAACGTCGACTGGGCGCTCTCTCGAGAGCGTTTTTGGGGGACCCCCCTCAACATCTGGGTGAACGACACGACCGGGGAGATGGATGCCCCTGGTTCCGTCGCGGAAATTCTGGCGCGAAACCCAAGGGCCTTCGACGCCTTCGAGGCCGCGCGGGCGCAGGATCCTACCCTTTCCCCGCACCTGCGTGTCCACAAACCCTGGATCGACGCCGTCACCTGGACGAAGCCAGGTGTGGCGGGCACGTGGCGTCGGGTTCCCGATGTGATCGACGTTTGGTTTGATTCCGGGTGCATGCCATTCGCCCAGTGGGGTTGGCCACACCGCGGGGAGGAGGCCTTCCGCGCGAACTTTCCCGCCGACTTCATCTGCGAGGCCGTCGACCAGACCCGCGGTTGGTTCAACTCGCTGCTCTGGGTCTCGACGCTGCTGTTCCCGGACGCCGAGAAGCCACACCCCTACCGCACCTGCATTGTGCTGGGTCACGTGTGGGACCGTGAAGGAAAGAAGGAATCCAAAAGCAAGGGCAACTACACCCCGCCGTCGGTCATTCTCGAGCGCGTTCGCCTGGAGTTCGCCGTGGGAGCCGTCGACGATGCGGGAAGGGCACCGGGCCCGGGCGAAGCCTGGGTGGCACGCGAAGACTATGAGGGACTCGACTTGCAGGGGGAAAGCGCCACGGTGCGCATCTACCGCGCGGACGACGAGGCCCACGCGCTTGAACTCGCGTTGCGCCCGATCCAGATTCCCAGGCGCGTCGTTCTGCTTTCGGAGCGCGACCGCCACACGCTTGACCTCTCGTGCGCGCCCCACGGACTGGACACGCTGCCCCCCGAGGTACCGCGTCTTCCTAGCCGAGCCCGGGTCTTCGTCGAAGATCCGACCTCGCCCGCTCCTGGGGCGGACGCCTTCCGCTGGTTTTTCTTCGCTGCGAATCCACCCTGGAACAACACCCGGCACTCGCTGGGGGGTGTTCGGTCGCTCCAGCGTGAGCTTCCGCTCAAGCTCCGCAACGTCTATGCATTCTTCACAATCTACGCGAATATCGATGGCTTCGATCCGACGGAACCCATCTGCAAGCAGGGTCGCCGGGCCGCAGCACAGCGCGCGCTACTTGACCGTTGGATCCTCTCGGAACTTTCACTCGCTACGGCCCGCGTCATCGAACACATGGATGCGTATCGCATCTACGAGGCCACGGGAGTCCTTACCGATCTCGTGGATGGACTCTCCAACTGGTATGTGCGTCGTAGCCGCAGCCGCTTTTGGGTCTCTGGCCTCGAGCAGGACAAACTCGATGCCCACTGGACGCTCTTCGAAGCGATTGTCGCGCTGGCAAAACTGCTGGCGCCCCTGCTGCCATTTCAGAGCGAGGAGATCTGGCAGAACCTGATGGTGCGGACTTTTGGAGCGAAGCTGAAAGACGATAGCGTCCATCTTTGCGACTACCCTGAACCCGATCGAAGCGCCATCGATGAGCCGCTCTCACGGGCGATGCGGGTGGTGCGCGAGGTGGTTTCGCTCGGGATGCAGGTCCGCACCGCGCAGAAACTGCGCGTGCGCCAGCCGCTCGAGGCTGCGGAGATTGTGCTGGCCGACCCGACGCTCACCACGGCGCTCGCGGAGCACATGGAGCTGGTGCGCGATGAGCTGAACGTGCACGTCGTCCATTTCGTGCCCAAAGCGGATGAGTACGTGCGCTACCTCGTGAAGCCGAATTTTCGTGCGCTGGGTCCCCGGGTGGGAAAACACATGCCGGCGCTCAAGGCGGCGCTGGCAGCGGCCGATGGCGCCGCGCTTCTCCGCGAGCTGGAGACGCACGGATGCGTGACGATCGAGGCGGAGGGCGAGCAGTTCGGGCTGGGTCCGGAAGAGATCCATGTGGCCCTCGAGGCAAAGCCGGGATTTGCGGCGGCGAGTGGACCGCCGGGCGTGGTGGTGCTTCGGACGGTCCTGACCCAGGAGCTGGTCGAAGAAGGGCTCTACCGCGAGGTCTTGAATCGCGTGCAGCTCCTTCGCAAGGAGCTCGAACTCGAGTACACGGGTCGCATTCGACTCTGGCTCGACGGAGATGCCGGCTTGCTCGCCGTGGTGCGGCCGCGCAGGGCGGCGTTGGCCCGGGAGACCCTGGCCACCGAGGTGTCGGTCGGTGTCCGACTGGCGGAGCCTGGAGAGCTGCGCGAGCTTGAGATTGACGGTCGGCCGCTCGTCTTGGGCCTCGTGCGCGTCTGAAGCCGCGCGGTTCGCGGCGTTTCCCCTCACTCATTGTGCAGCGTGGGCGTGGAGTCGTTGCTCCCGAGGACCTTCTCGGGAGCTCCCTGGCTTTCGCTCGGTCGCTCTCGGGGCAGCGACGTGCTGCGGAGCGATTGTGATGTCCTGGGATGCGGCAGATAATGGTCGTCATGAAAGAGCGCACTGCGCAAGAGGGCCTTTCGGTCGAGCTTGAAGACGCTGTCCGGGCGGTCTCCGTGGTCCGTTTTGACCGCGGCAGCGCCGCCGAATCGCAGGATGCCGTGGCCTGCGAGGAGCCCCTGGAGATCCAGCTTGCGGGAGTTCCTCTTGCCGTGGTGATGCGCACCCCAGGTGACGACGATGAGCTGGCCCTGGGGTTCTTGATCACCGAGCGGGTAATCGAATCGTTGGATGAATTGCTCTCGTTGCGGCACTGCAGCGTCGCTCCAGATCCGGAAGCCGAGGGCAACGTGATGCGCGCCCTCTTGCGCCCCGGGGTGCGCGTCGACCTTGAGGCGTTGCGCCGCAACCTGTATGCGAGTTCGAGTTGTGGGATCTGCGGCAAGGCCACGATCGAGAATGCACTTCGCAGGGCGAAGCCGCTCGACGACTCGGCTCGATTCTCCCGCTCCTTCTTCGCGAGACTCATGGAACGCATGCGCTTGGCCCAGTCGGCCTTCGAGCGCACGGGGGGCATCCACGCTGCGGCTCTGGTTTCTCCGGAGGGCGCGCTGCTCGTGGTGCGCGAGGACGTGGGACGGCACAACGCAGTCGATAAGGTGGTGGGCTGGGCGGCGCGTCAGGGAAGGATCCCTCTTGCGGGTCATGCGCTGCTGGTTTCGGGCCGCATCTCCTATGAAATCGTTCAGAAGGCGCTAGCCGCACGGATTCCGCTCGTCGCGGCGGTGTCGGCTCCGACCTCCCTGGCGGTTCGCCTGGCGGAGCAGGCGGGCCTCGGGCTCGTGGGCTTCTTGCGGGGACCCGGCTTCAACGTCTATGGACGCCGCGAGCGCGTCTGGGAGGACGGGGTTTGAACGAGAGGGATTCGGGTCCCGCAGCCGGTGGCTTCGCCTCTGTGCTTTCGACGCTCGGAGCGGTGACGCGCCAGAGCGGCCTTGTCCGGGGAGCGAAGACGCTCCGCCGAATGAATCAGGCGAGCGGGTTTGATTGTCCGGGCTGCGCGTGGCCCGATCCCGAAACGCGCGGCGCAATTGAGTTCTGCGAGAATGGGGCCAAACACCTGGCGCACGAAGCGACGCGCCGACGCGTGGGACCTGAATTCTTCTCCGAGTGGTCGATTTCCCGGTTGCTCGAACAACCGGACCAGTGGCTCGAAGCGCAAGGCAGACTGACCTGTCCGTTCTGGAAACCGGTGGGTGCCGACCACTACCAACCGATCGGATGGCCGGACGCCTTCTCGCGCATCGCGAACGTCATCCGCAGCCTCGATTCACCCCACCAAGCGGTCTTTTACTCCTCGGGCCGCACCAGCAACGAGGCCGCCTTCCTGTACCAGCTCTTCGTCCGCCAGCTCGGTACGAACAACCTACCCGATTGTTCAAACCTGTGTCACGAATCCAGCGGCACGGCGCTTCACGAAGTCATCGGCGTGGGCAAGGGCACGGTGGGCCTCGCCGACTTCGCCCAGGCGGATGCGATCTTCTTGCTGGGCCAAAATCCCGGAACCAATCATCCGCGCATGATGACAACGCTCGAAGCGGCCAAGCGTCGGGGCTGCCGGATTGTTGCGGTGAACCCACTCCGCGAGCGCGCCCTCGTGCGCTTCGCACATCCTCAGAACCCGCTCGAATTGCTGGGACTCACGAGCACCGCGATCGCCGACCTCTTCCTCCAGGTGCGCGTGGGTGGGGACGTGGCCCTGCTGAAGGGCGTGATGAAGGAGGTGCTCGCGCACGAAGCCCGTGCGCCGGGTCGAGTCCTCGACTGGGACTTTCTGCGCGAATCGACGCTGGGCTTCGACGAGTTTCGCGATGCTCTGGAGGGGGAACGTTGGGAAGACCTTGAGGAGCAGAGCGGAATTGCGCGGCAGGCCATGCGGCAGGCAGCGGAGATCTATTGTGCGGCGGAGCGCGTCATCGTGTGCTGGGCGATGGGTCTTACCCAGCATCGTCACGGAGTGGCGAACGTACAGGAGATTGTGAATCTGCTTCTTCTGCGCGGCAACCTAGGTCGTCCAGGAGCCGGCGCATGCCCCGTGCGCGGTCACAGCAATGTGCAAGGGAATCGCACGATGGGCATTTGGGAACGTCCCGACCCCGGCTTCTTGCGCCGTCTCGGCCGGGAGTTCGCCTTTGAACCCCCGTCCGTTCACGGTTTCGACAGCGTGGCGGCGATTCGCGCGATGCACGAAGAGC
>Ga0187777_10001328_pt1 | contig 16012 bp, 15 predicted proteins | sample 1015_Q2_SP5_10_M_FD_132416 | JGI IMG/M metagenome (GOLD analysis project Ga0187777, IMG submission 132416) | Tropical peat soil microbial communities from peatlands in Department of Meta, Colombia - 1015_Q2_SP5_10_MG | ecosystem: Environmental > Terrestrial > Soil > Wetlands > Peat | place... | reverse complement strand
CGCCGCGAACATCGCGATGGCGCTGGCCTACGGCGGAACGCGCGTCCTCCTGATGGACGCCGACATGCGGCGCCCGGGCCTCCACCGGCCGCTCCGCCTCACGAACGAGCGCGGGCTGTCGCAGGTGCTGACGGGCCAGGCGCGCGTCCGCGACGTCATTCAGCGGACCGTCGATCCGAACCTGCTCGCGATCACGGCGGGCAAGACGCCGCCGAACCCGTCGGAGCTCCTCGCGTCCGAGCGCATGAAGACGCTCCTGACGAACCTGACGCACGGGCCGTTCGACTGGATCATCATCGATACGCCCCCGGTGCTCGCGGTGACCGACGCGGTCATCCTGGCGCCGGCGGTCACGGGCGTCACCTTCGTGATCGGCGCCGAAATGACTCGGCGCCGCCTGGCGGAGCGCGCGATCGACACGATCATGCAGACGCGGCCGCGCTCGGCGGCGGTCGTGCTGAACAAGGTCGACTTCGCGCGGAACAAGTACTATTACTCCCGCTACTACGGTCACCAGTACAAGAACTACTACGCGGAAGCGTCGGCGTAACGCCGCCGCCCCGCGCCTGCTCGTCCTGCTCGTCGGCTGGACGCTCTTCCTCTTCGCGCATTCCTACGTCACGACGGCGATCCCGCTCGCCATCGGCGCGGTGCTGATGACCGTGATCGTCCGGCCGGCGGTGTGGCGGCCGCCGTTCCGCCTGCTCGATACCGCGCTGACGCTGAGCGCGCTCGTGATTGCCGTTCAACTCGCCCCGCTCGCGCCGTCCGTGAGGCAGGCGCTCTCGCCAGCCGCGGTCGCGTTCGATCGCGAGATGGCGTTCGGCGGTGCGCCGGGTCCGGCGCCGCTGACGGTCCATCCTGTCGGAACGGCGCTGGCGCTCATGGCCGTGAGCGCGTGCGTCCTGACCTTCTGGTCGGCCCGCGGCGCGTTCGCGCAAGGCGGCGTGCGGACGACCGTCCGCTCAATCGCGTGGCTCGGGCTCATCCTGACGCCGATCGCCATCGTTCAGCACGCGGCCGCGGTGCCGATGCTCGACCAGTTCTGGGCGCTGAACAGCCTCCGAGGGCGCCCGTACGGCCCGTTCGTCAACCGGAACGATTTCGCCGGGTGGCTGATCATGGCGATCCCGCTCGTCGCGGGCTACCTGTTCGCGCGCGTCGAATCGCGCAGCGACGCCGGCGGCTTCGACGTCGAAAGCGCCATCGACGATCGCTTCCTGTGGCTGGCGGGGTCGCTCGTGTTCATGGCGGGCGGCCTGCTCTTCTCGACCTCGCGCTCCGGCCTCATGGGCGCGCTCGCTGGACTGATCGTGTTCGCCTGGATCGGCCGGCGGCGGCTGCGCCGAACGGGACGCGGCGGCTGGTGGATGCTCGCGGCTCTCGCGGCGGCGCTGCTCCTTGCGACGGTCTTCGCCAACTTCGACGTGCTCACGCTGCGGCTTGCCGGCGCCACGGGCGAGGGCCTCGCCGGCCGTCTCTCCATCTGGCGCGAGACATGGCCCGTCGTGCGCGCGTTCTGGCCCGTCGGATCGGGCGCAGGCTCCTTCGAGCGCGTCATGATCGCGTACCAGCAGCGCTCGCGCCTGTTCCACATCGTCCACGCCGACGACGAGTACTTGCAGATCCTGGCCGAGGGCGGACTGCTGCTCGGGCTTCCCGTGGCGCTGACCCTCGTCGCGGGCGTCCTCACCGCCGCGCGCCAGCTGCGGCGCGATCACACCGCGATCCTCTGGATCCGCGCCGGCGCCGTGGCCGGCATGGTCGGGCTGGCCGTACAAAATCTGGTGGAGATGACGCTCCGGCTTCCCGCAACCGCGGTATTGTTCGCGGTACTGACCGCGATCGCCGTTCACGAGCCGAATCGATGACGCGCCCGCACCACGTCGGCGGAGATCTCGTCTGGTGGCGCGAGTCGGCCGGGCTCCACACGCTCGTCACCCTCTGGCCGGGCGTCGAGGACGTCGGGCGATTCGGACCGTCCGGACTGCGCGAGGCGCCACTCGAACTTCGCCTCTACGACGCGGGCGGCCGCTTCCGCCGCTCGTGGCGCGACACGATTCGAGCCGGCGTGCCGTTCACGATCGATTCCGCGCGCCTCGACGCGGATGGAGACGATGGCGTGCTGCTCGTGTCGGCACTGGCCAACGACGGCGTGACGCGCCGACGCCGCCTGCAGAGCATGGTCGATTGGTACTCCGACGGCGGGGCGGTCGTGTCGCTTCACAGCGATCACGCCGTGTGGGAGCGGCAGTCGCCGATCGAGCTCACCGAAATCGTGTTCGTCGAGAGCGAGGCGTCCGCGAATTCCCTGGTCTTCGTGAACGGCCCGGCGCCGCAGCGGGCGAAGGCGCTCGAGCTCGTGGCCCGGAACCATCGCGGAGAGCGGCGGCGCGCGACCTACGACTCGCCGATGGCGCCGTTCTCGGTGCATCGCCCGCGCCTGGCGGAGATCTTCCCCGGCCTCGACGCGTTCTGCGAGGGGCGCCACGCCACGCTCGAAGGCCGCTTCGACGCGGCCGGCGTGTTCAGCCGGCCGTACGTCATCACAGATGGCCGGCATCCCGGCGGCTATCACGGCGGCGATCGATACGAGTGGAACGGGCTGCCGCAGTTCGTCCACCGCGCGCTCGGCCGCGGCGAGACGAACCCGATGGTCGCGGTGCACTCGTCGTCGCTCACGACGACGGTCAATCTGCTCAACAGCCACGGCGAACTCGATGACGACTTCTGGGTCGACGCGCGGCTGTACGACCGTACGGGCGCACTCGTCGCCGACAGGCCGCGGTGGCGGCTGGCGACGCGTGGCGGGCTGGCGCGCGGCGACATCGCGGAGCTCCTCGACGGGCGCCGTGAGTTTGCCGGACACATCTCGCTCAGTTTTGCCTCGGGGGACGCGGCGTTCTACCCGCGGAGGCTGCAAGCGCTCATGGAGTATCGGACGCCGGCGAGCACCGCGCGGGTGATGGCCTGGAGCGACATCTGGAATGCCCGCGAGACGGTGCGGCGGTTGCGGGATCGGCTCGCGGGCATGTTCGATGTCCGGGCGCTGTACGGCGACGAATACCTCGAAGGCATCGGCCTCACCTACCGCTGCCACTATCGTGTGTGGTCGCGGGCGCCGCTCACCTCCTTCGTCGCGATCACGAACTGCGGCGCGGCGGAGCGCTACGAATCGACCATCGCGTACACCATCCGGCTGTTCAACGGCGCGGGAGAGCAGCTGGCGACCAGCGGTGCGCTCGCGCCGAACGCAACGCTGTACGAGCCGATCGATCGGCTGTTTCCAGCGGCGGCCGAATTCCTGGCGCCGGCCGGCGTCGGCGTCGTCACCGTCGAGAGCGCCGCCGACCTCGCGGTGATGCACTTCACGCGCAACGAGCGATCGGACGTGGTGAGCGCCGAGCATTTCCTGCCGTCGATCAACCGTCGAGATGGCGTCGCGTATTCGTGCTGTGGAAGCTGAAGATGATAAAATCCGCGACGGTCCACCGCGAATGAAATCGCTCTCGCATCCCGCCGCCGTGATTCGCGGCGTGGCCGAAGGCCGCCTGCGTGCGGGAGACCTCCGCGTGCTGGCGGTCGTGTTGGCGACAGAGCTCGCCGCGCGCGCCGGCATCACGTTCGGAACGATCCCGGGCGCCCGCCGCCGTATCGCGCGATTGCGGCCCGTGCTGAATGTCATGCTCGGCCCCGCACGCGACGATCGCGTGCTCCGAACGCTCGACGCGATCGAACGCCGCGGCGTCGGCACTTGTCTGACGCGCGCGCTGGCCGCCGAGGGGCTGCTCGCCTCCGCCGGTTCGACGACGCTCGTCATCGGCGTCGCGCAGTCCGGCTCGACGTCGCGCCTCGACGCTCACGCGTGGCTCGAAGTCGATCGGCGCATCGTCGTCGGCGGCGCCTCCTCGACGTCGCGCTATCGGCCGTTCATGGCCTGGAACAGCGAGCGGCGATGAGCGGGGCCCTGCATCAGTACTCGGCGTACGGCGTGGCGATCGACAGCGAGTGGGCGATGCCGCTGCCGGCGCGAGCCGCGCGGAACGCGCACCTCGCAGCGGTGTCCTTCACCGATGCGTCGGCGGACGACTTCGCCGGTATCGATGCGGACGACGAGGAGCCGTGGTTCCTCACCGAGATGCTGCCCGACGGGTCGCGCTATCTGCGGTGGCCGCTCTTCTACGAGTGCCGCGTCGATGCCGACGGCGGCCGGATCCGGTGCCGCCCGCTTCACGGCACCGACCGCTCGGTGATGCAGCACTTCCTGTTCGGCCAGGCGCTGTCGTTCGCGCTGCTGCATCAGGGCCTGGAGCCGCTTCACGCCGCGGTCGTGCGGATCGACGACGTGGCGGTCGCGCTGATCGGCGACTGCACCTTCGGCAAGTCGACCCTCGTCGCCTCGTTCGCGAGTGCGGGCTATCCGATCGTCACAGACGATTTGCTGATCGCGGCGCGTCGAAACGGCCAGATCATGGCGAGTCCGGGAACCGGCCGCATCAAGCTGAATCCCGACAGCGCGCGGGCGTTTCTCGATGACGGCCGACGAGGCGAGCTGCTCAACCCGCTCGCGACGAAGCGATCGTATCCGCTGCTCGACGTGGAACAGCAGCTGACGCCGCTGCCCCTGACGCATGTGTTCGTGCTGCCGACGCCGGGCCATCGCGGCGAGTCGGCGCGGATTGACGCGCGCCCGATCTCGACGTCGTCGCTCTTCCACGAGCTGGTGAAGAACCCGTTCAACATCGACGTGTTCACGCGCGCCCGCCTCGAGCGGCAGTTCGCGAACGCCGGGGCGCTCGCCGGGCGACTCCGGGGATTTCAGCTGACGTACCCCGCCGGGTTCGAGCATCTGCCGGACGTCCGCCAGTGCATCGTCGACTGCGTCCGGGACACACGGTCCACATCACGGAGCATCCAATGAGCGGTCAGAAGAAGCCGTATCGCGCCCCGACGCTGATTTCGTACGGACACGTCAAGGAGATCGTGCAGACCGGCGGCGGGGGGATGGGCGACGGCACCAACACGTGCAAGATCTTGTACGGCGTCGAGCACCCGCGCACGCTGCTGCTCCGCGCGCGCTTGCGAATGGTGCTGGCCAGGAAGGAGCGTGGCTGGAGGCTCGCGGCGTTGTACGGTCGTTATGGACGGAAGACGGCCGACCTCATCGCGCGCGGCCTGCTGCCCCGCCGGCTATTCACGGCGCTCTTCAACCGCCTCACCGACTGGGCGCTCGACGAATGGCCCGGCATGATCAAACGGAGCATCCAGTGAGCGACCGGAAGAAACCCTACAGCGTCCCGAAACTGATCTGCTACGGGCACGTAAAAGAGATCGTGCAGACCGGCGGCGGCGGCAAGAGCGACGCGGTCAACAAGTGCCGGAACAGCTGCTGGATCGCGGAGGTCCTGTATGGGGTCGAGCACCCGCGGACCCTGCTGTTGCGCGCCAGGCTGCGCATCGTGCTTTTACGCAAAGAGCGCGGGTGGCGCTTTGCGGCCTTGTATGTCCGCTTCGGTCGGCAGACCGCCGCACTGATTGCGCGCGGGGTGCTGCCCCGCCGCCTGTTCCTGCCGCTTTTCGACCGGCTCACCGACTGGGCGCTCGACGAATGGGCGGCAACCGTCAGGTATGGGCGGCTTCGCCGGGCTGTTTAGCCTCGAGGGGCGCCCGATCGACGCTCGCGAGCTGCGGACGCTCGCCGCGGCCTGCCGGCGGCCGGCGGCGGCGGCGGACTACTGGGTCTGCGGCGCGATGGGCCTGGCGGTGCGTCATCGCGATCGGGTTGACTCGGACGACTCCGCCCTCGGGCCCGTCGGGTTCGCCATCGACGGCTGGACCGATGGACCGCAACCGCGTCGCGCAAGCGATCTGAGCTCCTTCTTCCAGGCGAACGGCGAATTCGCCGTCGCCCTGTGCGACTCGGCGTCACGGAGCGTGGTTCTCGCGCGTGATCCGATGGGCGCCCGCCGTCTCCACTACGCGCTCGTTGCGCGCACGCTGGTGTTCGCCTCCGAAATCAAGGCGATCCTCGCGGCGCCCGGCATCCACGCCGAGCCCGATCCCGACGCCGTCACCGATCACGTGCTCGACCGGTGGATCGAGCCCGATCGCACCTGCTTTTTGGGCATCCACTCGGTGCCGCCAGGCCATGCGCTCGTCGCGACCCCCGACGGAGTGCGGACGGAACGGTTCTGGCAATTCGATACGAGCACCAGGATCCGATGCGGCTCGATCGAGGAATACGCCGACGCCTTTCGTGAAGTGTTCGGACGCGCGGTTCGCCGCCGCATGCCTCCGGGCCGCGTGGCCGTATCCGTGAGCGGCGGGCTGGACTCCTCCTCGGTCTACGTCCAGGCGGTGCATTCGGCCGGCATCGAGAGCGACCGCATCACCGGCATCCATCTGGCGTTTCCACGAAACACACCGGCCGACGAAGAGCGCTTCGTCGCGACACTCGATGGGGTCGGCCGCAATCCCGTGCACCGAATTCCACACCCGCTCATCGGGATGCTCTCGTCGGCGCGAGCGGTCGTCGCGAACCTCGAGACCCCCGACGTCGCGTGGGAGGCATTCGACGCGCTCTGCATGGAGGCGCGTGGCCGCGGGTGCTCCGTCCTTCTCGACGGCGACTTCGGCGACGAGGTGTTGTTCCCGCGCCGGTACCTGGTCGACTGCGTGACCGCCGGCTCGTGGCTCACCCCGCGCCGGCATCTCCGGGCGTTTTCGGCGGGCGTCCCGGGCTCGCAGTCGTATTACCGCGGCGAATTCCGCGCGGCCGTCGTCCGGGGTATCGCGCCGCGTGCCGTGTTCCGAGCCGCGAAGCGCGCCGCGCGCGCGCGCCGACGGGCCTCATACCCGGCGTGCTACTCCCGGCCGATGCTCGAACGGCTGCTCGAGCGCCAGCTCGATCGCTACAGCCGGCGCGGACCGTCGGCGCATCATGACGAGTACCTGCAGTGGGCGCATTCGGGCCACGGATACTTCAACGTGCAGCGTCAGACGACCGCGGCGGCGATGCACGGGCTCGAGATTGCCTCGCCGTTTCGAGATCGGGACCTAATTCAGTTACTGATGGCGCTTCCGGGCCACGTCGTGACGTGGCAGGGCACGCCGAAAGGCCTCCTTCGGCACGCGATGCGCGGCGTCCTTCCGGAGGCCATCCGGACGAGGGCCGGAAAGGCCGATTTCACCCACCTCGTCAACGCGGATGCGCTGCAAGCACGGGAGGCCATTCTCGGCGCGCTGACGCCGCGCGCCCTGATTGCGCAGTACGGATTCGTCGACGGCGGCGCGCTATCGCGCGCCGCGTCGGACATGCTGGAGGCTATCGGCCGCGACACGGCGCACGACAGCGCGCTGGCATCCTGGCGTCTGTTCGGGCTCGTCGCGCTCGAGTACTGGCTGCAGCATTTCTTTGGAACCGGCTCGTGTACGACCTCCTAGCTTACGGCGCGATGATGGCGGACCGCGGCCGGACGGCGGCGTACGCACGCGCGCTCGAAGCGGCGGTGAAACCGGGGAGCGTCGTCCTAGACATCGGCACGGGCCCGGGCATCATGGCGTTGCTGGCGTGCCGCGCCGGCGCTGCCCGCGTTTACGCCGTGGAACCTGCGGGCGTTGTCGACGTCGCGCGCGAGATTGCGGCGGCGAACGGCGTCGCCGATCGCATCACCTTCATCCAGGCACTCTCGACCGCCATCGATCTTCCGGAGCGCGTGGATGGGATCGTCGCCGAGATCCACGGGGTGCTGCCGCTGTACCGGCGCTCGATCGTCTCGCTGCTCGATGCCCGTGCGCGGTTCCTGAAGCCGGCCGGCTGGATGATCCCGCAGCGAGAGACGCTCTGGGCCGCCCTGGTGTCTTCGCCTGCGGCACACGCGACGGTGACCCGAGGGTGGAACAACGAGTACGGCTTCGATTTTCGGGCCGCCGCGAGTCGTGCGGTGAACCAGGTGCGGCGCTGTGCGTTCGCGCCGTCAGAGGTCGTCGGCACACCACGATGCTGGGCGTCGCTCGAGTACGACAGCCTGCAGTCGCCGGACGTCCGCGGCTCCGTCACGTGCCGCAGCGATTCGTCGGCGACGGTCCACGGTCTCGCGATCTGGTTCGATACGGAAACGGGTTCCGGCGCAGGGTTCTCGAACTCGCCGGTTCGCGGCGAGCGCCACATCTTCGAACAGCTCTTCATGCCGTGGCCCGAGCCGGTCACGATCGACGCCGGCACCCCGGTGACGGTCGAGCTGCGCGCGGATTTCACGGGCGACGACTACGTGCTCACCTGGACCAGCGAGGTCGCCGGCGCGTCGGCCGCGAGCCGGCGCCGATTCCGGCAATCGTCGCTCTTCGCCGAGCTCCTCGGACAATCGGAGTTGAGGAAGCGGTCGCCCGAGCACGTCGCGCAGGTGGGCGCAGATGCGGCCGCCGACCGCCGGATCATCGAACGGCTCGAAGAAGGACGGCGTCTCGGCGAGATCGCCGAAGAGGCACGGGGCGCGTTTCCGGGGTTGTTTCCGGACTGGAACGCGGCGATGGCGCGCGTCGGGTCGCTGTCCGTCCGATACGGACGGTGAGCGATCAGGAGGCCTGCGCCTGCGCGGGAACGAGCAGTTGCTTGTCGAGCAGCTGCCTGACGAGTACGCCGAGGTCGCGCTCGATCGTGTCCGGCGGCGCATCGTATTCGTCGCACATCACGCGGAGGACTTCGTCGAGCGCGCCATGCTGTTCGATGAGCTGCCACATGCGCGTACCCACCGGATCGAGGCCGAAGTACACGCCTGATGCGAGGTCGAGGATGACCGCTTCTCCATCCAGATCCCGGAACACGACGTCCCGGCTGATCGCCACGGCCGGCGGCAATTGGGCGTCGCTCATTGGCTGAATCCGTAGTCTACTCCAGGCGCGCGTGGCTTCCAGCCGCGGTCACCTTCGTGGCGTACGCCGCTGCGGTGCGGCCCGCGTTCTCCGGCTACTACTGGGACGTCGCGACCGGCATCTTGCGCGCGCACGCGCTCGCCCTTCCCGACGGCACCCCAACGGCGGCATTCGAGCCCGGGTACCCGCTGTTTCTCGCGCTCGTCAGAGCTCTCGTTGGTGATCATCCTCTGGCCGTGCAGGTGATTCAGGCGCTTGTCGCGGCCGCCGGAGCCGTGTACCTCGCGCGCTTGACCGTTCGGCTCACGAGCGATCGCCTCTCGGGGATCGTCTCCGCGTATCTCTTCGCGTTCTATCCACTCCTGATCCGCCATGCGACCGATCCGACGGAAAACGCACTGTTCACGCTCACACTTGTCGGCTTCGCCGATGCGTTCATCTCCATGGAAGGCCCACGCGGCGCCGTAGGCGCTGCGATCTGGCTCGCGCTCGCCATCCTCACCCGATCGATCGCGATACTTCTGATCCCGATCGCTGCAGCGATCGAAGGGCGGCGCTCCTGGACGAGAGCCGTCACGCTGGCGGGAACGACGGTCCTCCTCGTGGCGCCCTACGGCGCATGGCTGGCCGCGCGCACCGGAACCATGGCGCCGTCGCGCGCGGGGCTCAACCTGTTCATCAGCAACAGCGAGTACGCCGGCGATCTCATGCCGACCTACGCCCCCGATCTCCTCGTCGACTACGCGGAGCGCAGGCTCGCCGAGGAGGCGCCGGCATCGGCGACGGGGGCGGCGCTGTCAGAAGAAGGCTCCGAGAGCGCCGCCTTCATGCGGCTGGCTTGGCATGAGGTGCTCCGCCATCCCTTCGTGACCGCGCGGCTGAAGCTCATGAACGTCGCCTACCTCTTCTCGCCCGTTCTCGTGCCCTACCGCGACCTGACACCGGACGCGGCGTTCACGATCGACGCCAGCGGGCGCGCCGTTGGACGCGGCGGTCGAGAGCGCCCGTTCGCCCTGCAGCTCGCGTACTCGGCGAGCTACCTGCCGATCGCCGCCCTCGCCGGCTGTGGCGCGTGGCTCCGCCGCCGACACTTGTTCGGACCTGACGCGATTCTGTGGGGGATCGTTGCGACGTTCGTGATCGCGTACGCGGTGTTCTTCCCGACGACGAGGTACCGCGCGCCGATGGATGTCGTGCTGCTGTTCTACGCGGCGGTCGCGGTTGATGGATGGCTCGGGGCGAGCCTTCTCGCGAGGCGTTCGGCGACGACGCCCGCATAGAACAGGAAGACGCACTCGACGGGACCGCGATAGCGCGTGCCCGGAAAATACAGACCGTGGACGAGCGCGAACGTCGCGACAGCCGCGACGAACAAGCTATCGGCACCACTCCACCGGCGCCATCGCATCAGCACGCCGCCAACGGCCGCCGCGAGGATCATGCTGTAGTACGGCACGTACACGACGCGCTCGAGACGAGGACGGGCGGCGCCGCCACGGACCGACACGAGGTGTCCGCGGCTGTCGATCTCGACTACCGCGCCCTCGCCTCTTGTCATCAACGGCACGAGCGGCGGCCAGAAGAAGTGCCAGAGGTTTTCGAACCGGCCGACGAGCGCGTGGCCCGGATCGGCGGCAAAGATGCTGAGTGCAGCGCGCGTGAGGGCCCTGTCCGCGTCCAAGTCCGTAAGCGGCCGATTGCCCGCCGCACTTTGTCGCTCGACGAACGCGGCCGCATACGGTTCGAGCGCATCGGCGTCGTAGACGGGGGCCAGTTCCGAAGCGGCCGGGAGGCTCGCGATGTACAGATTCCAGCCGCTGCGCGTCGGCCACCAGACTCCCGTGACGCTCGCGCTCACGATGAGCGTCGCCACGGCGGCCGCACCGACGAGAGTCGCGCGAACGCGATCGTGTCGGTGAAGAAGCAGCAGGACGCCGCACGCAACCAGCGGCAGCGCGGCGATGCGGCTCGACACCAGCAGCGCCGTTCCCAGCGCCGTCGCCGCGAGGCTGCGGCGCTCCGCAACAGCCGCGACGAATCCCACGACCACCAGCGCGACCAGGACGAAGGGCGCGTCTTCACCGGACTGTTTGACGAGCAGCGGGTCGCAGACGTACAGCGCCGCGGCGCACCACGACACGCGCTCCCCAGCCACCGCCCTCGTCAGCCTGGCGAAGATGACGGCTCCGCAAGCCGCGATGACCGTTTGAACGAGCTGAGCCACGAACGGACGGTCCCCGGCCACAACCCTGACGAGTGCCAGGAAGGCCGGATACAGCGGCTCGAAATCGGTCGGCACGATGCCGAGCGCGCGGGCCGACGTCTTGCCGAGCCAATCGCCCGCCACGATCCAGTACGGCCCCTCGAAGGACGGTCCCACCATCGCCATGTACGCGACGCGGACCATCAACGCCGCGGCGAAGACGACTCCATCGTCGTAGCGAATCCCCGGGCGATGGCGTGCCGACATACCGACGGACAGTACCACGGCGGAATGCGGATCAGCCGAGCGGTTTGAACCAGGAAAGGGCGCCGCTGAAGATGCGTGCGGCGTACAGCAGCGGGAGCGGCACCCGCGGCCGGTCACCGTACTTGCGGATCATGTAATCCCGTGGCGGGAAGAGGTGCTCCGAAAGCAGTCGGAGTCTCCCGCGCCAGGCGAGCCGCGAGAGATCTGATTTGAGGATGTCGATCTTTCGCAGCGACGGCTTCAGGTATGCGGCCGTGGGCTCGTTCGGACTCGCACGATCGAGCGATCGAACGACGTCGGCCGGGACCGCGGCGTTCAAGAGCGATCGCGCGAGATCGAGGCCGCGCCGCGTGACGGCGGCAATCCCGGCGGCTTTCGCGCGCTCCGTCAGCTCCAGCCATCGCGACGCGGCCGTGACGCGATCGGCGAGCAGCGCGACGTCGTACAGAAAGATCAGCGTCGGTTGATCGTAATGGTGCGCGACGCGGTGCACGCAGGCCACGAGCAAGGCGTCGACGTCGTCGACCGTGCGCGCGGCGCCGCCGAGCGCCGGCACGGCCACGGCGCGGCTCGCCAGCGAGTCATACGGAAAGAGATCCGCGAAGACCTGCGGGTCCGACAGCTTCCAGTGCACGTCCCACTCGAAGTGGAGGCCGCTACGCACCGCGGTCCACGCGGATTGATGGGTCACGTGCTCGCCCGAGGGGCGCGGCCGGCGGGTGTAGCCGAGATCCTCCAGCGCGCGGGCCGCCCGTGGCTCGTCGCTCGCCCGAATCAGCAGGTCCGTGTCGTTGCGCGGTCGCAGCCAGGGCTCCGGGTAACACCGGTACGCGAGCGGCGTTCCCTTGAAGAGCAGCGGACGGACGCCGGCGGCCTCGAGCGCGTCGAGCACGCGAACGGTTTCGTCACGACGGAAGGGCTCGAGGAGGCGCGCCTCGCGCCAGGCGCGAACCAGGCGCGCCTCGACGTCAGCCGATTGACGCGCGAGCTGCCCCGCGCGCGTCAGCGTTGCATAGACGAGCGGCTCCAGGTCCTGTGCGTGCGGGTCGCCGAGAGCGGCGGGATCGAGCGGCGGGAGGGCGGGATCGAGCGGCTCGCGGACGTACGCGGCGAGCCCGGTCACGTCAGGCGAAGACGGCGCGGAGGAGCACCCGCCTGGCCGGCGGGTGCTTGAACAGCGCGGCGATGAACTCGCGGTGATGGTTGAACGCGGCCGTGCGCCGCACGATCGGCATGATCCCGTCGGTGCGGGCGAGTTCGAACAGGCCGTCGATGTCCTCATCAGACAGCCGGCTCGCAATCCGCCGCAGCGTCAGCTGCCAGCGCAGCTCGCGTCCGATCTCCGCGCGCCAGCGCTTCTCGTAGCCCGCGAGCGCCGCGGCGTCGACCTGTCCGGCCTCGAGCGCGGGCGCCAGTGTCTCGACGGCGAGCTCGGCGCTCATGAGGCTGTAATAAATGCCGCCTCCCGTCGTCGGCTTCACCAGCCCCGCGGCGTCGCCGATGACCACGACCCGATCGGCGTAGGTGCGATCGATCGGACCGAGCGGAAGGATCTTCTGGCGCGGCTCGAGGCCTTCGACGGCAATTCCCCACCGCCCCGCGAGCCGATCGACGAGGCGAGCGAAGTGCACGCCGGCACGCCGATCGCACATCAGCCCGATTCGCACGTACGGACGCTCGCGAGCGACCGGGACGGCCCACGCGAAGCCGCGCGGAGCGACGGTCCGGCCGAAGTGCACCTCGACATCGCCGGGCCGATCCGCCGGCACCTCGCATTGGGCGGTGTGCAGCAACAGCCTCGGCATGCCGAGCCCGAGCTTCCGCTGGACCGCGTAGCTCGCGCCGCACGCGAGCACGCAGACCCGCGCGCTCGCCACGACATCCCCGGCCGTCACGACGACGCGGTCGGAGTCGACGCGCACGTCGGTCACCCTGTGGCCGGCGTGAAGCGCCACGCCCGCCGCCGCGGCGCTCTCCGCGAGGGAACGGTCGAAGCGCCCGCGATCGACGACGACGGCTTCGACCGACGGCGTCGAGTACGGGATCGGATCGCCGCTCGGCGCGTGGAACCGCACCGTCGTCAATTCGTTGAGAATCGAATCGCGGCAGAGACCGAATGCGTCGAACGCTTCGCGGGCCAGCACGCCCGTGCAGTGCACCGGCTCGCCGACGCGGTGGTGCTCTTCGAAGAGAGCGACGCGGAAGCCCGCCTCGGCGAGCTTCAGGCCGGCGTACAGACCTCCGGGTCCTCCGCCGACGACGATCGCATCGTGCATGTTGTGCGACCGATTATAAAGGAATCGTTTTCCGTGCAATGAACCAGACCTGCGTCGCCAGGTGCGGGCCGAGCACGGGGAGAGGTGAGGCCACGATGCGCTCGATGGCGAACCGCTCGCCGAGCCGGTCGGCGAGCGCCATCCAGTTGAAGCCCTTGTGATCGTGGAACGGCACGTCGCCGTCGTAGACGGGGCGCTCGATGTGCTGCGTGCGCCCCGCGAAGATGCCCCTCCAGTACTCGCGCCAGGTGTAGGCGCTCGTGCTGGAGTAATCGCCGATTCCCCGCCATCCGGCGACACGCCGAGCGGCCTGCTTGAGTACCAGCGGCACGCCGGTTTCGACCGGCACGCTGACGACGAGCCGTCCGTCGGGCGCGAGCACGCGATCAAGACGCCGCACCACGGCATCGACGTCGACGACGTGCTCGAGAACCTCCATGCAGACGACCGTATCGTAGCGCGCGCGGTGGTCGGGACCGTCCAGCGCCGCGATGTGCACGAACGACAGGTCCGCGCGCCCGAGCCGCTCGCGGCAGTCGAACACCTGTCGGTCGTCGAGCTCTGCGCCGGTCGCGTCCGCGGGGTGCGGCGACTCGGCGCACAAGAGCGCCAGGAACGTGCCGTCGCCGCAGCCGTAGTCGAGCAGACGGCGCGGAGCCAAAGCGCGAACGACGTCCAGTCCGACCTCGAACCGCCGTCGGTGGCTCCAGGCGATCAGCCGGTCCTTGCAGAAGATCTGCTTGGCCGCGTAGTGGCCGCTTCGCAGCGCCTCGTCGCTCAAAATTTCCGCTCTCTCGCTTCCCATGTGCCGCGGAACGTGATCCAGAACGACAGCAGGATGAGCCGCAGGTCGAGCCCGAACGACTGGTTCCGGATATACAGGCGATCGAATCGGAACTTCTGACGCCGCGCGACGTCGCGCGGGGCGTAGATCTGGGCGATGCCCGTGAGACCCGGCGGAACGGCGACGCGCTCGCGGAATCCCGGAACGTCCTCGAGACGCACCGACCGGCCCTCGCTGTCGACGTCGATTTCCTCCGGGCGGAGCGCGCGCGGTCCGACGAAGCTCATGTCGCCGCGAAAGATATTCCAGAGCTGCGGCAGTTCGTCCATCGCGGTCGCGCGCAGCACGCGGCCGACCTTGGTCACCCGCGGATCGTGTTCGTCGGCGATTACCGGCCCCGTCGCCCGCTCCGCATCGTCCACCATCGATCGGAACTTCAGCACGTCGAAGCGCCGCCCGCCTTCGCCGACCCTGGCCTGTCGGAAGAAGATCGGACCGGGCGAATCGAGCTTGATGGCCGCGGCAATCGCGGCCCAGAGCGGCGCGGACACGAGAAGCCCGCCGCCCGCGAGGAGCACATCCAACGTCCGCTTGGCCAGGCGCGTGGACGTCACGACACACCGCCAGCGTTCACGAGCGGCTCGGCAACGGGATCGTCGCCGCTGACGACTCGTTCGATGACATCCCTGAAGCTCTCAACCATGCGCTCGCGCGTGAACACGGCCTGCGCGCGGCGGCGCGCGCCCATCCCGAGCCGCCTCCGCGCGACATCATCGGTGACAAGGCGCGTGAGCGCGGCCGCGAGCGCCTCGCTGTCCCGCGGCGGCACGACGATGCCGCTGACGCCGTCCTGATTGACCCAGGGCACGCCGGTCGGCAGGCGCGTGCTCACGACAGGCCGTCCCGAAGCCATGGCTTCGATCTGGACGACGCCGAACGCCTCGGTCCTGGCGATCGAGGGCAGCACGAGCAGGTCGGTTGCGTGGTAGTACGCCGGCAGATCGGCGTCGGCCACGTGCCCGGCAAACAGCACGCGATCGCCGAGCCGCTTCTCCGCGACGACGCGCCGCAGCGCGCCTTCGAGCGGCCCTTCGCCGACGATCACGAGCGACCCCGGCGCCCTGGTCATCGCGTCGAGCAGCACCTCGAGGCCCTTGTAGTAGACGAGGCGTCCGACGAACAGCATCCGCGGTCCTTCGACGGCCTGGAGCCTGGCCTGGACCCGACCGAGCGCGATCGGATCGACCGTCGTGTAACGGTTCAAATCGATGCCGAACGGGATGACGACAACGCGCCGGGCGTGCTGGACGAGCGCCGAGTCGGCGATGAGCGCCGGGCTCGACACAATGACGCAGTCGGCGCGGCGATAGAGCGCGCGCTGAATCCGGCCGTAGGTCGGCGGCGCCCAGAAGGGCCGTACGAGATCGCTGTGATGCCAGACGACGAGGTGCGGCGCCGGGGTCTTGAGGAACAGGGAGGTTCCCGCAATCGGATTCGGCTCGTGCAGCACCACACAGTCGGCGCGAGCGCGCCACAGCTCGAGTGGAAGGGTCGGGCAGAGCGGCACCGACGCGGCCTTGCCGTGGGCGGCCGCGCGCACCACGCTGACGT
>Ga0187777_10001327_pt1 | contig 16022 bp, 13 predicted proteins | sample 1015_Q2_SP5_10_M_FD_132416 | JGI IMG/M metagenome (GOLD analysis project Ga0187777, IMG submission 132416) | Tropical peat soil microbial communities from peatlands in Department of Meta, Colombia - 1015_Q2_SP5_10_MG | ecosystem: Environmental > Terrestrial > Soil > Wetlands > Peat | place... | reverse complement strand
CGGAGCGGCGCCGCGTGTCAGCCGGCGCCGCGGAGCGCGGCGGCCGTCGGGATCTCGGTGCTGCGCTTCCCGTAGCTCTTCGGGGTGGTGTCGACGTCGGTCGCGTGGGCCCGCAGTGCGCCCACGGTGCATTCCTCGCGTGGGCGGTGCTCGAACGGGTCGAAGCTGTAGAAGTCGCAGGCGTTGTTCCAGGTGATCATGTCGATCTCGTGATCGGGGACGCCGACGGCTTGGAGCGATTTCCAGATCGCTTCGGGTGCGTTGGGCCAGGTGCAGTCGGAGTGGGGGTAGTCGCATTCCCAGGCGATGTTCTCCACGCCGATGTCGTGGCGGAGCTTGAGGCCGGTGGTGTCGTCGATGAAGCACGTGAGCACGCGGTCCTTGAAGACCTGGCTGGGGAGTTGGTCGCCGAAGTCTTGTTTGGTCCAGGCGCGGTGGCGCTCGTAGGTGTAGTCGGCGCGTTCGAGCCAGTAGGGGATCCAGCCGATGCCGCCCTCGGCGAGCGCGAACCTCACCGTGGGGAACTTGCGCAGCACCGGGGACCACAACAGCTCGGAGGCGAACACGCCGGTGTTGAACGGCATGGTGTGGATCAGGACGTCGAAGGGGGAGCGGGGCATGAAGGTGGGGGAGCTGCCGAAGTGGAAGACCATCACCGTGTCGGTGTCCTGGCAGGCTTGCCAGGCGGCGTCCCACTCGTCGCCGTGGTGGTCGGGCATGCCGAAGCGGTGCACGTCGGAGTGGAACGAGGTGGCGTGGCAGCCCTTGTCGGCGCAGCGGCGGATCTCGGCGGCCATCCAGTCGGGACCGAGGACGAACCCCGACAATGCGAGAGGGATGAAGCGGCCGGGTTCGGCGCCGCACCATTCGTCGAGGTGCCAGTCGTTGTAGGCGCGGATCATGCAGCCCGCCAACTCGGTGTCGCCGCTCTGGAGGAAGTACTGCCCACCGAGGCCGGGCCAGCTCGAGAAGCACATCGAGCCCAGCACGCCGTTGACGTCCATGTCGCGGACACGCTCGTGGACGTCGTAGGTGCCCTCGCGCACCTCGCCGAAGTTCCCCGGATCGAGGCCCCACTCCTCGCGCACCCGGCCGGCGACCGCGTTCAACCCGAAGCTCGACACCTCGTGGCCCTCCACCAGCCACGCGTCGGTGCCGTCCGCACGGTGGATCACCCTCGGCACCCGGTCCTTGTACTTGGCCGGGAAGTGATCCAGGAAATAGTCGCTCATCGACGGCGGCTCGACCAGATGGTCGTCGACACTCACCAGGATCATGTCTTCGAGCTGCATGGGTGACCTTCTCCTCGTCGTTTTGGCGTCTTTGAGTGGGGCCAGGGGCCCACTCAAAGACGCCAAAACACTACGCCAGCGGCGGCCAGGTCCGGTTCCCGAGCGCGCCGGAAGCGGTGCGCACGAGGTGGTCGTCGCGCTGGACCTGCCGCCACAGGTAGCGGAGGTAGTCGTCGTCGGCGACCGCGCCGTCGGCGATGGCCGCTTCGAGTGCTCGCCGGCCTTCCGCCACCGTCGACGGTTCGGTGCCGAGGAGCGAGCCGAGGTCGGCGCGCTCGGCGTCGGCGTACGCGCGTCCGAGGTGGTCGAGCTCCTTCAGGTACTTCACCACCCGAGCCACTCCCTTGGTCCACTGCGAGGCCAGGGGGTCGTCGATGCGCGGCACGATCACCTGCAGGTTGTCGAGGGTGGCGTCGTACAGCGAGTGCCAAGGCTCCGGCGGCGGCTCCGCGGGCAGGTCGGCCGGCGGCAGGTCGAGGCCCATCACGTTGGCGAGCGCCTCGATCGTGAGGCGGCGGTGGAGCATGCCGTAGATCAAGCCGTTGCCGATGTCGCGCGCGACCGGCTGACCCTCGCGTGGCGCGTCGGCACTCGCGGCCCCGCCCGCGCTGTTCGACATCAGGCGGATCTCCGCGAACAGCCGGTAGTACCAGACCCGATCGGGGTCGATGCGGTTGCCCGACAGCTCCTCGTACTCGCGGAGGCGGTCGGGGAAGTGGGTGAAGGTGTCCTGGACGGTGCGGAGCGACAGCCACGCGATGTCGTCCATCGGGTCGCCGAAGTGGGCGAGCTCCCAGTCGACGACCGCGGTGACCCGCCCGTCCTCGTACATGAAGTTGCCGGGGCCGGTGTCGCCCTGCACGAAGACGGTCGGCCCGTCGTAGGCGGGCACGTTGCGTTCGAGCCAGTCGAGGCTCACGCGCATGAGCGGGTCCATCCCGCCGTCGGACCTCGTCGCGCGCCTCCGCATGTTGGCGATCTCGTCGAGCGCGTGCTCCCGGACGGACTTCACCGGCGCGAGGCTCGGCAGTGCCAGCGCCTGCGCGTCGAGACGGTGCAGGGCGGCGAGGTTGCGGATGAAGTCCTGCGCGACGCGCACCTGCTCCTCGGGGTCCCGGATGCGGTAGAACCAGGTTTCGCCCGACACGCGTTCCGAGAGCATCGCCTCCTGGACCGGGTGGACCGCGAGCGTCCGCGGGACGGTGACGTCGGTGTCCTGGAGCGCGAGGAAGATCTCCGCCTCCACGCCGAGCGGGTGGAAGATCGTCTCCGCCGGCCGCGGGACTCGGCTGTACCGGAGGAACAGCGGCAGGTCGGTGCCGGCGCGCCGCACGTCGACGAACCACGCCTCGCGGCTCGCGCCGCCGGGGACGCGCTTGGTGGCGACGACTTCGCCGCCGGTCTCGTCCTCGATCCAGCGGACGATGTCGTCTGGCAGGCTCAGCACGGCCTCTGGCATAGTGCGACCGAGGCTAACTCTCGCCCCGTGACGCCGTGCCGGGGAGCGCACGTCGCACGGCGCGGGCGAACGACGACCACGCGAAGGAGACGTCATGGGCGCGCCCTGGAACTACGACCTGTTCATCGGCGGCGAGTGGACGGAGGCCGAGGCCGGCGGACGCATCGACGTCATCGACCCCGCGACCGAGGAGCACATCGGCGCGGTCGCCGAGGCGTCCACCAAGGACGCCGTGCGCGCCATCGAAGCGGCCCGCAAGGCGTTCGACGAGGGACCGTGGCCGTGGATGAAGCCCGCCGAGCGCGCCGGCGCACTGGTGCGCATGGCGGAGGCGCTCGAGACGCGGGGCGCCGAGCTGCGTGAGCTCATCATCGCCGAGACCGGCTCCACCGGGTTCCTCACCGACTTCGTACAGGCCGGCGGCTCGATCGGGATGTTCCGCTCGAACGCCGAGCAGATCCAGCACGGCGTGGAGTGGCTCGAGATGGGGCCGCCCACCGGCGGGCCCACCAGCGTCGGCGGGAGCGCGATCGTGCGCGAGCCCATCGGCGTCGTCGCCGCCATCACGCCGTTCAACTTCCCCTTCATGCTGAACGTCGTGAAGTCGGCACCCGCGCTCGCGGCGGGGTGCACCGTCGTGCTGAAGCCGCATCCGTGGACGCCCCTCGACGCGTTCCTGATCGCGCAGGCCGCCGCGGAAGCGGGCATCCCGCCCGGTGTGTTCAACGTGATCACCGGGCACGCGGAGGTCGGCGACGAGCTCACCAGCAACCCGATGGTCGACATGGTGACGTTCACCGGGTCCACCGCAACCGGGCGGCGGATCATGGCGTCGGCCGCCCCCACCGTGAAGCGGGTGCAGCTCGAGTTGGGCGGCAAGAGCGCGCAGATCGTGCTCGACGACGTCACCGAGGACTACGCCCGCAACATCGGCGTCGGCGCGGTGCTCGCGCACTGCGGGCAGGGCTGTGTGCTCAACACGAGGCTGCTCCTCCCGGAGCACTTGCTCGACGCCTACAAGGAGGGTGCCCTGGCGTCGGCCCCGAACATCACGATCGGCGACCCGCGCGACCCGGCGACGGTCCTCGGGCCGCTGATCCGGGAGCAACAGCGTGCGCGCGTCGAGGGCTACGTGGCGTCGGGCAACGAGCAGGGCGCGGAGCTCGTCACCGGCGGCAAGCGCCCCGACGGCTTCGACAAGGGCTTCTTCTACGAGCCCACGGTGTTCATCGGCACCAACGACATGCGCATCGCGCAGGAGGAGATCTTCGGTCCCGTGCTCACGGTGGTCCCGTACTCGGGCACGGACGCCGACGCCGTCCGTATCGCCAACGACTCGATCTACGGCCTGGGTGGCGGCGTCGTGTCGGCGAACACGACGCGCGCGTTCAACGTGGCGCGGCAGATTCGCGCCGGCACCGTCATCGCGCACGGCGTGGGAGGCGACGCGGTCGCCGACATGGGTCCCGGCGGCGGCCAGGGCCCGGGCTGGGGTGCGAGCATGGCGGGTATCGGCCAGCAGGGCGCGTTCGGCGGCTACAAGCAGAGCGGGCTCGGCCGCGAATGGGGCCACCATGGCGTCGAGGAGTTCACCGAGATCAAGTCGCTCAGCTGGAGCTAGACGTTTTGGCGTCTTTGAGTGGGGCCCTGACCCCACTCAAAGACGCCAAAACAGGAAGGAGCACGGTGTTCCCGGTCGTCGACAGTGACAGTCACGTGTTCGAGCCGGCAGCGCTCTGGGACGAGTACGTGCCGTCCGGGTACGAGGGGCTCGCGCGCTCGGCGCTCTGGCACCTCGAGGACGACGCCGGCCGGCGCCTCACCGTCGTCAACGGCCGTCCCGCCAAGGAGCTGAACCGCAGCGCGATCAACCGCCAGGCGATCTGGCGGCCGGGCACCACGCTCGACGAGATCGGCGCGCTCGACCCCGGCACACCGCACGCGATCAACCCCGGCGCCAGCGACCCGAGCGCCCGCCTCGCCGACATGGATGCCATGGGGGTGGACCAGGCGATCGTGTACCCCACGCTGTTCCTCGAGTACCACCCGCTCGTCGAGGACACCGTCGCCGCCGACGTTCTCGCGCGCTCCTACAACGACTGGGTCGCCGACTTCGCCGCGGCGGGCGACGGGCGCCTCCATCCCGTCGCGGTGTTGCCGCTGCAGAGCCTGCCGCTCGCGCAGCGCGAGCTCGACCGTGTCGCCGCCGCCGGGTTCCGCGCCGCGGCGATGCGCCCGATGTTCTACGGCGACCTCTTCATCGAGGGCGACCACTTCCAGCCGCTGTGGCGCCAGCTCGAGGACGTGGGCGTGGTCGCCTGCGTCCACCCGTCGGTCGGCGTGACCAACCCCGAGCCCACGTCGGCGGGCGCGTACGCAGAGCGCATCGCCGAGAAGCTGCGCATCGGCCACTCGATCGCGGAAGCCGTCGCCGGCATCCAGGACACCGGCGTGTTCCTCACCGCCGCCGCGTTCCACGGCCTCCTCGAGGACTTCCCGAACCTCAAGCTCGCCTTCCCCCACAGCGGTTCCACGATGGTGCCGCTCGTGCTCGAGAAGGCCGAGACCTACCTGTGGCTCGGGAGTGGGTTCGGCCGCACCGGCCCGGTGAGCCTCGAGCCCGAGGAGGTCTTCGTGGAGCACCCGGTGCTCACGTCGTTCGACTCGTGGGAGGCGCCCGTGGCGCGCATGCCCGACCTCTTCGCGGCCACGGCCGGGTGGGGTTCGCGCTACCCCAACCACGACACGGGCACGCCGGAGGAGGCGATGGACATGCTCCGGGCGAACGGCGTCGGCGAGGAGACCATCGCGCGCCTCATGGGCGGGAACGCGATTGAATTGTTCGGGCTCAACGTCTCGGTGAGCGCGTAAGCAGGAGGAGCAACGATGGCCGAACTGATGACGAAGTCGTTCCCGGTGTTCGACTGCGACGCGCACGTCAACGACCCGCTCGAGATCTGGTCGAAGTACGTGCCGGACACGCAGAAGGAGCTCGTGCTGAACGCGTACTGGCGTGACGACACGACCGCGTTCACCAACGGCGACATGTGGTCGTTCGGCGGCGGGGGCGGGTTGTTCCAGGGCTCGTACAACCCCATCTGCATCGCGGGCCCGCAGATGAGCAAGAAGATCCTGCGTCGCATCCAGCAGATGACACCGATCACCGAGGAGCAGCGGGTCTACCTGGAGCACCAGGGCGCGTACGACCCGGTCGCGCGCACGAAAGAGATGGACCTCATGGGTATCGACCAGGTGCTCGTGATCCCCACGATGATGATCATGAACTTCCCGTTCGTCGAAGACGCCGACGGGGCGAGGGCGTTCTGCGAGGCCTACAACAACTGGCTCACCGACTGGTGCGCCGAGGTACCCGAGCGTCTCTACGGCGCGGCGATGCTGCCGCTGCAGAACCCGAGCTACGCGGCCGCGGAGATCCGCCGCATCGCGGAGATCGGCCACCCGGTGGGGCTGATCCGCCCGATCGACGCGCGCGGCGCCTACCCGAACAACCTCGTGCCCGACGACAACCCGTTCGCCGCGTTCTTCGGTGGCGGCGGCGACGTGTTCGACGAAGTGTTCAGGACGTTCGAGGAGACCGGCGTGTGCCTCGGCATGCACACGTTCCCCGCCGGTCCGTGGCCCACCGGGAGCCGCACCTCAGGGCCGGGCACCCTCGTGTCGCCGGGCGAGTACCTCGGGCGCGCCGGGGTCGACACGCAGACGCTCTCGTTCATCTACGAGATGCAGACGTGGCTCGCGCAGGTCCTGCTCGGCGGCGTGCTCGACCGGTACCCGAATCTCAAGATGCTCGTGTTCGAGAGCAACTCGCAGTGGTTGCCCTACATGCTCGAGCACTGCGACCGGCTCTTCAAGCTGTACCGCAACGAGCGGCAGGTCGAGGCGAAGCGGCTCCCCTCGGAGGCGTTCTACGAGCAGTGCGCGATCAGCTTCGAGAGCGACGAAGTGCAGACGATGCGGCAGTGGGAGCAGTTCGAGGACATTGGTATCTGGGCGTCCGACGCCTACCACCACGACGGTGCCGACTCGTGGAGCGCGATCCGCGAGATGGAGGCCGTCGGGGTGCCCGCGGACGTGCAGGCGAAGCTCATGGGCGAAAACGCCCGCCGGCTCTACGGCATCGAGCCCAAGACGTTCGTCTCCGACGAGCCCGGTCCGATCGAGCGCCCCGACTGGTTCCCCGGCGGCCCGGAGCTCGACGAGTGGGCGAGCCTGGTCGCGCACCCGCGCCGGAACGCGGAAGCGCTGGCCGACATGGACGACGCCGTCCGCACGCAGAGCGAGCGGTTGCAGGGTCGCTTCGCCCGCGCGGCGCGCGGCGGGTACTGACCGGACGGGGCAGGCGCCCGGTCCTCGCCCGACGTGCTCTCCCTGCTCCGTCGCAACCGCGACTTCCGGCTCGTCATCACCGCGCAGGTCATCTCGTACGCGGGCGACTGGTTCGCGACCGTCGCGCTGCTGGGTCTCGTCATCGACCTCACGCACTCCGATCTCGCGGCCGCGCTCGTGTTCGTCTCGCAGACGCTGCCCTCGTTCCTGGTCACACCGCTCGCCGGCCCTGCCGCCGATCGCTTCGACCGCCGAAGGTTGATGATCGGCGTGTCCGTGGTCCAGGTGGGCTGCGCGCTCATGTTCCTGCTCGTCGGCGAGGGCACTGCGTGGCTCGCGTTCGTCGCGCAGGGCTCGATCTCCGCCCTCGCCGCGTTCTTCCAGCCCGCGTCGCAGGCGGCGTTGCCCAACCTCGTCGACCCCGAGGACCTGCCCACCGCGACCGTGATGATGTCGGCCACGTGGGGAGCGATGCTCGCCGTCGGCGCCGCCGTGGGCGCCGCGTTCACCGTCGCGTTCGGGCGCGAGGCGTCCTTCGTCGCCGACGCCGCCAGCTTCGCGATCGCCGCGCTCCTGCTCCTCGGCGTACGCCGCTCGATGAACGGCGCGCGGTCGGCACACGTCGACCGGATGCGCCCGCTCGCCGACACCGCCGAAGGGCTGCGGTACGCCCGCCGGCACTCGGAGGTGCTGGCGCTCCTCTCCTCGAAGATGGGGTTCGGGCTCTCCGCGGGGGTGACGGGCATGCTGGCGGTGCTCGCTACGCAGCGGTTCCATGCGGGCGACACCGGCACCGGCATCCTGCTCGCAGCCCGCGGCGTGGGCGTGGTCGTGGGGCCCTTCCTCATACGCCGCGCCGTCGCGCGCGGCACGAGCACGATCCTGCTCGCGTGCGGCGTGTCGGCACTGGTGTTCTCGGCGGGTTACGCGGTGGTGAGCGTGTCGACGATGCTCGGCGTCGCGGCCGTCGCGGTGCTCGTCGCGCACCTCGGGGGCGGCGCGCAGTGGACCGCCTCCACCTACGGGCTCCAGGTGACCACGCGCGACGAGTTCCGCGGCCGGATCTTCGCCACTGACTTCGCGCTCGTCACGCTCACCATGAGCGTGTCGTTGACCATCTCGGGTCTCGTCGCCGAGACCGTGGGGCCGGGTCCGGTCGTCGCCGTGCTCGCCGGGCTCTCCGCGGTGTGGGCGAGCGTCTACCTCTTCTGCACGCGACGGCTCCGCGCGACGGAGCGCGCCATCGCGGCGGCCGACGTGTCCTAGGACCGAGAGGTGAACGGCGCGCCGTCGAAGCGCTCCCGGCTCGTGAACTCCTCCACAGGGACGCGCCGTAGCTTCGTGATCTCCTTCACCGGCTTGCCGAGCGGGATCATCGTCGCCAGCGCGTAGGGAAGCTCGTAGCCGAGGAGCTCTCGCAGCGCCGGCTCCTGTCGCGCGAGCACGGTGGTGAAGTGGCCTCCATAGCCGGCGGCGCGCGCCGCCAGCAGGATGTTGTGCGCGAACGGGTACACCGACGCACCCGCCGAGAGGCTGAGGCGGTCGAGACCGCAGTCGACGGCGGCCACGTGCGCCAGGTCGAGCAGGATCACGAGGAGCACCGGGACGGTCGCGAAGTACGACGCGTCCATCGGCAGCGGGATCTCGCGTGCCGCCTCGAGGTCGACCGGAGGCGGCGCGTCCTTGTCGGCGTCGGCCGCGGAGAACGGCACGAGCCCCGCCCGGTTGAACGCCATGTACTCGCGCATGCCGAGGTCGTAGAGCTCGGCGATGCGTGCCTTCGTCGCGGGATCGCGCACCACGACGACCCGCCAGCCCTGGCGGTTGCCGCCGTTCGGCGCGAACCGGGCGTCATCGAGGATCTGGTGGAGAACGTCGTCGGGCAACGGGTCGTCGGTGAATTCGCGCGTGGACGGGGTCGTGCGCATCGCTCGCGAGAGTTCCATCGCGGGAGCCTCGCGCTTCGGAAGCGACGTCCGCCACGTCACGGGCTCAGCCCGTCGGGCGGCACACCAACGACACAATCGACACGAGGCGACCGCCGTCACCGAGGTCGGTGATGCCGACGCGCACGAGGAAGTCGCCGAACTCGCGGGGTGACGCCTCGGCCGAGGCCGCGACCGGGCCGGCGCGGACGCGGTTGACGTAGCGGATGTCGAGGTCGACGACCTCGGCCACCTCGCCGGTCGCGTCCTCGACCGCGCGTTCGGCCGCGATCTCGGCGAGCAGCGCGAGGGCACCGCCCTGGATGGTCCCGCCGACGCCGTTGCTCACCCACGGGTGCGGGTCCACTTCCACGGCACCCCGGTCGCCGGCGCGCGGCCGCAGCAGGTCGTCGAACGACGGCGCACCGACCGGCGCGGTGGGCGGCCCGACCCCGGTCACCCCGGGGATGAGCTCGTTCATGAACGTGGTCGTCGCGCGCGCGAACGGCCGCCGCTCGTCACCGGTGTGCAGCAACGTCTCACCGACGAACAGCCGGCGGCCCACCTTCGCCGGATGGCACACGAGCGAGATCGTCCCCGTCGCGGGCGGGCGACCGATTAACGAGACCCGCAGGTCGACGGTGGGGTTGACCGGGCCGCTCGGCAGCGAGCCGGCGACGAGGTCCACGAGCGTGGCCAGCACTCCCATCCGCACGCGGTCGGTTCCCGGGGCCAGCATCTCCGGGAGCACCGCGACGCGCCCGCGGGTCGCGCCGTCCTCGACCCACAGCTCCGCATTGAGCGCGCCGACGAAGCTGGTCGGCCCCGGGTCCGTGTGCACGGGCCGTACGTATACTCGCCCGCGATGTACCTGAACGAGTTCGCCGACGACCTCGCGCCCCTCGACATGACGCGGTCGGCCGAGTTCACGAGCCTGCTCGACAGCGCGGGTGACCTCGGCATCCCGCACTCTCGCGACGTGCGGTACGTGTCGCGCCACACCGTGATCCGGAGCCTGCGCTTCCACTTCTCGGAGTGGGGCGAGCCCGGGGCGCCCGAGATCCTGCTCCTGCACGGGGGCAACCAGTCGGCCCACTCGTGGGACCTGGTGAGTCTCCACCTGTCCGATCGGTACCACGTGTTCGCACTCGACCAGCGCGGCCACGGCGACTCCGAGTGGGCCCGCGACCAGGACTACTCGATCGACGCCAAGGCGGCCGACGCGCTCGCCTTCATCGACGACCAGCAGCTCGAGTCACCGGTGATCATGGGCCACTCGATGGGCGGCCGGGTCACGATGAACGTGACGCTCGCGCGCCCCGACGTGCCGCGCGGGGTGGTGCTCGTCGACGTCGGACCCGAGTTGAGCCCGCAGGGCGTCGAGGTGATCCACAACTTCGTCACCCGCAACGTCGAGTTCGACGACCTCGAGGAGTTCCTCGACAACGTCGTGAAGTACGACCGCTTCCGCAGCCGGGAGCACATTGCGCGCACGGTGAAGTACAACATGTTGCGCCGCGCCGACGGGAAGTACGTCAGCAAGGTCGACCATCGCCGCGTGCCGGTGTCCGACTCCGAGATGACGCTCGCGCACGCCAAGGAGATGACGTGCCCGGTGCTGCTCGTGCGCGGTGGTGAGTCCGACATCCTCGAACCCGACGCCGCGCAGCGGTTCGCCGACACGTTGCCCGACGGACGTCTCGTCACCGTCCCGAACACCGGCCACAACGTGCACTCGGGCAACACACCGGGGTTCCTCGAGGCGATCACCCCGTTCCTCGCAGAGGTCGACGCGGCCCCTGCGAGCACCTGACGCTCTGAAACCGGCGCCGTCGAGTCGCCGGTCAGAGCTCCGGGAGCGGGTCGGGCGTGGGGTAGTAGCGCGGGTGCTCGGGCACGTCGCCCGCGGCGTGGAGGCAGATGACCTCGTAGACCGCCTCCAGCTCGCGGTCGTTCGCGCCGTCGACGCGGCTCAGGTAGTCGGTGATGCAGATGCCGCCGAAGGCGCGCACGATCCCTGGGTAGTCGTCGATCACGAAGTCGGGGACCACCGGGATCCCGAAGTCGGTGAGGCGGTTGCGGTAGTCCTGGAGTGGCTTGCCGTACACGCCGTGCACGATGTCCTCGAGGCCGTGGTTCCGCACGACGCTCCACCGCTCGCCCTCACCGGACCATACGTACACCTGGTGACCGTCCTCGACGAGGCGCTCGAACACCTCGCGCGTCCCGGGCCGCAGCGTGAAGTCGCGGCCGAGGATCGTGTAGTCGACGTCGAAGAAGATGTGCATACGGGCGAGGGCGGAAGGCTAGTGGCTGTGCAGACAGCTATCGCGCAGCGCGCGACGCGTCGCTCAACCGCTTGACGAGCGCAGGGTCGAGCTCGAGGTCGAAGCCTTCCATGTTCTGCTCGTACTGCTCGAAGGTGCGGGGGCCGATGATGGCCGACGTCACGCCTCGCCGGCTCATCACCCACGCGATCGCGACCGCGGTCGGCGTGCTGCCGACCTCGGCGGCCACCTTCCCCACCTCGTCGGCGAGGTCGAACGCCCGATCGGTGAGCAGGCGGACCCAGTTTCCGCGCGCGCCGCGGCTGTCGGGTGGGGGGTCCTCGCCCCGGCGGTACTTCCCGGTGAGGATGCCGCCCGACAGCGGGCTGTAGACCATCGTCCCGAGCCCGTGCCGCTCGCACGTGGGCAGCACGTCCTCCTCGATCTGGCGCTGCAGCAACGAGTAGGGCGGCTGCAGGCTCACGAAGGGCGTGCCGTTGATCCGCTCCGCCGCCCACTGCGCCTCGACGATCTCCGAGCCCGACCAGTTCGAGCAGCCGACATAGCGAACCTTTCCCGACTGCACGAACTCGTGGAGCGTCGCCATCGTCTCTTCGACCGGCGTGTTCGGATCGGAGCGGTGGCACTGGTACAGGTCGACGTAGTCAGTGTCGAGACGCCGCAAGCTGGCGTCGAGCGCGCGGTAGAGGTACTGGCGCCCGAGGCCGGCGTCGTTGGGGCCGTCGCCGATCGACCCGTACCCCTTGGTGGCCACGATCACGCGGTCGCGCTTCGACTTGATCGCGCGCCCGACGACCTCCTCGGACTCGCCGCCCGTGTAGACGTTCGCGGTGTCGATGAAGTTGCCGCCCGCGTCGACGAACGCGTCGACGATGCGACGGCTCTCGGCTTCGTCGCACGGCGCGGTCTCGCTGTGTCCGAACATCATCGCCCCGAGGCATGCCGGCGACACCCGCAGGCCCGATCGTCCGAGGTTCACGTACTCCATCTGCGTCTCCCTGTGTGCGTCCCTCGTGAGGATGCCGCGCTTCGTCGCCGGTGCGCAATCCGCGCCACACGGTCAATCGATCGGTGGGTTGGGCGGGAGTGCGGGGAGGACCTCCTGGACCCGGCGACCGAAGATCGTTTGGTTCAGCTCGAACGGTCCTGCCGGACGGTCTGCCATGCCTGCCAGGTGATCCGCAGGATCAGGGCCGTGATCGCCAGGCCCACGATCGGGTCCGCGCGTGGAAGACCGATCGCCACCATGCCGGCGGCGAGGACGACCCCGAGGGAGACGAAACCGTCGACTCGCGCGTGGTGACCATCCGCGATCAGAGCGGCGCTGCGGAGGCGCCGGCCGGCGCGGAGCCGAACGTTCGCCGCGAGTTCGTTCCCGGCGAATCCCACGACGCCGGCGATGGCGAGAACGGCGAGATGGTTCAGGGTCTGTGGATGAACGAGCCGGTCGATGGCCTCGACGCCGGCGACGGTGGCGGACGCGAAGATCGCAAAGACGACCGCGTAGCCGGCCCACCGTTCCCCGCGGGTGCTGCCGAGCCAGAACGCCACACCGAGGGGGATCGCGGTGAGCGCGTCACCCCCGTTGTGGATCAGGTCGGCGAGCAGCGCGACCGATCCCGACAGCATGAACACCACCGCCTGCGCGGCGGCAGTAGCCGCGAGCACCGCCAGACTGAGCGCGACCGCCCGAACCCCGGCGCGCGAGCGCACGATCGACGCGTCGACGAGTCCGTGGGAATGACCGTGCCCGTCCCAGCGGGCGTCGTCGTGGGTGTGGTCCTGGTCGTGATGGTGGTCGTGACCGTGGGAGTGCGGGTCGGCCTGAGATGAGCGGACCGGGTACCGAAGGTGGCGGTGCGGGCCGTGATGATGGTGCGCGTGCGTCCACCGACCGTGCCGATGCGTCTCGATGCCGTGCATCACCACGAGGCTACGGCGACTCGTTCCCGCGTGTGCGACGACGAACTACCCGTGGAGCGCGTCCCGCCTGCGGAGGCTTGGGGTCGTGCTCACACTCGCCACCGCCCGCCGTACCCGGTAGGGCCATTGGACCCGTGGCGCGCTGGAGCCGCCTTCCGTCGGTGAGCGCCGCCAGGGTGGGCAGAATGGGAGTCACGGCGAGGGTGCGCGGTCGCCCCTCGAGACGCGGCAGGCGATGCGCCGCCCTTCGGTCGTGTGAAGGGGTGCGAGATGACCGGTGGCTACGCCTACGACCATGCCTGGGACGAGGAGCTTCTCCGGCTCCGCGGCCTGGAGCTGGTTCTCGACCCGGGGACACGCGACCACCTTCTTCGTCTCGGCGTGCGGCCGGGTTCGCGCTGTCTGGAGATCGGTGCCGGTGCCGGCGCGATCGCATGCTGGCTCGCCGAACAAGTGGCGCCCAACGGCATCGTCGTCGCCACCGACCTCGAGACCGACTTCCTCGAGATCGAGACATCGAAGCATCCGAACCTGCAGGTTCTGCGACACGATCTCACGGCCGAGGACCTGCCGGACGGGTTCGACTACGTGCACGCCCGGTATCTCCTCGAGTGGCTTCCGGACAAGGCACCCGCGCTGCAACGCATGGTCGCAGCGCTGCGACCCGGTGGCGTGCTGCTCGACGAGGAGCCCGACTTCGTCACGATCTTCGAGACGCCCGAGTCCTCGGCGATGCGCCACGTCATGCTCGCCGCAATGCGATATCTCGAGTCGACGTGTCCGGTCGACACGCAATACGGCCGTCGGCTGCACGACGATCTCATCGCGGCCGGACTCGACGACGTTCAGGCGGAGGGCCGCTGCACGATCGTGCGCGGCGCGAGCCCACCCGCCGCGCACTTCCTGCGCCTGACGGTCGAGAAGCTGCGCGAACCACTGATCGCGGGGAAGAGGGTGAGCGAGCTCGAATTCGACGAGGCAGTCTCGATGCTCGAAGATCCCACTGCCAGCGTCATGTTCCCGCTCACCGTCGCCGCCTGGGGTCGGCGCAGCTGAACCGCCCACCGGGACGCTCTCGAGGTGAATCCGGACGTTCGCCAACTCCGTGCCGCGCTCGGCGCGCAACGCGTCAGAGACCGCGTCTGACCGGTTCGGCCCAACGCGGTCAGACGACAGCACGTTTGTCGAGACGGCGCTCGTACAGGTCGCGGCTTGGTTGCCGACGACCGGCCCGTGCACCGTGCTCTGCCCGCCCGGGCTGTCACCGACATTCGGAGCGGGGCTGTTGTTGGAACACGTGGCGGACCCGTGCACGACGAGCGACCCGATGTCCCAGTCGTCCTGCGGCGGCGGTTGGAAGTGACAGAGCCCGAGATGACGGTGTTGTGTGCCACGGTCTTCGCCGCCGACCCACCGAACAATCCGAGCGTGGCCAGCGCCAGCGCGAGCACCGCGCCGGCCGTCGAGACTCTCCGGGTCATGAGGCCATTTCGGCCAGGAGCCCTCCCGGCCGAGGACCCCACTCTCCGTGGAGAGCGCCCCGTCGCGATGCCCGGTCCTCGGCCCCGACCCGCCTCGGTGAGGGTGCACCGGTGGCTGCGGGCGTGGTTCAATCGCTTGAAACTCCGCCGCCGCAGCGATGGGTCGTGCACACAACGCACCAGGGTCGGCTGAGGGGGGAAACGGGATGGCCGCTCGTGCAGTTCGACGCTCTCCCACCGGCGCTGGTCACCGCTCGCTTCGTGTAGCGGTGGTCCCAGTCGTCGTCGCGCTCGCGATGGGCGTGACGCTCGCCGCATCGACCGTCGGCATCCGAGCGAGCGCAGCGACGATCCCGCCACCCAACGGGGCGGGACCCCCGGTGCCGGCGACCGGCATGGGTACGCAGGCTGCGCTGGCGAACCCACGTTGCCGGCACGACGATCCGAAGTACGGCCCCTACGGACACTTCGACAGCACCGAGGTCGGCGGCGGCCCGGTCTGTGTGAAGGTGTGGAAGGCGGGCGCGAACAATGGCGGCGCCACCGCACAGGGTGTCACCGGCAACCGGATCACGGTCGTCGCGGTCGTCCCCAACGACGAGCAACTCGGACGCGATCCCGTGCGGCCGAAGCACCTCGCCGACAACTCGCCCAGCGACTACGAGAACGCGATCTACGATGCCGTCCTCCCGGCGATGCGGTTCTACGAGACGTGGGGCCGCGACCTCCGGATCAACTTCGTCCGTTCCAGCGGGAACGACGAGACGGCGCAACGCGCCGACCTCGTGACGGTCGAGGCCATGAGGCCGTTCGCGGTCTTCAACCTCGTCAACAACCCGGACCTGGACGTGCTCGAGACCGGTCTCGCCGCCGACAAGATCATGACGTTCGGCTACGCCACCACCACCGAGGAGGCCACGAAGCAGGCACCGTACCGCTGGGGCCAGAACGACAAGGACGGGACGGCGATCAACTCGGCGGAGGTCGCCGGCAAGCAGCTCGTCGGGAAGCAGGCGAAGTACGGCTCGGATGACGTCAAGACGGCGACACGCAAGTTCGGCGTCGTGTACCAGGACGGAACCATCCAGTACGACCAGTTCCTGAAGACGTTCCGCAAGTACGGCGGGACGGTCACGAGCGTGGGCACGGTGCCGTCCAACGTTCCCGACGACGTCCAGAACGTGGCGCCGACCCTCGTCTCCAGGATGAAGGCGGCGGGCGTCACGACCGTGATGACCTTCGGCGACTTCACCGTGCTCCGCATCGTGATGGAGGCTGCGTCGAAGCAGGAATGGCACCCGGAGTGG
>Ga0187777_10001324_pt1 | contig 16042 bp, 15 predicted proteins | sample 1015_Q2_SP5_10_M_FD_132416 | JGI IMG/M metagenome (GOLD analysis project Ga0187777, IMG submission 132416) | Tropical peat soil microbial communities from peatlands in Department of Meta, Colombia - 1015_Q2_SP5_10_MG | ecosystem: Environmental > Terrestrial > Soil > Wetlands > Peat | place... | reverse complement strand
CCCTTCTTCCCAGGCTTCGCTTGCTAGTTGTCTCGCCAGGCTCCACTCGTTAATATCCTTTGTTTCGAGCCTGGTTTCTGAAGGAACGCTTGCAGTTTGAGATAGCTCTTTCCTATGCACCAGCAAATGCAAGAATCTCAAATAGATGTCGATTGATGTATCTGCTGAACCTGCTACTAGGCACTCTGTCTGCATCGTCCAGGGTTCAATGCTGCCATTTGCTACACTATATTCTTGTGGGTAGACTACGCCAGTTGTCCACCTCTGGCGATTTTTAATGGCAGAGCGCCGGTACGGATAGAGGAGATAGCCCTCGTATAGCACTGCGTTGGCGATTTCTTTGATGTCTTCCATTCTCATGACTGCATATCCCCACTACTTGTCTGCAAGAGATGGATAACAACCTCCTCCCAGGTAGGCAGGCTATGTATTGCTTTGTACCGGTACAGTTGGTCAAATACATCTTTGTGCAGGCGAATCCAGGCACTGTTAGGAAAATAGCGCTGGATCATTTCCCTCCACAGTGTTACCGGGAGTCGATAATTCGCCTCCTTTGACCATGAGATCTGCCCAACCTGCAAGTTGTCAGACTCGTCTTCATAGAAGATGGTGCCGCTAAATAGGAATGTGAGTGGAATTTCGCCATCCTCTAAAGCATCAAAATACTTGGTACCCGCCACCTCAAAATCATAAGTGCATGAAACTGGTAGATCAACGATAGTACTGCCAGAGAACTGTGGTACTACTGTGCTAGTATGAGTCCAAAGCATGGGATGCAGTGTCTCACCCCAGCGCTTTGGTTCACCAAAGACCTCTAATAATCGAGGTTGTTCTTCGGTACTATAGCGCCGTCGTGTGACATTGATCTGAATCTGGCAGCGTAGAGTAACTGAAAAAATGCGCTCTTGTTCTGTATTATTATCAATACGTAGTTTGAAAATGAGCGTTGGGATCGCGGCATAAGCAGGAACCTCGGCGCCGGCCACCTCAAAGTTTAGATCAGGCATCTGGCCCTCCTCCCATCGGCTCGGATTTTGCCCGTATGCTTGCAAAAAACGCCGCAGTCTCCTTCCAGACTTCCTCACCTCCACTCAAGCCTTTCCAGTAAACGCGAATCAGGCCTACCAGTTTGTAACAGGCATCTATGGGGACAATGTAGTATTCACGAACATCTCTCACCCTGTTTATAAGCAATGCCTCTACATCAGGCTCCAGGTCCCTCAGAATAGGATTGTTTTCCATGAGCGATTTCCAATACTCAAGGTCGAGCAGTGACTCTATCGCTCCTGCTGGACTGGGGTAGAAAGCCATGACACGATTGATGGTTGTGCTTTGAAAGATATAAACCATGTTGACCGGGATCATCAGTTCATCCCACTGCTCGTCACTCATCTGGAAATTCGACAATGTTACGTGGCGTCTGGGCACAAGCCGATATTTCCCACCTCCCGCCCCCTGACCATAGAAGAGCACTGAGCAAGCTTGACACACGCATATTACCGTATGACTTGAGAGGTCCATCAAGTGATGGTGTTCCGCTGGGATCATTTCGCTGCACAGTTCGCAACGCTCAATGGGCGCACGTGCTTGCTCTCGCTCCTGCGTAAAGCGACGTAGCGCTCCTATTGGGGCAGCGGAACGGCCCTGACCGTCATTGTTCAGATTAGTCGCCTGCATGCCTGATCACCTCACATTATGGGTTGATATTCGGTATACCTACCGTTGTCCAGGCACCTTTCTGCTCCGTTGTATGTATGTCATTCTTGCGTTTTCGTGGAGGAACGAATGTGATCGGTCTACCTGGTCGAAATTGTGGGTCAGTAACTTCTTCTACCTGGAGTTCGGCCAGGTCTGGAGCTGCATTGAAAATAGCTTCTTCAATTGCCTGTTTGAGTGTGTTAGTTGTTGAAGCACAGCCCTGGCCGCTTCCCTCGAGACGTAAATATGCTATACCGTTGTCGATTTTTACTAGCTCGACCTTACCTCCATGCGACTTGAGGTAAGGTCGTATCCCAACCAGTGCTCGGGCGACACGGGTTTCTATATCTTCAGGGTGTAAATCGTGCAGCAAAAATAAAGATGAAAGCAGCTCGTCTTGCGTAAATGTCTTGATCAATTCATTGCCTGGTGCTTCAGTCTGTGCAGTCAGTTCAAGTATTCGTGATAACCCCTCTCCGTACATATCAAGGAGCGCCTGGATAAGTTCCTCGATCGTTGCGCGCGCGCGTGGATCAGGAAGTAGGGTAACCTCCTGGATCAGCATTTCGATACGTTCCGCACGGCGCAGGTTTTCCTGCTGGTCTTGTTGCATGAGGTTACCTTTTCATTGCTCTAGTATCATTTGATCATTCTACCTGAAATCCACAGTTGCCCATGTTTCACCACTTCGGCTGTGCTGTAGGTACTCCCAATTTCAGCGATAGGAGTTACCAAAGTAGACATGGCCATTGGCAACTCCTATTGGAAAGTCCTCTCTCGAAGCAAGAAACTTCAAAAGACCTATAGCGTTGCGCCGAAAGTTGGTGAGTGGACTACCTGCAACTCCTTCCCCTCACCCAGATACATATGTACTCCACATGGCAAACAAGGGTCAAAGCTGCGAACTGCTCGCATAATATCAATGCCCTTGAAGTTTTCTGGGCCATTCTCTTCGAAGATCGGCGTATTTTGCACAGAATCCTCGTAAGGCCCTGGCGTGCCATAGATATCTCGTACGCTTCCATTCCAGGGAGTTGGTGGATAGGGATGATAGTTGGCGATCTTCCCGTTCTCGATTACCATGTGATGGGATAGTACACCTCGCACAGCCTCGTGGAAACCACAACCGATGGCGTCCTTTGGAACCGTGAAATCATTCCACGTTCTGGTTCGACCGGCCCGTATCTCGCTGAGTGCCTTGTCGATACAATGCAGTGCGACAGCAGCAGAATAAGCCTGGAAGTAAGTTCGCGCACGGTTTCGCTCAATGGCATTGCTCCACTTCGGCACCTTCCACTCAAACTCCACTTCCGGCTTGGTAGCCGACTTGGGCAATCGAATCTTGACGCTGTTGCCGGTTGCCTTAATATAGCCTCCCAGGTCGACTATCCCAGCCAGGGCCGTCGTCCATAAACGAGCTATTGCTCCACCACCGGTATCCAGGGCTAGATAGTCGCCGGTCCGCTTGTCAAACCAGCGTGGCGACATTGTCCAGCTATAAGCGCCATCGAAGTTGCGTTTCTGTGGCTTCGGGATGGTCGTCTGGTTCCAGGGATGACGCTTATCGACCGGGTTGCCAAGTGGATCACGATCAACGAAAGTCCTCTCGTTCTGCCAGTCGTCATAATAGGAGTGGCCTAGCAGAATTCGGATTGCCAGGTTAATATCCACCAGGCTCGTAGTCACTAATTCTCCGTCCACAATCACACCGGGAGTGACGAACATTGCGCGTCCCCATTTGTCCATAGTGCGGTAATCATAGTCGCATACATCTGGGTCCTGGAAAGATCCCCAGCAACCGATCAGTGTTCGCCTGTAGCCAACTTGCTCATAGCCCGGCAGCGCCTCGTAGAAAAAGTCGAACAGGTCGTCATGCAGCGGAACCATTTTCTTCATGAATTCGACGTACCTCATCAATCGAACCAGGTAGTCCGTGAAGAGTTGAACAGTCGCCACTGTTCCAACTCCTCCAGGATAGAGGGTCGATGGATGGACATGCCTCCCCTCCATCAAACAGAACTTCTCGCGTGTGTACCGGCTTACCTGCAGTCCCTCGAGATACAACTCACCGGTGAAAGGATTGAATGCCCGCATGATGTCGCCGATCGTGCGATAACCATGATCACCCGCGTGAGGAGCCTCGGTGTTGTTTGCCTTCTCTAGCACGCCTGGATTCGTCTCTTTCACCATCTGTTCACAATAGTCGACTGCGACCAGGTTCTCCTGAAAGATGTTGTGATCGAACATATACTCCGCTGCCTCGCCCAGATTGAGCACCCACTCACCCAATGCTGGGGGTTTGACTCCGTAGGCCATATTCTGGGTATAGACGGAGCAGGTCGCGTGGTTGTCTCCGCAGATGCCGCAGATGCGGCTGGTGATAAAGTGTGCATCGCGCGGATCTTTGCCTTGCATGAAGAGACTGTAACCCCGGAAAATAGAGGAGGTGCTATGGCACTCCACGACCTTGCGTTGCTTGAAATCAATCTTAGTGTAAATGCCAAGACTACCCACTATGCGTGTGATCGGATCCCACGACATCTCTACAAGCTGTGATGGAGGTGTTGGAGCCTCTTCTCGTTCCATTTTTGTTGCCATAAAATTAACTCCTTTGTAGAGTCACTGTACGCTCATTTCGACTACTCGTTATGATCACCATTTCGATTGGTAGCCTGTAGTCAGCTCCCTACCTGTGTGTCGCCAGGATGGTTCTTTATTGGCGGTGCTTTGCGTAAACTTACGAAGATTCCTTATGAGCAGCCCATAACTGCTACTGATGATGCCAGATGAGAGCCTTGCTCCAGGTGGCTCATCCATAAAAGGCATAAATTTATCTGGAAACCCCGGCATTGTACAACCAATGCAGATGCCTCCGACATTGGGACAACCACCGATACCAGCCATCCAGCCTCGTTTAGGTACATTGCAATTCACTACTGGTCCCCAACATCCCAGCCTCACCAGGCATTTTGGTGAATCGTAAGTAGTAGCAAAATCACCTTGCTCGTAATATCCTGCTCGATCACATCCCTCATGGACAGTCCTGCCAAAGAGCCAGGTAGGTCGATGTTCCTCATCCAGAGGAATCATTGGAGACATTCCAGCTGCCTGGTATAGTAGATAAAGTACGTTCTCCATAAAATTATCTGGCTGTACCGGGCATCCAGGAACGCAGACAATAGGAATGCCCGCGGGTGTTTGCCAATTCCAGCCAAGGTAATCAAGTAAACCCATCGCTCCCGTTGGGTTTCCCTGCATGGCGTGGATGCCACCATATGTGGCACAGGTGCCAATAGCTACTACTGCCAGAGCCTTAGGCGCTAAACGATCGATCCATTCGCAGGTCGTGATTGGCTGCCCCGTCGTTGGGTCAGTACCCAGGGCTGCCCAGTAGCCCTCAGACTTAATATTCTCGTTGGGAATCGAGCCTTCTACCACAAGTACAAAGGGATCGAGTTCACCCCTCTCAGCTTGATACCACCACGTCATAAAGCTCTCACCACCGAGTTCATAAGCGAGTACAGGGTTATGGAGATGTACCTTGGGGAGTCCGGGGATGGCTCCCAACAAAACATCTTCGATGCTGGGTTGTGTAGCTGCGGTGATCGAGACCGAATCCCCATCGCAGCCCAGTCCAGCGGTTATCCAGACGATGTGGACTTCCTCCACGCGCGTTCTGGTCGCCATGCTGTACCTCCTTGAGCACTATATGCTCATGGCCTGTTAAATATCCGAATACAAAGAAGTTACAGTCCCATTTAACTGCAATTGCCGGAGGAAATACTGATACATTACATCAACAATATCTGAGGAAAAGACACACGACATCTTGTAATACGATGTTAGATTCTGTACAGATTGCTTCAAATAGCTATCTTCCTGGGGGTATCACTAAAGAAATGCTGCATCGCGATGTGATCTAGATAGTATAAATTCGGCAATTGAAAGCTCAGTAAATTCTAATATTTTCTAATGAAATATGCAGAAATACTGTAGAGTATGAATTATGAACTTTTCTCTTTAGTTTTAGTTGTATGAGAGATTAGTCTCTTCGCTATCCCTCATACAACTTGCTTACCATACCCTCTAAGCGAGCGAGTGTTATCTCGGCTGACCTGCCGAGATAGGTCTTTCTTCTACCGGTGCTTCCCCAGGTATAGGCATACCAGTAGGCACAGCCATGGGCTCGTTTTTCTTTCCGCGCAATAAAGTTACCACCAGCTCCACGAAACTCGAATGTCTCGATCTCCTCGATAAGTCGCTCCCACTCAGTATACCCAAAACATCTAAACGACTTGTCTCCACACAGTCCATACCCTGCAGCACATTCGTTCTCCATCACTTGCACAATCACCAGGGTTGCTTGTCCTGGCTTGGATGTCCCGTTGTTCTTAGTGCTCGAGGGAGTCTTCTCGATTCCTTTATGCTCAAATGCTTGTCTGAGATGACGTACCCCAAGACGTATGCGGGTTTTGACAGTACCGAGGGGAAGCTTACATCGCTGGGCGATCTCTGCATTTGTCCATCCCTCAAAATATGCGAGTTCGATGGCCGTCCGTTGTTCCGTTGGCAATTGCTTCAGACACTCATGCAGTTCTGCAATTTGAACTGAACTCCATGCTTGCTCCCATACGTCTGATAAGGCAAAACGCTCATACGCTTCGACCTCCTGCCACTGTACCTGCTGTAAAGAGGAACGACGGCGTAAGCTGCGTAAATAGTCAACGGTGTTGTGGTAGATTATAGAGAAGAGCCAGCCTCGAACTGGACCTGCTTGTGGTGCATATGATCTGGCACTCTGCCAGACCGCGAGAAACGTATCTTGGACCAACTCTTCGGAGACCATTTGATCAGCGGTCATGCGGTAGGCAAACGCATAGAGCCGTCCTCTGTAGCGTTGACAGAGACGTTCCAGCGCCCACATGGCTCTACCAGTGATAGCATCCATTAGAAACTCGTCACTGAGCTCGCCTTCTTCCATGATCGTCTTTCATTTCTCGTATAGAATGATACTCGATCGACGCACCTTTGCATGCCTGGAAATGTGAAGAATATGCTGTGATACAAGATTAATCCATGAATATCTACCTTTCATGGCTTGTAGACACTTTTTAAATATACCCTACTTTGGGCACAAATGTAACCCACATATGGATGTTTTACGACCCTCATACGTGGGATCTATCTATCTCGCGTTTAAAGGTTTGGAATGTTATCGTAGAAGCCGGGGTAGCCCATTTCCGCCAAGTACTGAGCATGCCAACCATCTCCCTGTTTGGTTGGCATCTCCTCTACGATGAACAAAGTTCTGAGCTGGCAGTAATCTTGTGCTATGGCAGTAGCTCTTCTGATGCGAAGCTGACCAGACGTAATGCTCGCTCAATATTTTCACGCTCGACTACACGTACACGATCCAGGCGCTTCCCGCTCTGTTCACACTCACTGATAAAGTTGGCCAGATCAGCGACACGACTGGCATAACCCCACTCATTGTCATACCAACCAACAATATGAATCATATTTCTTTCAGAAAGTTCAGCCGTCATCAATCCATCCACAATGCTTGATCGGCTGTCACCACGGAAGTCGCTCGAGACTAAAGGCAGATCAGTATAGCCAAGTATACCTGCCAGTGGTTCGTTGGCAGCATGGGTGAAAGCAGCATTGATCTCACCAACGGAAGCTGTGTGTTCAAGTTTGGCAACCAGATCAATGACCGAAACGGTGATAGTGGGTACACGATAGGAGATGCCATGAAACTTGCCTGCAAGAGCTGGGATGACTTCACCAAGAGCTTTGGTAGCTCCGGTAGTCGTTGGGATAATGTTTTCGGCTCCAGCACGAGCACGCCGGGGGTCGTTGTGACTTCGGTCCAAAATTCGCTGGTCATTGGTGTAAGCATGAATAGTGTTCATCATGCCGTAGCATAGTCCAAAACGCTCATGCAACACACTGGCTAGAAGGGCTAATGCGTTGGTTGTGCAAGAAGCAGCGGAAATAATTTGATGTATGGCTGGATCATATTTGCGTTCGTTGACACCGACCACTATTGTCACATCGGCACCTTTACTCGGCGCAGTTACCAGCACACGTTCTGCCCCTGCCAACAAGTGTGCGGCTGCCTGGCTGGCGGGGGTAAACATGCCGGTAGCCTCAATCACCAATTCGACACCTAACTCGCGCCAGGGAATATCCAGTGGGTTGAGATGCGAAACAATCGCAATTGCTCGACCATCAATAATGATCTGATCATCTTCTACCTCCACGCGTCCGGGAAAAGGCCCATAAGTAGAGTCGAACTGGAAGAGGTGCGCGTTGATTGCGGCTTCACCACGATCATTAATCGCAACCACATCTAGTTCGATGCCCCGGGCCAGGGCAGAGCGGAGAACGAGTCTACCAATGCGTCCAAATCCATTGATGCCAATTTTCATTACGTTTGCTCCACTCTGCCGGACATTGCTTACGGTTGATTGATCACACTTCAATCACGTCGCGCAGCTTGGCACGTAGCAGGTGATAGACCAGAAAAAGCTGTGTAAGCGCCAGTGGATGGCTATGCCGGACCTGAGAATCGGAATATTCGCCCAGGTCATCTGGTGTGGCTACCCCGCATTCATCCATGTGATCCAGAATACAACGCTCAAGTGCAGCTGCTGGCTCATCTGGGATGGAACCATCGATCTCAAGATACTCCACAGCTCGGCCACCTTCACGTCCTAACGTCGAACGCACACAGCCGGAGCGATCTTCTGCGATGACTTCGGAAAAATCAGGATGATGTAGCGTACCATGTAAGGTCAGTCTAACATTGAGGTGGGTGTCCCCATCCTGCTCGGAGCGCTTCGACGAGCTGGGATAGAAAGAAACCACGACATCTGCGTGATTACGCTGTGGTCGGATATAAGTTGCAGAATCATGCTCGCGTGTATCTAGCTCGCGTAAAACTTCTTGCTCGGAATAACCACGCTGAGTCGAGTCACGCCACACCTTCCAGCGCCGTCGCAATTCCTCAGCTGGGTCAAGATAAACACAAACACTATAGGAATTGCGCATCTCCTGCCGGTACATGCCGAGCAAACCCTCGACGATGATAAAGTGCTGTGGGACAATATAGTCTGGTGGCCCAAAATCACCCAGTTTGTGATCGTAATGCGGCTTGAGGATGGGTTCTCCGGCACGCAGCAGCCGCAAATGTTGCGTCATAATGTCGAGATAATTGCATGCCGGATTCAGAGGCGTAATGCCAAGCTCCTTGCGTTGTTTTCGGTTATAGCGATGATAATCGTCGGTGCAGAGTACTGATACGTGTTGGGGACCCAAAATCTGAGCGATGCCTCGACTCAACGTCGTCTTCCCAGCGGCGCTATCTCCTACAATCCCGAGGATAATCGGACGCGTATTCGTTTCAAATGATAAAGCCATACCGTTTTCCAATCTCCTTGTACCATGTGTCCCTGGTCGATCACCCGGTGCAATGGTCTCTCCTCATCTGGTACGCATTCAAAATTCTCTATGCTTATCATATTTGTAGAGCAATGAATGTTTGTCCCTAAGTTCCCCTCCTTCGCTCCAACACATCTTGAGTCGTCTGGAAACTCGGTTGCCGGTGCATCAGGTCTCCCAACATTCTGTCCACGTAATTAAGATACATGCTATAATCTATAAGATCAAGTGGCACTTTCCTATACTTTGTATAGATAGGAGCTTTTAAATGAGATTACCACGGCTTGACAGCCTTACCATCCGTCAACTGCGCGTCTTTTGCACGGTCGCAAGACTGCTGAGTTATACTCGAGCCTCCGAGGAACTGGGGTGCCAGCAACCAACTGCATCTGCACTTGTGGCTGAACTGGAACGAACAACACAGTTGACCCTGTTAGAGCAGCGGGGGAAACACATCACTCTAACGAATGAAGGGCGCGAGCTATACTCGCATGCACAGCAAGTTATTGCAGCAGCGGACGAGGCATGGTTGGCTATGGCAGAGCGCCGGGGCAGCTTGACGACAGTCAGTAGACCGCTCCGCGTTGCTGCCGATACGACTGTGGGAACATATGTCCTGCCCCGCCTTTTGGGAGTTTACCACCGGCTTTATCCCAATGTGGCATTCCAACTTACTGTAGCGAATCGCTCTGCCGTTCGTGCCTCGCTACTGTCTGGTGAAGTCGATTTGGTTATCGCTGGCCGGCCTCCAGAGGTTGATGGACTGGAAACAGAACCCTTTCTGCCCAATCCCTTAGTCGTGGTTTCCTCTCCAGAACATTTCCTGGTTGAGCAGAGCCAGATACCCCTGGCACGCCTGGCAGAGGAAATGTTCCTGTTGCGCGAAGAAGGGTCTGGAACACGTGCCGCAGTTGAGGAACTATTTGAGATCGCCGGGTTGCCTCTGAAAGTTGGCATGGTACTTGGACATGTCGAAGCCATCAAACGTGCCGTGGCTGCAAATTTGGGAGTTAGTGTGATTTCAGCCCTGGCCGTGAAACGAGAGGTACAGTACGGTACTCTCACTATTTTGAATGTGGAGCAGTTTCCGATCCGGCGCCGCTGGTATATCGCGCGACTTTCTTCGTACCCTCTAACTACCATTGCTGATGAGTTCATTACGTTCTTACGCGAGTACAGGCAACAAAACCAGTGAGGGCTCATCGCCAAATAACCTTTTAGGCTTGATACTCAACAAAGGGAGCTAGTCTGAAGCGGTCTTGCTTTCCAGGAGGAGCTGTCGGAGTGCGTTCGCGACCAGCGATAGCCTTCTTTCCTTGACATGCACAATATACCATTGCCGTTGCAACGGGAAGCCCTGTACATCCAGTTCGACCAGGTCCCCATGAGCTAGTTCGAGCGCAACAGATTCTTGGGGGAGTACTGCAATCCCTAATTCGGCTGCTACTCCCTCCTTAGTGGCTTCGATGTTGCCTAGTTCCAGGCTGGTAGGGATTGGCACACCAGCCTGAGCAAATTGCAACTCGGTAGCCAGACGAGTAAGGGACTCTTTCTCTCTCATGAGCAACGTCTCCTGTTGCAGATAATGCAGAGGAATAGCAGAGTGCCCCGCAAATCTGTGCGTTGGAGAGGCTACCACCAGCAATTTGTAAGGCCTCAGTAATTCTACGACGAAGCGCTCCCGCTGCTCTACGAAACCCATTACACCCAGATCTATTTTGTAGGTCAGCAGATCCTCTTCGATAGATTGGCGGTGTGCTATCAGGAGTGTGATGTGGACCCGTGGATAGTGTTCATGGAAAGTGCCGAGCAATGGAGGTACAACATAGATACCCGCGCTGATGCTCGCGCCAATTACCACGCTCCCGCGCTCGAGTGTGTGAATCTCGTGAACAACCGGAGTCGTTTTAGCAAGACGTGTCAGGAGCAGATCTACATGGTTCAGGAACTCCTGGCCAGCAGGAGTCAGCTCGATCCCTCTGCCAACGCGTGAGAAGAGACGCAGACCAAGTACCTGTTCGAGCGATTTGACCTGTTGTGCAACGGCAGGTTGCGAAAGATAAAGACTTTCGGCTGCTCTTGTATAACTAAGATGTTGTGCCACTGTGCGAAATACCGTGAGTTGGTGGACTGTGAAGTCAGTATGACTGCTTCCTGGAGATGGTTTGATAGGTTCTTTGAACATACTTGCCTTCCCATCAAGTTTAATCAGGTCTCATTCAATAGCATAGCATATGTGGAGGGTTCAACGTGTCCTTTTCATATATAGAGTCTATCCTATGGAGTTGATAGCAAACTGCTACTACAACGAATAGATTTGTCATGCTACACTACTCTCGATGAACGAAATATCCCCAGAAATCATGAGGAGAAAGAGCATGGCATTAGAGACTATAACCCAGGAGAGGAATCGATGGGAATCAGGAGTAATTCCCTATGCACAGATGGGCTATTGGAAGCCAGATTATGAACCGAAAGACACAGATATTCTGTGCGCTTTCCGTATTGTTCCACAGGAGGGTGTCGAACCAATTGAAGCAGCAGCGGCCGTTGCCGGCGAGTCTTCTACCGCCACATGGACCGTCGTCTGGACCGATCGTTTAACTGCTTACGAAAACTACCAGGCTAAAGCATACAGGGTCGTTCCAGTTCCTGGAACAGACCAGTATATTGCCTACATCGCCTATGACCTGGACCTTTTCGAGGAAGGATCCATCGCAAATCTGACTTCTAGCATTATTGGCAATGTATTTGGATTTAAGGCACTGAAAAGCTTACGCCTTGAAGATATGCGTATTCCGCCCCACTATGTCAAGACGTTTCAAGGTCCGCCCCATGGCATCGTTATGGAGCGAGAGTATCTCGACAAGTATGGACGCCCTTTACTGGGAGCAACCACCAAGCCAAAGCTTGGTCTCTCTTCTCGTAATTACGGTCGAGTAGTCTATGAAGCACTACGCGGCGGGTTGGATTTCGTGAAAGATGACGAAAATATTAACTCGCAGCCTTTCATGCGCTGGCGTGACCGCTTCCTCTATTGCATTGAGGCGGTTAACAAGGCTAGTGCCGAGACAGGTGAGATCAAGGGGCACTACATGAACGTCACAGCTGCCACAATGGAAGACATGTACGAGCGTGCAGAGTTTGCCAAAGAGCTTGGAAGTATCATCGTCATGATTGATCTAACCATTGGCTACACCGCAATCCAGTCCATGGCCAAATGGGCCCGTAAGAATGGCTTAATTCTGCATTTGCACAGGGCAGGCCATAGCACCTACACTCGCCAGAAGACGCACGGCGTTTCCTTCCGCGTGATTTCCAAATGGATGCGTCTGGCCGGTGTCGATCATATCCATGCCGGTACTGTAGTCGGTAAGCTTGAGGGTGACCCGATGGCCATTCGGGGATATTATAAGACACTCCGAGACATGAAGTATGATGCAGATCCAGCTCTGGGGCTGCTCTTTGAGCAAGATTGGGCTTCAATGCCCTCGGTTATGCCCGTTGCCTCAGGTGGGATTCATGCCGGGCAGATGCACCAGCTGCTCTACTACCTTGGTGAAGATGTGGTGCTACAGTTCGGTGGCGGAACCATTGGTCATCCACAGGGTATCGCTGCCGGCGCAACAGCGAACCGTGTTGCTGTGGAAGCCATGATTCAAGCTCGGAACGAGGGGCGTGATTACTACAATGAGGGACCGGAGATTCTTGAGAAAGCCGCGAAATGGTGTGGTCCGCTGCGCGTAGCACTTGAGCTTTGGAAAGACGTGAACTTCAACTATGCATCAACCGACACGCCCGATGCCACACCTACACCAAGTTATTAGAGAAACGAGGAGCTACAACAATGGCATTTCACCTCACCCAGGGAACATTTTCCTTCCTGCCGCCTCTAACCGATGACGAGATCCGTATGCAGGTTCAATACTGTTTAGACAACGACTGGCCCATCAACGTTGAGTTCACAGACGATCCACATCCCCGCAACTCTTACTGGGAAATGTGGGGACTGCCGATGTTTGATGTGAAGGACCCGGCTGCGATACTCTTTGAGATCAATGAGTGCCGCAGGGCCTACCCCAATCACTATATTCGGGTGGGTGCCTACGATCGCAGCAAGGGCCGTCAAACAATCGCCCTTTCATTCATCGTGAACCGGCCACCCAGTGATCCTGGTTTTAGCCTGCTGCGCCAGGAAGCACATGATCGCGTTATAAGGTATACGGTGCATAGCTATGCGACTGATAAACCCAAAGGGGAACGCTTTGCCGGTTAATCGATATGTTGGGCAAACGAGATAGAACGCGAACCAATTGCATTTGGAGAGAACCATGAGCATGATTCCACCAGCCCGGACCGGCGAACCTGACAATGTAGCTAATCCCGAGCTAGATACGTCGAGTGACGCCAGTGTTGATGTGTCGAACGTCTTAGAGAAATCACAGGTCATGGAGGTTCTGGACAAACTTGATCAGGAACTCGTGGGGCTTCAGTCCGTCAAGACGCGCATTCGTGAAGTAGCGGCATTACTCATGGTTGATCGCATGCGCCAGAGTCTTGGATTGATGGCCCGACCACCCTCTTTACATATGTCCTTTACTGGCCCGCCTGGTACCGGAAAGACGACCGTGGCCATGCGTATGGCGACCATCCTGCACCGGCTCGGTTATGTACGCAAAGGGCACCTGGTAGCGGTTACACGTGATGATCTGGTTGGCCAGTATATCGGTCATACGGCACCTAAAACAAAAGAGGTCCTTAAGCGAGCAATGGGAGGTGTGCTCTTTATTGATGAGGCTTACTACCTCTACCGCCAGGAGAACGAAAGGGACTATGGCCAGGAAGCGATCGAAATCCTGTTGCAGGTGATGGAGAACCAGCGCGACGATCTTGTCGTTATTCTTGCAGGGTACAAGGATCGCATGGAAACATTTTTCCAGTCCAATCCGGGGTTCAGTTCGCGCATAGCGCACCACCTTGACTTTCCCAATTACGCTCTCGATGAACTTCTTGTGATCGCGCAGCTGATGCTTGCTGAACAAATGTATCGTTTAAGCCCAGAAGCAATCCAGGTTTTTGAAGTGTACCTGCAAAGACGAATGCGCATGCCACGTTTTGCCAACGCCCGCAGCGTGCGCAATGCGCTCGATCGTGCTCGGTTGCGCCAGGCGAACCGTCTCTTTGCCAGGGGAGGAAGAATCTCGAAGACTGATCTGATGACCATTGAAGCTGAGGATATCCTGGCAAGTCGTGTGTTCAGTGAGGAAATGCCGGACGGCGAGCAACAGTCCTACTCTGAAGAAACCTACAATGTGCCTGGTGACCCCGATGTGTGAGTAGAATAACCTCAAAATCATAGTGTTTGACAATAGTCACGAAATAGCTGTTTTCTGCACCCCTGCGGCACACTCCTGTGAGAATGTGAGAGGGTTGCTGCGCGCCGGGTGGCGCGCAGCAACCCTCTCACATTCTCACGAAGGCTCGCGGGCGAGCCAGATCTGGGTAATAAGTAACTTTTGAGAAGCTCTTCAAAGATCAAGCTATCATTGTCCTTCCCTTCAAAATCTGATATAGTAAAGCAGACACAGTAAACCTCTAGCCTGCAATGGAGCAAACAATCATGACAGCACATGACACTGCAGCGACCTCGCTGAAACGCACTCCACTTTATGAGCAGCATGTTGCCCTTGGTGCGCGACTCGTAGAGTTTGGTGGCTGGGAAATGCCTGTCCAATACAGCAGCATCATAGACGAGCACCGGGCAGTTCGCACTCATGCTGGCCTCTTCGACGTTAGCCATATGGGAGAATTCAAAGTCGAAGGTTCCCAGGCGCTTGGATTCTTACAGCATCTCGTTCCCAACGACGTATCCCGTCTTGCAATCAACCAGGCTCTCTACACCCAACTCTGTTTGCCAGGTGGAGGTACCATCGATGACCTGATTATTTATAAACTCGAGGACAATCGCTATATGCTGGTCGTCAACGCGGCAAACATCGATAAAGACTTTGCCTGGGTCGAGAAACAAGCCGGAGATTTTCATGTCCAGATCACCAATCAGTCGAACACAATTGCTCTACTAGCCTTACAAGGGCCAGAGGCTCAGTCCATTCTGCAGCCACTTACAAACGTAGATCTTTCCGCAATTCGTTACTACCACTGTGAACCAGGATTGGTGCATGGCATAAACTGCATCATCTCACGAACAGGTTACACTGGAGAAGATGGCTTTGAACTCTATTGTGCATCAGTGGATGCTCCTAAACTCTGGGATAACTTGCTCGCAGCCGGGAAAGAGCATGGATTGCTACCGGCCGGGCTAGGAGCCCGTGATACCTTGCGTTTAGAAGCCAGCTATTGCCTCTACGGGCATGAACTCGATGAGCAGACCAATCCGCTGGAAGCTAACCTTGGCTGGACTGTGAAGCTGAACAAGGATGAGTTCATCGGGCACGATGCGTTACTCAAAGTCAAAGAGCAAGGCCTCAAACGTAAACTGATCGGCATTGAGATGGTTGAGCGAGGCGTGTGTCGTGGCGGTTATGCTATTTACGAAGATGATCGACAGATCGGCGTTCTCACCAGCGGTGCGCCCGGCCCGACTCTCAACAAGAACATCGGCATGGGCTATGTCGAAGCCACACATGCCGTCGTAGGCAAACCAGTATACATTGACATACGTGGGAAACGCACTGCAGCGCAGATAGTAGCGCTGCCTTTCTATAAACGACAAAAGTGAAGGGAGCCCTTTATTTATGGCAAGCCTCAAACATCCTGAAAACCTGAAATACAGCACAACAGACGAATGGGTACGTGTAGAAGGGGACCGGGCCACCATCGGCATAACCGATTATGCCCAAGATCAGCTTGGCGATATTGTCTACATCGAATTACCCTG
>Ga0187777_10001323_pt1 | contig 16046 bp, 16 predicted proteins | sample 1015_Q2_SP5_10_M_FD_132416 | JGI IMG/M metagenome (GOLD analysis project Ga0187777, IMG submission 132416) | Tropical peat soil microbial communities from peatlands in Department of Meta, Colombia - 1015_Q2_SP5_10_MG | ecosystem: Environmental > Terrestrial > Soil > Wetlands > Peat | place... | reverse complement strand
GCGGGATCGGCTATGTGGTGTGGTATCCCGTGGCGACCGAGGATGCCAGCCTGAGTGAAGGCAATAGCGTCGCCGAGACCATTGGCCGTTGGCAGGAGCGAGAGGCCCCGGCAGATTTCAAAACAGTTTTAAAGTATTCTCGAGCGACCGGCGATCCACCACCTGAACTCCTGTGCAGTGGAATCCAGACCAAGGAAATCTATGAACAGATGGGGAGAGCTCAGCTAGTCAGCCTGGATTGCGACTTTTCCGGAGCAGGCTTGCATGTCCCCACGTTTACCGCCGCCAATTTTCAGAAATTGGCTGCCAACGAGGCCGTCGGAGTGCACTACCTGCCGCAGCAAGAGTCGGCTGCCAAGGACTATGCCGAAGTCGCGGCACAAATTGAACCCTTGTCGCTCGGATCGTCCAAGCCGCCCTCACTGCAAATGATCGCGCTGCCCGAATCCGATGATCAGCGCTTTGTCACCGGCAGCATGCTTCTGACCCCGCTCAATTCTCCCATGACCAACGAAGCCGAGTTAAGTATCGTCTACGCCAAAGCTCGTCAACTGGTGCCTTCCCCACGAGCATGGATTCAGGATGGGCTGGCGCACTTCGCGCAGGCGGAATTCATTGAAAAACAAAAGGGGCGACCAGCGGCGATTGAATACCTGCAGTCGCATGCAACAGCCTTGATCACTGCTGAAAAAGATGCGCCCAAAATGTCGGTTGATCAGCAATCATCGCATTCTTTAATCAATGCGCCTGACGACCTCTATCTTCAAACGAAAGCCATGTACGTCTGGTGGATGCTCCGCGACACACTGGGCAGTCTCCCCGTCGATGCTTTGCGCGACTACCGCGCGGCCGAGGACAAAGAACCCACCTATTTGCCGGGGCTCATCGGCAAGCAAACCAGCCGTGACCTGCAGTGGTTTTTTGATGATTGGGTTTATCACGACCGTGGCTTGCCGGATTTTCGCGTTGCCTCGGTTTTTGCAACCCCAATTCAGACTGGCGGTTTTCTGGTAACCATCAATGTCGAGAATCTTGGCAATGCCGGTGCTGAAGTGCCTCTCACTTTAGAATTCGAAGGTGGTGAAATGCGAAAACGACTCGAGGTGCATGCGAAATCAACAGCATCGCTCCGCATGGAGAGTCCCGGCGTTCCCCAGCGAGTTACTGTGAATGACGGCAGTGTTCCGGAAACCGACATGACCAACAACACCTATAAGATCGAAGTTTCGAAGCACTAACGCCCGACTAGTGGTGCAGTTTGATTGTCATCCCGAGCAAGCCTCTTCTTGCGCAGCGAGGGATCTAGGCGAGCCGCGCGAAGCGTCGCCCTTTTTGCGACGCAAGAATTGCGCGTTTGGCTCGCTTCCGTATCAAACTGCACCTGCCAACTCCGCAGTACCGCCCCCAGCGTGCCCGGCAAATTCACAATTCCTTAATTTATTCAGTTATTCTGCCGATTATTCTTAAATAACGGAGGAATCGTTGGCATACATTCAATTTCTTGGCGCCGCAGGGACGGTCACTGGCTCGAAACACCTGGTGAACACTTCTTCCGACGCGAGCGGGCGTACAGGTTTTCAGCTGCTGATCGATTGCGGGATGTTTCAAGGTCCCAAAGAATGGCGCGAGCGCAATTGGCAAAACACCCCCATTGCCGCGCATGAAATCGATGCCGTTGTTCTCACCCATGCACATCTCGATCACTGTGGCTGGATACCACGACTGGTTAAGAACGGCTTTCAAGGCCCGATCTATGCCACTCCCGCGACCATTGATCTCTGTGGAATCCTGCTGCCTGACTCCGGGCACCTGCAGGAAGAAGATGCCGAGTTCTATAACAAGCACGAGAAGTCCAAGCACCGCCCTGCACTGCCCCTCTATACATTCGAAGATGCGCAGGACTGCTTGAAATATTTTCGGCCAATTGCGTCAGGGTCTATGACGAAGTTGTGCCCGGAGTTGTCGTTTCGCTTTGTGCCCGCCGCCCACATCCTTGGCTCGGCCATGGTGGAGCTCACCTTGCAAAACAATGGCTCCCAGCGACACCTCTTGTTCACTGGAGATATTGGGCGCGTGCGTAATCAGCACACCGCGCCCGGCAAAGTCGTGCACTCTGGCCCCACCGAAGGTGAGAGTGCGGACCTGTTAGTCATGGAATCCACTTACGGCAATCGCGCACATCCCACCGACGATCCTCGCCCTGGGCTCGCAGCTCTCATCCGGGAGACCGCAGAGCGCGGCGGCAGCGTCATCGTCCCCGCCTTTGCGGTCGAACGCACCCAAAAATTTGTTTTCATCTTGAAGGAGCTGATGGACTCGAAACAGATTCCGCAGATTCCCGTGTACTGCGACAGTCCGATGGCGATTCAGGCAGTAGAGATTTTCATCAAGCATTCCGATGAGTACAGCGATGAAAGCCGCAGGCTGGTTTCGCAATATGGATCGCCCCTGGAGTGGCCGGGATTTCAGTTTGCTCTGACTCCTGAGCAATCCAAGCGAATCAATGAGTCCCGGGGGCCCTGCATCATCGTCTCCTCGAGTGGCATGGTGACTGGCGGCCGCATTCTGCACCATTTGGCGCAGCGGCTACCCGACCCGAACAACACGGTCATCTTCATCGGCTTTCAGGCGCCCGGCACTCGCGGGTTCACTATCAAGAGCGGAGCTCCCGAGGTAAAGATCTTTGGCGAGATCGTGCCTATTCACGCCCACATTGCCGCCTTCGAACAATTCAGTGATCATGCCGACACGCCGGAACTGCTGCAGTGGCTGCGAACGTTCACCAACAAACCGAAGACTACCTATCTGGTACATGGCGATCCCGATGCTTCATCGCAATTGCGCGACACCATGACCACAGATTTAGGATGGAACGTGCAGGTCGCACAGTACATGCAAAAAGTGCAGGTCAGTTAGCCTTTCGGCAAGAAGAACCCAACCCAGAGTCACAGGAAAGGAGAAATCGACGGTTGTGCGCGGTTTGATTGTCATCCCGAGCAAGCTTGAGGCGTTTTGCGGGCATGACCCTGAGCGCAGTCGAAAGGGAGAGCCCGCAGCCGAAATCCTGAGCGCGAGCGAAGGACCCGGCGCCGCGAGATTGAGGCGTCCAGCGGGCGTCTGAGGCCCGCTGCCGAAATCCCGAGCGCAGCCGAGGGAGCCCGAGTCGCGCGACTCATGGCGAGTTGACGAGCCATGCCAAAATCGCGCGTTTGGCTCGCTTCCTTGTTAAACTGCACCACTAGCAACTCGATCCTCGCCTCCGTACCCTGTATCTCGTGGTAAAGTCGAGCCGTTATGACCGAAGCGGAATTAGCTAAACACATCCAGGAAGCGGAAAAGAGCCCAAAGCAGATCGCGGCGGCCGTCTCTGGCCTACCCGACAAGACCCTTCGTTACAAGCCGTCGCCGGACAAGTGGTGCATCCTGGAAATCCTGGCGCATCTGGCCGATGTGGAAATTCTTTACGCGTACCGACTTCGACAGATGCTCGCGGACAAGAATCCCGTCATCGCGCCCATCGACCAGGATGCCTGGGCCAAGAATCTCGGGTACATGGAGTCATCCCCAGCAGAGTTAGTTGCACTCTACGGTTTGAACCGCCATGCGACTCTGCAACTCTTACGTCGAATAAAACCTGGCGATCTGGAGAAATCGGCTCACCACCCTGAGCGCAATCGCCCGGTCACCGTCGCCGAGTATGTGGGGATGATGTCGAAACACGGCCCGAACCATCTGGCTCAGATCGAAAAGCTGAAAAAAGAATCGGGCGCAAAATAGACAGGCATAGCCTTGGGTCAGTTTGCTATTGTCATCCCGAGCAAGCCTCTTTTGCGCCGCGAGGGATCTGGGCGAGCCGCGCGAATCACGGCGAGTTTACGAGCCACGACAAAATCGCGCGTTCGGCTCGCATCCTTTGGAAGGAAATACTCACTAGCGCTCGTCGCAAGGTTATTCATGTGCGTTTGTGAACCGCACCAACGCAGCCAGCTTCGTGGCTGCTGCTCCCGAGTCGATTGCCTTCGCCGCCAATGGCACCGCCTCTCCCAGATGTTCCGCTTTTCCAGCGGCGACCAGCGCCGCCGCCGCATTCAACAACACCACATCCCGCCGCGGCGATTTTCTTCCGCCCACAATTTCCCTGATAATTCCAGCGTTTTCCGCTGCATCACCGCCTACCAAATCTGACAGCGATGCACGTGGAAACCCGAACTCCTCAGGAGTCACCTCGTAACTGCGCACGCTTCCGTCGCGCACTTCTGCGATCCGCGTTGTACCGGTGACGGTGATCTCGTCCAATCCATCCGATCCATGTACCACCATCGCTCGGCGCACCCCCAGCATGCTTAGGGCCTCGGCAAGTTTTTCAACGAGATCTGCGGAGTACACTCCCACCACTTGTGCAGATGCATTCGCCGGATTCGCCAACGGCCCCAACAAGTTGAATACCGTTCGCAGTCGAAGCTCACGCCGTGCCGGTTGCACATATTTCATGGCTGAGTGCATGAGCGGAGCAAACAGAAATGCCATACCAACTTCTTCCAGGCAAGCGGCCACGCGGGCGGGAGGAAGATTAATGTTCACGCCGAGTGCTTCCATCACGTCGGCGGAACCGCATTTCGAAGTAACGCTCCGGTTGCCGTGTTTCGCCACACGCACGCCCGCTCCTGCTACCACCAGTGCCGTAGCCGTCGAAATGTTGAAGGTTCCGCTGGTATCACCGCCCGTGCCGCAGGTATCAACCAGTGCGTCACGTTCGGTGCCACTTACATCGACTGTCGAATTCTGATGGATGGGGAGAGCGGTCGCGGCATTGCGGATCGCTTCCGCGAAGCCGACAATCTCCTCGACGGTTTCGCCTTTCATGTGCAAGGCGACCAGAAGCGCCGCAATTTGCGCATCCGTGCATTGTCCAGAAAGAATTTCGGACATGACACTGCGGGCCTCTTCGCGCGAGAGCGACTGCCGGTGATCCGCCACGCGATGGAGCGTTTCTGTGATCATCGAGACCTATAAGCCTAGCAGACCGCGTCAGCAGCAATGCGGTTCAAAATGGCATCTCCTCAACCCGGTCACCATCAATTGTGATCGCTTATGTTTGCCCTATCCCAATCGCTTCTATAGAATCGAATGTTTGCCGCCCATGATTCAAAGCAGCAAGCAAAGTCCTGCCTGCACGTTTAATCAGGAATTTATATGAAGATTCATGAGTATCAGGCCAAAGCTATCCTGAAAAAATATGGTGTCTCGGTGCCGCGCGGCGAAGTCGCTGAAAACCGCGAGCAGATTCAAACTGCGGCAACAAATCTTTTCAACGCCGGCGCTGCCGGAGTTGTGGTCAAAGCCCAGATTCACGCTGGAGGCCGCGGCAAAGGCGGCGGCGTGAAGGTTGCCAAGTCGATCGACGAAGCTGTAGACATCGGCGGCAAAATTCTCGGCATGACGCTGGTGACTCATCAGACCGGCCCCGAAGGCCGACTGGTCCGCCGCGTTCTCATCGAAGAGACCTTGCCGATTGAAAGAGAGCTTTATCTCGGCATCGTCATCGACCGCAGCGAAGCCAAGCCGGTCTTCATGGCATCGGCCGCAGGTGGCATGGAGATCGAGCAAATTGCGGCGGAGAATCCCGACGCCATCCTCAAGCAGCACATCGAACCCGGCATGGGATTGGAGCCATTTCAGGCTCGCAAACTCGCATTCGAGTTGGGCTTGAAACCGCAGCAGATCAATGAAGCCGTCCGCTTCATGACCGGTCTCTATCGCGCCTTTCAGGAAACCGACTCGTCGTTGATGGAAATCAATCCCTTTGTGAGTTGCACGGACGGCCGCTTGTTCGCGCTGGATGCCAAGATCAATTTTGATGACAACGCGCTCTTCCGCCATCCCGACATTAAGGCGCTTCGCGACATCACCGAAGAAGACCCTCTGGAGGTCGAAGCGTCCAAGTACAACCTGAATTACATCAAGCTCGATGGCAACGTGGGTTGCATGGTGAATGGCGCTGGCCTGGCCATGGCGACCATGGACATTATCAAATATGCCGGCGGAATGCCTGCAAATTTTCTTGACGTTGGCGGCGGCGCAAATGTCGACCAGGTGACCCACGCTTTTGAGATTCTGCTGAGCGATAAAAATGTCAAAGCGGTGCTGATCAATATTTTCGGCGGCATTCTACGAGTCGACATGCTCGCTACCGGCGTGGTCGAAGCAGCAAGGAAGACAAATATTCAACTGCCGATCGTCCTGCGGCTGGAAGGTACTAACGTCGAAGCGGGACGCGAGATTCTTCGCCAGTCAGGGCTGAACTGCATCGTGGCAGAAACCATGAAGGACGCCGCAGAGAGAGTAGTTGCAGCTGCGCAAGCAGCATGATCGAGAGCGTACCAAACCATATCGTTGTGAGCAGGTCATGAGCATTCTTATTGATAAATCAACACGAGTCATCGTCCAGGGATTAACTGGCCGCGAAGGCACCTTTCACGCCAAGGCCTGTGCGGAGTACGGAACAAAAATCGTTGGAGGAGTAACGCCCGGTAAGGGTGGAACAATTCACGAAGGTTTTCCAGTGTTCAACACGGTGCAGGAAGCCGTCGACAAAACCGGTGCCGATGCTTCGTTGATTCTCGTTCCGCCTCCCTTTGCCGCCGACGCCATCATGGAAGCCGCGGATGCAGAAATCGAGCTCATCGTCTGCATCACCGAAGGTGTTCCGACGCTCGACATGGTGCGAGCGTGGGAGTTTCTGCAAGATCGCAGGGCTCGTCTCATCGGTCCGAATTGCCCGGGAATTATTGCGCCCGGCAAGTGCAAGATCGGAATCATGCCCGGTCACATTCACCGCGAAGGTCCAATTGGAATCGTCTCGCGCTCGGGGACCCTGACCTATGAAGCCGTCTATCAGCTAACCACGCGAAATATCGGACAGTCTACGGCGCTCGGTATCGGCGGCGATCCGATCATTGGCACCAATTTTGTCGATGCCCTCGAATTGTTCAATAAAGACCCACAGACCGAAGCGGTGGTCATGATCGGTGAAATCGGTGGCAACGCCGAAGAGACGGCAGCCGAATATGTGAAGGCCCGAATGAAGAAACCGGTTGTCGGATTCATTGCAGGCCAGACTGCCCCTCCCGGGCGCCGCATGGGCCACGCCGGCGCGATCATTTCCGGCGGCAAAGGCACGGCTGCGGAAAAGATCAAAGCCATGGAAAGCGCCGGCATTCGTGTCGCGAAATCTCCTGCCGATATCGGCGACATGGTTGTATCGGTAATGGGAGTAAAGGTGTAGTAGCGAGTAGCCAGGAACTAGTAGCTGGGCGAACCGGAAACCAATAATTCAAAACTATGAAGACCCTCGAACGAACGCTGACCATTATTAAGCCGGACGCGGTGCGCCGGAATGCGGTTGGGGACATCATCGAGCAGTTTGAAAAGAATTCATTTCGCATTCTCGCCATGAAAATGCTTGAGATTTCGAAGCATCAGGCCGAACAGTTCTACGCCGTCCATGCGCACCGCCCCTTCTACAATTCTTTGACTGGATTTATGTCCAGCGGCCCAATTGTCGTGCTGGCTCTGGAAAAAGAAAATGCGATTGCCGATTTGCGCCAACTGATGGGCGCCACCAACCCGGCGAACGCCGAGGAAGGCACCATCCGCAAGAAGTGGGGCAGTAGCATCGAGCACAACGCCATTCATGGCTCCGATGCCGATGAGACCGCCCGTTTCGAGCTCAGCTATTTCTTTGCGGGATATGAATTGGCCGGCTAGCCACAGCGATAGGAGCTTTCATGCCTTTGGTTCAGATCACAATGCTCACGGGTCGCACCACTGAGCAGAAACGCAAATTAGCTCAGCGCATCACCGACGTAATCGCGGAAGAAGCAGGGGCCGCACGGGACGCAATTATTGTGACCTTCCACGAGGTCTCAAAAGAAAGCTACGCATCCGGTGGCGTGCTGGTCGCGGACAAAGGGAAATAGCGGCACCTGCGAATCGCGGGCTAGGGCGCCGGCGCCACCGTCAGCCAATCGGTTCGTACAACTGCCCATCAATTCGGTCCCCGATCTTCGGTAGTTCCTTCTTTGCGTATTGCAGAAAATGTGGTGAAGATCGATGGGCTTCGAGCGACGCGTCGTCTTTGTATTGTTCATAGACAAAGAATCGTCGCGGATCGGTCTTGTGTCGATGCACCAGGTACATGACGCAGCCCGGCTCTTTGCGGGATGCCTCCGTCAGTTTGGAAAAAATCGTTGATACATCGCCTTCACGTCCCTGCTTCGCCATCCAGGTTACCGCCAGAACTACCATCGCTCGCTCCGTCTAAGGTTTTGCCTGGGCCCGCGTCATTGATCCGGTTAACTCTTCCAACTTAGCCGCGAATTCGTCGACAAACATCGTTTGCTCACGCTCTGGACCGGTAGAAATGACTCCTATGCGCGAGCCACTTTCCTTTTCCAGAAAATTCAAGTACTCGCGAGCTGCCTTCGGCAACTTCTCCAACTTCGTAACTCCTTGGGTTGAGGTGCGCCAGCCAGGCATGTTGCGATAAACGCATTCAATTTTCTTGAAGCCGCTGTCTTGCGCCGGCACCTCATCGGTCTTCTTGCCATCAACCTTGTACCCTACACAGACCGGGATCTGATCGAATTCATCCAACACATCCAACTTGGTGACGACCAGCCACGAGATTCCGTTAATCATGCCAGCGTAGCGCAGCAGTGGCAAGTCAATCCATCCGCAGCGGCGAGGCCGGCCAGTGACCGCCCCGAATTCATTGCCCCGGGCTCGTAAGGCGTCTCCCTTGTCATCCATTGCTTCGCTGGGAAATGGGCCGCCTCCGACCCGAGTGCAGTAAGCTTTCGTCACTCCGATCACCACGTCAATAGCCGTTGGCGCAATTCCCGTCCCGGTCACCGCCCCGCCGGAGGTAGCGCTCGACGACGTTACAAACGGATAGGTGCCATGGTCGATGTCGAGCATCGTCCCCTGCGCTCCTTCGAACATCACCGATTCGCCTTCGACCAAGGCTTTGTTGAGCAATAAGGCCGTATCGCACACAAAGGGAGCAACCTTAGCGGAGGCAGCCGCATACTCCGCATACATTTTGTCCGGATCAAGCGGCTCGGAGTTGAACAGTGCGTGCGCGATCAGGTTCTTTTCCCGGCAGGCATTTTCAATGTGAGTCTTCAGCAGTTCCAGATCGAGGAGGTCCGCAACCCGCAGCCCGCGGCGGCCCATTTTGTCCTCATATGCAGGCCCGATCCCGCGCGAGGTGGTGCCAATCTTCACCCGCCCCGGCGCATTCTCCGAAGCCAGTTCAATCATCCGGTGGTAAGGAAGAATCACGTGGGCCCGGTTACTGACAAAAAGATTCCCAGCCACTTGAATGCCGGCGGCACAGAGCGCGTCGACCTCTTTCAGAAACGCCATGGGGTCCAGCACTACGCCGTTGCCGATCACGCCCCGCCGCCCCGCGCGCAATACGCCACACGGGATCAACTGCAGAATGAATTTTCGGCCATTCACGATGACCGTGTGTCCGGCGTTGTGCCCACCGGCATAGCGCGCCACAATGGAGAAATTTTCCGAGAGCACGTCCACAATCTTGCCTTTGCCCTCGTCGCCCCATTGGGCGCCCACAATGACCGCAGTTTTCCCTCGGTTCAAAACGCAAGCTCCAAGATGATTGCGCAGCTCCCCCGGCTGCTGATGCGGGTCGCACACTCATTGCCCGCGAAAAAACAGGTCACTGAATTACATGGATAGGCGGAGCAGAGGTGTACCCAGAATCATAACCCGCCCTCAAGTGTATCGGCAATCGGAATAGTCACCGGAATCTTCTTATTGTCATCCCGAGCAAGCCTCTTTTGCGCAGCGAGGGATCTGGGCGAGCCGCGCGAATCATGGCGTTTACGAGCCATGACAAGATCGCGCGTTCGGCTCGCTTCCTTGTTGAACTGTACTGTGACACCGCCGTTTACAGGCCTTGGGAATCCGGCATCGATCACCTATCACCGGAGTCCCCCCAGATGTCATAGACTCATCTCCAGTGCCTGAACTTCCCGAGGTCGAAACCATTGCCCGCGGCCTGGCCCAGCGCGTCCGCGGCGACGTCATCGAGTCCGTCTGGCTGGGTTCAAAACCCGAGCCACTGAAATCGTCCGCTTCCGAAATTGCCAGTACCCTCGAGTCAGCGCGGATCTCCGGCGTCCGGCGAGTCGGCAAGCACATCGTTTTCGATCTGGAAAAGCCCCGTGTGGCGCGGGCGCCCTCACCCGCGAAGAGAGATCGTCGCGCTCATCCGTCCAAAGCTGGGCCAACCTCGTCTCAATGGATCGTGCATTTGGGTATGACCGGTCGCATGCTCGTATGCAAGCCCGATGAGCCTGTCGAGAAGCACACTCACCTCATCGCCAAGTTGTCCTCAGGTCGGGAGCTGCGTTTTGTGGATCCTCGCCGTTTTGGCCGATTAAGCGTTTCCCAGAGCTTCCAGGCACCGGGAGTCGAACCACTGGAAGTGGAATTAGAACGCTTTGTGAGGCTTTTTCGTGGTCGAAAAACGCCGATCAAGAGTGCATTACTCAATCAGAAATTACTCAGCGGCGTCGGGAATATTTACGCCGATGAGGCTCTCGTCCGCGCTGGCATCCGGCCGCGGCGTCGTGCCGCGTCCCTCAGCAATGACCATCTTCGGCGCCTCTACTTAGCGGTCCAGGAAGTGCTAAAAGAAGCGATTGATCTCGGCGGGTCCTCGATTTCCGATTATGTCGATGCCGATGGCCAAGAAGGCTTTTTTCAACTTCAGCATCGCGTTTACGGTCGCGAAGGGCAGCCCTGCCTTGTCTGCCAGACTCCTATCAAACGTATTGTTATTTCGGGGCGTAGCAGCCACTACTGCCCGAGGTGCCAGAAGTAGTTGGGCCTGAAGCTTCGCCGAAAACGATTTAATATCAAATTGCTCATCGACAACTCAAATTCTTCAGTGTTAGTCTGTTTCCTTTAACCATGCCCGACTATTCCATTGGTGTAGATCTCGGCGGCACGAACCTGCGGATTGCAGCAGTCGATCAGAGTGGCGAACTGCTGGAGAAAATTACCCTGGGTACGCGCATCGTGCTGGGGCGCGATCACGTCCTGAACGACATGTGCGATGCCATCCAGCGCCTGGTCGCGAATTATCGTGAAGTGGGACCGCTCACCGGGATTGGCATCGGTGTGCCCGGAATCATCGATATGTCAACCGGCATGGTTCTCGAATCGCCTAACCTGCCCGGCTGGACTGACTATCCCGTGCGAGACGAGATTGAAAAGCGACTGGGAACCCAGGTTATTCTCGAGAATGATGCGAACTCTGCTGCTCTCGGCGAGAATTGGTTGGGTGCGGCAAAAGCGGTCGAGGATATGGCCATTTTGACGCTGGGCACCGGCGTCGGCGGCGGACTCGTCCTAGGCAGACGGATTTGGCACGGCATGACGGGAATGGCTGGTGAGTTTGGCCACATGACGGTCGACCCGAACGGTCCCCTCTGTGGATGCGGCAATTACGGCTGTCTCGAAGCTTTGGCCTCGGCGACTGCCATTGTACGCATGGCCCGAGAAGCCATTGCCAGCGGCGCCGCGCCAGGCCTTGCTCGCGCCGCCAGTTCCAACCCGGAGTTCACTTCCAAAGCGATTTACAACCTCGCTATCCAGGGCGATGACGAAGCCAAGAAAATCTTTCGCCGGGTAGGGAGTGCGTTGGGCATCGCCCTCTCCAATTTGATCAACGGCCTGAACCTTCCGATGTATGTTGTCGGCGGAGGCGTTTCCAGCGCATGGGATGCCTTCGCCCCTTCGCTTTTTGAAGAGCTCCGGCAACGCTGCATGGTCTATGCAGCCACATCTCCTGAGCCTCCGACCAAGCAAGGCGCTTCTGCCCATGTGACCCCAAACGGCAAAACAAGAACGCTTGTCACCCGAGCGCTGCTGGGGAGCGACGCGGGATTGTTTGGCGCCGCGCGATTACCACAGGTGAGCACGGCGCGAAGCCTTGCTAGCGCTGCCCCCGTTCGATCACCTTCGTAAATGCCACCAGAAAAATTCGATTCTGCTCCGGCGTCCCGATGGTAATCCGGATGGCATTCGGCGCGCCCCATGCTCCTAATGGCCGGATAATCACGCCTTCGGCTTGCATCTGCTGCGCAAATGCAGCCGCATCTTCGCCTAACTCGCAAAACAGGAAATTCGCCCACGTCGGTGCCACTGGATACCCCAGCGCTGCCAAACTTTCCGCCAGAAATTCCGCTTGTTCGGCGTTATTCCGAAGCGTCTTCTGGATGTGAGCTTTGTCTTCCAGCGCCGCTTGCGCCGCCGCCTGCGCAACTGAGGATACCGAAAATGTGGTCCGCATCCTCGCGACATACGACATGAACTCAGCAGGGCCAATCCCATAACCGATCCGAAGACCTGCTAAGCCGTGAGTTTTCGAAAAACTTCGGAGGACAACGACCCTTCGTCCCTGCTTGACGCAATCAATCGCCTGGGAGTGATCTGTGCCGCGCAGTCTGGCAAAATACTCGGCAAAGTCGTGATACGCCTCATCCAAAATTACAAGAACGTGATCAGGCAGATTGTCAAGAAAACGGTTAATTTCGGCCGCCCCTAACATCGTGCCGGTCGGATTGTTTGGATTAGCTAGATAGATGATGCGAGTGTTGTCATCAACCGCGGCAGCGATTGCCCGCAAATCGAAGCCATTGTCGTGCATGGCAACCTGGATCAGCTTCCCGCCTGCGGCCTCGGTGGCGATTGGATAGATGATGAAGGAGCGCTCGCTGGTGATGGCGTTTAACCCCGAAGACAATAGGGCTCGAGCAACCAGCTCCAGTACCGCCGTCGAACCGGCGGCAACTACAATGTTTTCTTGGCTGACTCCGTGAACGTCGCTCAGCTTGCCGGTCAGCTGCCTTACATCGTTATCAGGATAGAAGTTCGATTCCCCGGCGACGGCTTGCAGGGCTTCAATGGCTTTCGGCGATGGCCCAAACGGGTTCTCGTTCGAAGCCAATTTAATGCAGTCCACACTGCTCTCCAGTTGCGCCTGCCGCTTCGATTTACCGGGCGTGTAGGCTCTCAGGCTCCGAATATGTGCGGGAACAAGCTGGCTGAAATCAGTCATGAATTTGATTTCAGGATTGGCCTCGTCGCTTTTCCCCCGACCCTCGAGAAAGACCGGTCGAAGCTTTTAATCGCGCAACTTCCTCCAAATTCAGTTTGCGAAATTCCCCCGGCTGCACATCTAATTGCAGCGGCCCATAGCGCACGCGCTTGATTTTTTCTACATGATGACCGATCTCCTCGAACATCCGGCGAATCTGACGGTTCTTCCCTTCCGTGAGGGTCACTTCGTACCATGGATTGGCCGCTTCCCGAATCACTCGGACTTTGGCCGGTGCCGTTTTTGTTCTCCGTCCATGCTCGCCCGCAATCGATACTCCGGCGCGTAACCGGCCCAGCGCGTCCTCAGTCGGAGTGCCCGAAACCTTGACCAGATACGTTTTCGGCACATGCGATGCGGCTTTCATCAGCGCGTGGGCTAACTCGCCATCGTTCGTGAGCAGTAGCAATCCTTCACTGGCGTAATCCAGACGTCCCACCGGATACACTCGGGACGATATTCCGCGCAGAAGCTCCATGACTGTAGGGCGGTTTTCGGGATCACGCACGGTGGTGACGTATCCCTTGGGCTTGTTCATTAGAAGATAGATATGCCGCTCGGGCCCACGCAGCAGCTTCCCTTGGACGCGAATATGGTCCCGTTCAGGATCAGCCTTGCTGCCCAGTTCTGTCACTGTGTGACCGTTCACCGCAACCAGGCCACTTGTGATCAGCTCTTCCGCCTTGCGGCGAGAGGCGATCCCGGCGGCGGCGATGATTTTCTGCAGTCGCTCGGCGGGCATACACTTCAGCGTATCAGAAGAAAGCTGTCACTCTGAGCGCAGCCGGGAATCCACCACATTCTTGCAAGAGCTCTGCTTGATTGTCATCCCGAGCAAGCCTCTTTTGCGCAGCCAGGGATCAGGGCGAGCCGCGCAAATCATGGCGAGTTTACGAGCCATGACAACATCGCGCGCCTGGTCTCGCTTCCTTTGAAAACTGACCTTAACTCGTCAAGGGTTTACGCCGCCGGATCGCTCTCACTCTCGCGTGACGCGGCCACAGTGTTTTCCTCTGCGGAACTCGTCTGTTCGGGAACAACATTCGAGGCCTGATCAGTCGCAGAACTCGCAACGGAACTCGTTTCCTCGCCCGGCAACATCTCGCTCTGAAACGATTCTGCCACCAGCTTCTCGAATTCCTCCATGCTCGGCAGCTCGCTGATGTCATTCAGTCCGAAGCGCAGCAGGAATTCCTTGGTCGTTTTGTACAGAATGGGCCGGCCAATCACAGCTTTCCGCCCTGCCGTGGTGATCAACTTTCGATCCAGTAATGTGGCAATCACTCCGCCCGCATCCACGCCGCGAATTTCGCTGATCTCGGGAACCGTGACCGGCTGCTTGTACGCGATAACCGCCAAGGTCTCGAGTGCGGGCAGCGATAACCGAATCGGCGGTTTCAGACTCTTTGCGAAATCCCGCACCACATCGTGCTGCTCCGGCTTTGTGGACATCCTATATCCGCCAGCCACCTGCCGAACTTCAATTCCGTGATCGGGCGCGTAGTAATCGCGAATCAGCTCTTCCAGGGCCTGCCGGACCCGAAGCTGAACTTCAGTATTGTTCGCCGCGCCATCGTTGATGACGGAATCTTTCACCAACCCAATCATGTTATCCAACGTGATCGGCGTTTCCGCCGCGTAAATGATGGCTTCGAGTTTGGCTTTAAGACTCATATAACTCGTCATCCTGAACGCGCTGTTTCTGCGCGGGAAGGATCTGGGCGAAGTGACCGCGCGCCGTCCTGCCCCGCGGGACGGCAATTAATTGCGCGACACGAGCTTCCTTTTATTTCCACTCCTTATTTATTTCCAGTCGTCGCGCACGGCTGCGTGTTCCGACATGACCGCTTCGAATCCCACGTGCTTACGAACTAGAATCTCGCCAAACATCCGATCCTGGCGCAATTGAATCGCCTGTAGCCGCACAAGTTCAAGTAACGCCAGAAACACGCATACCAGTGTCTGGCGTGATTCGATGTTGCGTAGCAGTTGCTTCAACCGGATCGGGCGGTCTTCGAGTGCCAGCCTCCGTTTGAGATATTCGATCATCTGCCCAACCGTCACCTGTTCCTCATCGACCTGGATCATCGGCCGATTTCGCGCGCGCTCCAGAATTTGCTGGAACGTTTTGACCAGATCCACCACATCAGCGGCGATCTCCGGCTCCGTGCCTTCCGCGTCCATGAATTCTTTGATCGCCGGATTGGAGCGCACCGCGTCTTCAATCTGCTGCTTCTGCATCAGCATCTGGGCTGCTGATTTGAATTTCTCGTGCTCCATCAGCCGGTTCACCAACTCTGCTCGTGGATCTTCCTGCTCTTCGGAAGCGATCGCAGGATCGCGGGGCAGAAGCATTTTCGATTTGATGTGAATCAGGACGGCAGCCATATAAACGAAATCGGCCGCCACGTTTACGTCCAACTCGCGCAGTTTTTCTACGTAGGTAAGGTATTGAGCAGTGATCTTCGCAATTGGAATGTCATAGATATCAATGTCCTGCTTGCGGATCAAATCCAGCAAAAGATCGAGTGGGCCTTCATACACACTTGTAACCGAAACGGCAAACGGAAAATCGCTGTCGCGGGCCGGAACCGTTCGTTGCGTCTCTATGACGGCTCCCGTCGTGCCGTCTCGTAATTTCGCTTCTCTGCTCAATCCGTTGCCTTTTGCTCCAGAGTCGGAGCCGTAAATTCCCGCGACATGCCCATGGCCTCCCGTACTTCACGCATCGTCACCTCCGCCACCTGGCTTGCCTTGGCCGACCCGGCTTCCAGAATATCCCATGCCAGCCGCGGATTGTCCTCGTATTTCTTGCGCCGTTCCTGCATGGGATTCAAGATGCTAACCAGCG
>Ga0187777_10001320_pt1 | contig 16054 bp, 11 predicted proteins | sample 1015_Q2_SP5_10_M_FD_132416 | JGI IMG/M metagenome (GOLD analysis project Ga0187777, IMG submission 132416) | Tropical peat soil microbial communities from peatlands in Department of Meta, Colombia - 1015_Q2_SP5_10_MG | ecosystem: Environmental > Terrestrial > Soil > Wetlands > Peat | place... | reverse complement strand
TGCACCACCACCGTGAACGTGCGGTTGGCGCCGCTGGGCAGGCTGGCCGCGCTGCAGGAAACCGGTCCGTTCGCCCCGATCACAGGAGTCGTGCAGGTCCAGTTGGCCGGGTCGGGGTTCGTCAGCGACTGGAAGAGCGTCCCCGGGGGCAACGTGTCCGTCCAGTAGGGTTCCGTCGCGTTTTTCGCGTTGCTCACGGTGATCGTGTAGGTCAGCAGCCCCCCGGGCTGGACCGTGGCCGGCGTGACGGTCTTGGTGACCGATACGTCGCCGATGTTGACTGGCACCTGGCAGACCGGGCCGAGGCTCTGCGTGCTCGCGGTGCCGGTACTGAAAGCGGTGTAGGTCGCGCGCACGGTGTTGGTCTCGCCCGGCGCCGCGGTCAGGTTGTCGAGGCCCGTGGCGGTGAGCTGGACCTCGTAGCTGAGGCCGAACCAGTGGCCGACCGCGAGTGGCTGCGAATAGAGGGCGTCGACGGAGAACGGCCCTGCGGTCCCCACCACCGGCTGCGTGAACGTGCACTGCGCAGGCGGGAGCGCCGTCCCGTCCAGGTAGCAGACTGGGTTGCCCCGATAAGTGACGCCGTTGCTGGTCGCCCCGCCCCAGACGTGGGCGGCCGTGATCGCCGCCGGCCCGGGGTTCGAGAGCACCGCCAACATCTGGAAGCCCGTCGTCTGGCCGATCACCGGCGGGTTGGCGCCGCCTGGCGTGGTGCAGGCTCCGGCCGCGCAGACGCGCGCGGAGGCGGTCAGCACCGGCTCGGACGGAGGGTCGCTGGCCGCCGGACAGGTGCCGTAGACCGGGCACGGCGCGTTGGGCAGGTACATCCGGATGGGGCTCGTCGGGTCCCGTGGCGCGTTGGCGGGGTTGTCGTTCCAGCCCTGCCAGTCCGCCACACGCCAGTCGACGAGGTTCTGCTGCGACCCCGGTCCGTTCGCCAGCGTGTACATCCCGTAGTCGCGCACGTCCAGGTTGGTCGCGCCCGTCGGCGCGACCGTGATGGTGTCCTCGGAGTGAACCGTGGCGCCGCTCATGGTCAGCGACGGGGCGGTGACGCCGGTGGCGTCGGTCAGGGTGGCGTAGGAGCCCTGGCCGTTCTGCACCGGCGTCGAAGCGTCGACGCCGGCCGAGTCCATGTCGAAGTTCGAGGTCTGCAGCGTGCAGCCCCCGTTGACGTAGGGGTAGAACGTCATCGGGGGCGTGATGTTGGCGAACGTGTTGCCGGCGGTGCCGGAGTTGAGCGCACCGATGACCATCGAGGAGTCGGGAGCGTTCGTGTCCGCCTCGATCGCGACGTTGTAGGGATTGCCCGCCCCGTCGCGGACGTCGATCCCGAACGCGTTGAAGCGGTTCACGTTGGCGGTGGTGATGGTCACGCGGAACTCGTAGCGCCCCGGCGTGATCACGGCCCCGTTCGTACAGCCGGCCTGGCCGAAGTAGTTGGGACCGACGTTCAGGTTCTCCCAGGCGCCGTTGCAGTTGAACCGAGCGAGGCGGTTGTCGAGGGTGGCCTGGTATCCCGCCACGTTCAGGGTCTGGACGGTGGCGCCCGCCGGATTGAGCAGCAGGTAGGTGGTGGTGATGTTGCCGCCGTAGTCCAGGTTGCCCGTCTGGTTCGAGTCGGCGTCGAAGACGCGAACGTCGAGAGTCGTCCCGGTGACCTCGACGAAGAACCGGATCTCGTGGACCGTATCGCCGGCGGCTGCGGCCGTTCCCGTGGTGCTGAGGATGAAGTAGCCGGGCGGGTTGGTGCTGGCGGCCGTGCAGCCCGCGTCCGGCGCGCCGACCCCGGTGCAGGCGGCGCCGCTCGGCGCCAGGTTGCCGGGGACGCCGAAGGTGCCGGCGTGAGCGACCGCGGCCGGCGCGAGCACGAGCGCCGTCAGCAGCGCGAACGCCCGTCCGAGGTGCCCTGCCCGTGGTCCTTTCCGACGCCGCTCGTGCATCGACGTGGCTCCGTGACCGAATGCTTGACGTCTCTGTCGCCCGACCGGCCTCCCACGTCCGAAAAGTCGACACACAGACGCCTTCGAATCGACTCGCCCTGCCACCGTGCAGGATCCGCGCCCGTGCGCGCGGGCCGGGTCCCGCAAAGCGCCGTCAGGAGACTACTCCCGCGGCCGGGCCTCAACAACGGCCGAACGGCCTATGGTGACTGCCGTCACAGCGCCCCGAGCACCGCCTCGATCGCCGAGATGTCGGGCCGGAAGGGGAGATCGAAGCAGGGCACGCGGGCCGCGATCTCGCCGCAGCAGTCGAGGACCCGGGCGACGCCGCGGCCGTCCCAGAGCGGCGGGAAGGAGCGGGCGAAGAGCCGGCTGGCGGCGTCGGCCACGGCGAGCGGCAGGGCCCGGCTCTCGGCCGCATGCCGGATGAAGAAGACCGCCGCCAGCGGCGCGGAGGCGGGCACCGCGAAGCCGGCCTCGCCGTGCCAGGGGGTGCCGAAGGCCCGCAGCCCCCGGGAGGTCCGCCGCACCACGACGCGGTCGTCGCTCAGGACCACGCTCGCCGGGCGCAGCCTGGTCCACAGGCGTGCCGAGGTCGACTTCCCGGCGCCCGACTCGCCGCACAGCAGCGCCACCCGTCCGCGGACCCGAATGCCGCAGGCGTGCAGCACCGCGTGCCCCTCGCCGGCGAGCCGGTGCGTGAGCAGTAGCTCGTCGAGCGGGTGCTGCAGCGTCAGCCGCGGCACGGCCTCGCCCCGGGGCACGAACAGCGTGCCGCCCCGCAGCTCACCGTCCACCAGCGCGCCCCGGTAGGTCTGGGGCCGGCAGGCCTCGCTGCTCAGCACGTAGAGAAGGCCCCCCTCGTGCCCGAACACGCGCCAGGGCCCGGCCGAGTCGAAGAGCAGCCGGTCCGGCCGGCCCTCCGGGACCGGCGCCCTCACCACCGTCAGGCGGATGTCGCCGCCCCGCCGCGACCGGAAGGCCCGGTGGGTGGCGGGGATCCGCAGCGCCGGCCCCCCCGGTCCGGCGGCCAGCGCGAGCACCACGCCGCCGACGCGGATTCGCACCGCGTCGCGGCGACGCGCCGCTTGACGTCCCTGGCGGGGAGACATGCAGGCCGACGAGTCTAGCCGCGATTGCGGGCGCGCGCAGCCGCGGGGGGCCGGGATCGGTTACCCTGTTCGCCCGCGCCATGACCGAGCCCACGCTCGACGACGTGTTCCTGCCGTCCCCGCGCATCGTGGCTCGCGCGGTGGGCGGCGACTTCGTGCTGGTGCCGCTGGCCAGCCATGCCGCGGTGGTGGACTCCATCTACTGGCTGAACGAGACCGCCGCCTTCGTCTGGCAGCAGCTCGACGGGGTTCGCGACGGCCACCGGGTGGTGGCCGAGGTCGTCGCGCGCTTCGAGGTCGAGCCCGCCCGGGGGGAAGCCGACTACCTCAAGCTGGTCGGCGACCTGCTCTCGCTCGAGGCGCTGGAACGGCGGCGGTAGCGGCGCCTCAGTCGAACTCGCGCCGCGGCGTTGCCTGCTCGGGACCCACGCGCCCGGCCACGATCTCCGCCTTCGCGTAGTTCTCGCCGCGCACCGGCGCGCCGGACATCCGCCGCAGCATGGCGATCTGGCCGACGTGGGTGAGGGCGTCGGCGATCGGGCCCTGGAAGAGCCGCTCGAGGCTGGTGCCGAGCGCCTGGTCCGAGGCGAGCACCGCGTCCGCCCGCGCCAGAGCGGCGTGGAAGCGCGCCACCTCCTCGGGCCAGGGCAGCGGTGTCGAGTCGTGCCAGACGTGCTCGCCCCGGGCCAGCGACAGCGTCCAGTCCAGCAGGTCCCCGACGTGGGCGAGGATCTCGCCGGGGGTGCGGCCGGTGGGCGCCGGCTTGAAGCCGGCGAAGCCAGAGGGCGCGTCGCGCACCGCCTTGCCGCCCCGGTAGGCGAGCGTCGCCAGCGTGTGCCGCAGCATCTCCCTCGCGGTGGTCATCTCTTCGTCTCCCCTCCCGAGGACAGCTCGCGGTCGAGCGCCGCCATCGTCTCTTCCGCGGCCGAGCGCACGGCCGCCGTCGGCAGCACGTCCGCCTCCTCCGCCAGGCCCAGGAGCCGCGCCAGCTGCCGGTGCAGCGTGGCCAGCCGGCCCTGGTGCCCGGCCAGCGCCTTGGCGGTCCCCTCGTCCTCCTCCTCGGCCGCGGCCGGCTCCTGGGAGCCCGCCCGCGCCGCGGCCGCGCGGCCCATCGCCTGGCACACCCGCATCGCCAGGGCGTGCTGCGCCTCGAGGTCCGCGAGCGGGGTCCGCACCCGCGGGTCCATGCGCACCGTGAGCGCCTGCTGCGAGACGTGGCCGCCGACTTCCAGGCGAACGGTGTAGACGCCGGGGACCACCCAGGGGCCACGCGGCGTGCGCGGCGTGTCGTGGACCACCGCCGCCATCGGGTACGAGAAGGCCGGGGCGGCGGGTGTCGCCTCGCGCAGGTCCCAGACGAAGCGGTGCAGCCCGGGCTCGCCCGAGAGGACCTGCGGCGGCCGGATCCAGTAGTCGGGGATGTTGCGGCCGGGGACCTTTGGCTCGGGGGCGTCCTCGCTGGAGAAGCGGCGCACCAGCCGGCCCGCCGCGTCGCGGACCTCCAGCGTCACCGGCTTCTCGGCCTTCGACAGGTGATAGTGCAGGATGGCGCCGTCCGGCGGGTTGGGGGCGGCCGGCTCGTCCGGCGGCAGCGGGGTGTCGGTGTTCGTGCTCCAGCGCCAGCGCAGGCCCGGCTGCGGCACGAACAGGTGCGCAGCCTCCGCCAGCACCGAAGGCTGCAGCTGGCGCAAGGGCGTGACGTCGTCGAGCACGAAGAAGCCGCGGCCGTGGGTGCCGGCCAGCAGGTCGTCGCCCTTGATCGCGAGGTCGCGCACGGACGTCGCCGGCATGTCGACGCGCAGCGACAGCCAGCGCTCGCCGCCGTCGAAGGAGACCCACACCTGCCGCTCGCTCCCGGCGAAGAGCAGGTCGCGGCGCTGCGGGTCCTCGCGCACGGCGTTGATCACCCCCTCCTCGGCCGGGATCCCCGCCGTGGTCTCGGTCCAGGTCCGGCCGCCGTCGCGCGTGCGCAGCAGGTGCGGCCGGGTGTCGTCGAGGCGGAAGGTGTTGATGGCGGCCCAGGCGGTGTCCCGGTCGAAGTGGGAGGCCTCGATCACCGAGACCTTCGCCCAGGGCACCAGCTGCCGGGGCGTCACGTCGCGCCAGCTGGCACCGCCGTCGCGGGTCAGCTGGACGAGGCCGTCGTCGGTCCCGGCCCAGACGAGCTGGCCGTCGAGCGGCGAGGGTGCGACGGCGTAGATGACGCCGCGCTGGCTGGGGGCCGCCTCCGGCGTGTCGCGGTACCTGCCCACGCTCGCCGGCACCGCCCACGTCCTGCGTGCCAGGTCGGGGCTGATCGCCTGCCACTCGCGGCCGCCGTCGCTCGTCCGCCAGAGGACGTTCGAGGCGAAGTACAGGACCCTGGGGTCGGTCGGTGAGAAGAGGACCGGCTCGGTGCGCAGCACCCGGTAGTTCGGCCCGCGCAGCGGTCGCGGCGAGACGTCCTGCACCTGGCCGGTACGCCGGTCGTAGCGGCTGATCTTCCCGCCGTAGACCACCTCGGGATCCAGCGGGTCGGCCGCCACGTAGCCGTACTCCTCGGCGCCCACCGGGTGCCAGTCGCGGAAGGTGATCTCCCCGTCCTCGCCGCGGCTGCGCACGCAGGCGGAGCCGCTCTCCTGCTGGCCGCCGCAGACCCGGTAGGGGAACGCGTCGTCCGCGCTCACGTGGTAGAACTGCGCCGTCGGCTGGTTGTACCAGCTGCTCCAGCTCTCGCCGCCGTTGACCGTGACCACCGCGCCCTGGTCGGAGGAGAGGATCATCACCTGGGGCCGGCCGGGGTCGATCCAGATCCGCTGGTAGTCGTCGCCGCCCGGCGCCCCGCGGAAGCCGCTGAAGGTCCGGCCACCGTCCGTCGACTTCCAGGTGACGATGGTGGGGACGAAGACCACGTCGGGGTCCTGCGGGTGGACGCGGATCTCCGCCATGTCGTCGGGCCGTGCCACCACCCGCGGGTCGGCGTTGACGCGACTCCAGCTGGAGCCGGCGTCGTCGGAGCGGTAGATGCCGGAGAGGTCGCGGGCCTGCACGGTCGCGTACAGGCGGCTGCGGTCGCTGGGCGCCACGGTGATGCCGATGCGGCCGAGCCCCTGCGCGAACGTCGGCAGCCCGCTCTCGAGCCTCTTCCAGGACGTGCCGCCGTCGGTGGACTTGTAGAGCCCGCTGCCCGGACCGGTGAACTCGCCGTTCTCCCAGGGTCCCTGCCGCTCCTCCCACAGGACCGCGTAGACCGTGTCGGGGTCGACCGGGTCGACGGCGACGTCGGCGGCGCCGGTGTTCTCGTCGAGGTACAGGACCTTCTCGAACGACTCGCCGCCGTCCTTCGAGCGGAAGAGGCCGCGCTCCGGGTTGGGGCCGTACGGGTGGCCGAGGGCCGCCACCATCAGGCGGCGGGGGTCGCGTGGGTGGACCACGATCTGCGCGATCTGTTGCGCGTCGCGCAGGCCGAGATGCCGCCAGCTGCGGCCGCCGTCCGTCGAGCGGTAGACGCCGTCGCCGGTGGAGAGGTCCGGCCGCGGCATGCCCTCGCCGCTGCCGACGTAGATCACCTCCGGGTCGGACGGCGCCACCGCGATCGCGCCGATGGAGCCGGTGGGCTGGTCGTCGAAGATCGGCTGCCAGGTGCGGCCGTAGTCGGTCGACTTCCAGACGCCCCCGTTCACCGCGCCGATGTAGAAGAGGCCCGGGCGGCCGGGCACGCCGGTGGCGGCCTTGGTGCGCCCGCCGCGGAAAGGTCCGATCGGCCGCCAGCGCAGCTCGCGGAACAGCGTCGGGTCGTAAGCGGGCGTGGCCGCGGCGCGCGGCCGCTCCTGCGCCGGCAGCGCCGAGGCCAGGAGCGCCAGCGCGGCGGCCTGGAACCATCGGGCGGGGATCATCGGTGACCCCGCGAGTGTATGTCATTTGCCCGTCCCTCGCGGGATTGCAGACAATGGCTGCAATGAGCGACTCCCCGGCGGCGACGGTCCCGTCCGCGCCCGCCGGGGGCCTGCCGCCTTCAGAGCTGCGCCGGCTCTACCGCTCGCTGCTGCTGCCGCGCGTGATCGAGGAGAAGATGCTGGTGCTGCTGCGCCAGGGGCGGCTGGCGAAGTGGTTCTCGGGCATCGGCCAGGAGGCGATCGCGGCCGGTGTCGTCACCGCCCTCGAGCGCTCCGACTTCATCCTGCCGATGCACCGCAACCTCGGCGTCTTCACCGGCCGCGACCTCGACCTGCCGCGTCTGTTCCGCCAGCTGCTCGGGAAGGCCGACGGCTTCACCGGCGGCCGCGACCGCACCTTCCACTTCGGCCACCTGGAGAGCGGCATCGTGGGCATGATCAGCCACCTCGGCGCCATGCTGCCGGTGGCCTGCGGCCTGGGGCTCGCCGCCCAGCTCGACGGCGAAGGCCGCCTCGCCGCCGCCTTCACCGGGGACGGCGCCAGCAGCGAGGGCGACTTCCACGAGGCACTCAACCTGGCAGCGGTCTGGAAGCTGCCGGTGCTGTTCGTGGTGGAGAACAACCAGTGGGGCCTCTCGACGCCCGCCCACGAGCAGTACGCCTGCCGCGACCTCGCCGACCGCGGCGCCGGCTACGGCATGCCGGCGCAGGTAGTGGACGGCAACGACGTGGTCGCCGTGTACGAGGCCGTGCGTGCGGCCGCCTCGCGGGCGCGCAGCGGCCTGGGACCGACGCTGCTCGAGTTCAAGACCTTCCGCATGCGCGGCCACGAGGAGGCCTCGGGCACGGACTACGTTCCCAAAGAGCAGCTCGCCGAGTGGGAGAAGAGGGACCCGCTGCGCCGGTTCGAGTCCCTCCTGCTCGAGCAGGGGCTGCTGGGCGAGGCGGAGATGGCGGCCACCCGCGCCGCCTACAAGTCACGCGTCGACGCCCTGGCCGAGGAGGCGCTGGCCGCACCGGAGCCGCGGCCCGATGCAGGGCCGGCCCTCACCGGCGTGTTCGCGGCCAGCCAGCTGAAGCCGCAGCCGCCGCCTGCCGGGGCAGCGACGCGCGAGCAGCGCTACCTGGACGCGATCAACGAGGGCCTGCGCCTCGCCCTGCTGCGCGACCCGCGCGCGGTGCTGCTGGGGCAGGACATCGCCGAGTACGGCGGCGTCTTCAAGGTGACGGCCGGCCTGGTCGAGGAGTTCGGCAAGGCGCGCGTGCGCAACACGCCGATCATCGAGTCGGGGGCGATCGGCTGCGCCCTGGGCCTTGCTCTGGGCGGCTACCGGCCCATGGTCGAGCTGCAGTTCGGGGACTTCATCAGCTGCGGCTTCAACCAGGTGGTCAACAACCTGGCCAAGACGCACTGGCGCTGGGGCGCGCGGGTGCCGGTGGTGCTGCGCGCCCCGATCGGCGGGGGCACCGGCGCCGGACCGTTCCACTCGCAGAACGTGGAGGCCTGGTTCACCGGCGTCGCTGGGCTGAAGGTGGTGGCGCCCGCAACGCCCTACGACGCCAAGGGCCTGCTGCTGGCGGCGTTCGAGGACGGCAACCCGGTCCTCTACCTCGAGCACAAGCTGCTCTACCGCTCGCTGCGCGGAAGGGTGCCCGAGGGGCACTACACGGTGCCGATCGGCGAGGCCCGCCTGGTGCGCGAGGGCCGCCAGGCGACGGTGGTGACCTACGGCATCGGCGTGAGCTGGGCGCTCGCCGCCGCCGGCACGCTGGCCGGCGAAGGGGTGGAGGTCGAGGTGGTGGACCTTCGCTCGCTGATGCCCTGGGACGTCCCTGCGGTGGTCCGCTCGGTGCGCAAGACCGGCCGCTGCCTGGTGCTCCACGAGGCGCCGCTCACCGGCGGCTTCGGCGGCGAGATCGCGGCCACCGTCTCTCGCGAGGCCTTCGAGTGGCTGGACGCCCCGGTCGTCCGCGTCGGTGCCCTCGACACGCCGGTGCCCTTCGCACGGGCCCTCGAGGCCGCATACTCTGCCGAGGGCCGGCTGCTCCCGGCGCTGCGGGAACTGCTGGCCTACTAGGACGTCGTCCCGAACGGTGGCTACTTCGACCGGCCCGCGAGCGACGCGGACACCGGCTCCCCGGCCAGGGTGAGGCGGGTGACCTCCGCACTCTCCGCCCGGGACTTCGGCACGAACGCTGACCTGGAACTTACGCCGGTGACGGAGCCGTCACTTCGCCTTGTTGGCCGCCTCGGCGGCCAGCTTCAGCTCGTTGTTGACCTGGTCCAGGAGCTCCTTCGCCCTCTGGGCATGGCCCTGCATGTCCCACTCGTTCGCCTGCTGGGCGGCGACGATCTTCTCGTAGGCGTTGTGGGCCATCCGCTGCGCCGCCGCGAGGTTGGGATGACGGTGGGGGTTGACATTCTGGGCCGGCGGGGTCGTCTTCTGGGCGAGCGCGCTGCCGGCGAGCATCAGCGTGGCCACCGCGAGCAGCAGGGTTCTCCTCATCGTCTTCCTCCTCCGATCGCCATCGGTTCTCGATGTGGGCGAAAGTCGAGGCCAACTTACGCCGCGTTCGCGGCCGGCGTCAACTGCCCGTCGCGACCGCCGCGGCGGTCGCCAGCAGGCCAAAGGCGAGGCTCAGCGCCACCGCCAGCCCCACCAGCCGCCCGAAGTCGGCCACCACCGCCCTCCACGTCGCCGTCTCTGCCCGCGTCGCCATCCGCTCCTCCTCTCGCCTCGCAATCTCGGCCCCGATGCCGCTCTGGCCGTGGAGGAAAGGAGGCGCGCCGGGGATGAATACGGGCAGGAAAAGGGCAGGCGAACGGCCCCGGACCGAGTGGCGCTATAGTCCGTCCCGGAGAGGCCAGGCACCCATGAGCCGGCGCATCGCGATCGTGGAGGACGAGGCGTCGCTGCGCGCCAACTACGCGGACGTGCTGCGGCGCCAGGGATACGAGGTCGCCACCTACGGCGACCGGCGCAGCGCCATGGAGGTGTTCCGCACCCGCCTGCCGGACCTGGCCATCGTGGACATCGGCCTGGGTGACGAGATCGACGGCGGCTTCACCCTGTGCCGCGAGCTGCGGGCGCTCTCGGCCACGCTGCCGATCGTCTTCCTCACCGCCCGCGACAGCGAGTTCGACACCGTGGCCGGCCTGCGCCTGGGAGCCGACGACTACCTGACCAAGGACGTGGGCCTGCCGCAGCTGTTGGCGCGGATCGCCGCCCTCTTCCGGCGGGTGGACGCGCTCTCCGCCGCCCCTTCCCGCGAGGAGGTGGTCGAGCGCGGCTTGTTGAGACTGGATCTCAACAGGCTCACCGCCACCTGGGCGGACCGCCGCGTCGAGCTGACCGTCACCGAGCTGTGGATGGTGCACGCCCTGGCCCGCCACCCCGGCCACGTGAAGAGCCGCGAGCAGCTGATGGGCGAGGCGCGGATGGTGGTCGACGACAGCACCGTCACCTCGCACGTGAAGCGCATCCGCAAGAAGTTCGCCGCCGTCGACCCCGGCTTCGACCGCATCGAGAGCGTCTACGGCATGGGCTACCGCTGGAACGAGGGCTGAGCTGAAGCGCCCCCGCCTGCCCATCCCGCTCAAGCTGCTGCTGGTCGGGAGCCCGCTCGCCCTCGTCCCCTGGCTGGCGCTACAGGCCGTGCGCGAGCTGGACGCGCTGCTGCGGCAGGTGCAGGGGCAGGAGCTGGTGGCCACCGCCCGGGCGGTGGCCACCGCGCTGCACGACCGCCCCCGCCTGCTGCTCTCCGGCGAGCCGTACCCGGTGCCCGCGTCCTCCGGCGGCGACGTCCGGGTACCGAACCTGGAGCGGCCGATCACGCTCGACGGCCTGGGCGGCGACTGGGACCAGCCGGAGGTGGAGGTGCGGCCCGGCGGCGCCTCGGTCACGGCGGAGGAGTCGCCGTACGCGTTCCGCTACTCGCTCGGCCGGTTCGGCAGCGCGGTCTTCCTCCTGGTGGTGGTGCAGGACCTGCACGTCGTCACCCGCGACAAGGATCGTCCGCAGGCCGCCTGCGACCAGGTGGTGGTCGCGGTGGTGACGCCGGACGACGAGCTGCTGCGCTTCGCCATCGACGCCCAGGGCGACGGTCCCGTCTCGACCTGGCTGCTGAGGGACGACGGCACCCGCGTCCCCGACAGCCGCATCACCGGCGTGTGGCGCACCGCCCCCGACGGCTACCTGGTGGAGCTGCGCCTGCCGCGCTCGCTCATCGGCCCGCGGCTCTCGCTGGGGGTGGTGGACGTCGACGACCCGGCCAGCCGCGCGGTGGTCGGCCGCCTCGGCCACGCGGAGACGGGGTCCCGGGAGGAGCTGGACACCGTTCTCGTGCCCTCGCCCGAGGTGAGCGAGCTGGTCCGTGGCCTGGGACGCGGACAATCGCGTATCTGGGTGGTCGACCGCGGCCGCCGCGTGCTCGCACATGCGGGCTCGCTCCACCGGCCGGCCGCGAGCGCGGCCTCGCGCTGGGACCGGTTGGCGCAAGCGTCCCTGCGAGCGCTGACCGCGCGGCTCTTGGGCGAGCCGCGGGAGGACTTCGCGGACCTGGAGCCCGGGACGTTCAGGCTGGGCTGGCCCACCGTCGAACGCGCGCTCGCCGGCCAGGAGGCGACGGGCGAGCGGCTCACCGCCGACGGCCGGGCGGTCGTCCTCTCGGCCGCGCAGCCGATCTGGGTGGAGGACCAGGTGCGCGGCGCCGTGCTGGTGGAGGAGACGACGAACGACATCCTGGCGCTGCGCAACCGCGCCTTCGAGCGCCTGTTCGCCGCCATCCTGGGCCTCACCGCCTTTGGCGCCGCGGGCCTGGTGCTGCTGGCCTCGCGCCTGTCCTGGCGCATCCGCCGGCTGCGCGACGAGCTGGAGCGGGCGATCGACGCGCAGGGCCGGGTGAGCGGCGGCGTGGGCGGTGCCGGTGCCGCCGACGAGGTCGGCGACCTCGCGCGCAGCATCTCCTCGATCCTGGAGCGGCAGCGCCAGTACACCGCCTACCTGGAACAGGTGGGCCAGCGCCTCTCGCACGAGATCCGCACGCCGGTGGGCGTGGTGCGCTCCTCGCTCGACAACCTGCGCCTGCAGCCGCTGCCGGAGGAGGCACGCGTCTACATCGAGCGCGCCGACGTCGGCCTGCGGCGCCTGGCCACCATGCTGGCGCGGCTCGGCGAGGCGGCGCGGCTGGAGCAGGCGCTGGCGGCGACCGACAGGGAGGTCTTCGACGCGGTGGCCGTCGTCCGCGGCTGCGTCGAGGGCTACCGCGCCGCGAGTCCCGGCCGCCTCCTCGAGCTGCGCCTTCCCCCGGCGGCGGTGCCGGTCAGCGGCGCGCCCGACCTGCTCGCGCAGATGCTCGACAAGCTGGTCGACAACGCGCTCTCCTTCGCGCTGCCGGGGACGGAGGTGGTGGTCGCCCTGGTCCGCCACGGGCACGCCGCCGCGCTCTCGGTGTCGAACCAGGGCCCGCGGCTGCCCGAGGCGATGGCCGGGCGGCTCTTCGAGTCGATGGTCTCGATCCGCCCCGCGGGCTCGGGCGGGTCCGGCGGCGAGCCGCACCTCGGCCTGGGCCTCTACATCGTCCGCCTGATCGCGGCGTTCCACGGCGGTAGCGCGGCCGCCCACGACCGCCCGGACGGCGACGGCGTCATCGTCACCGTGTGGCTGCCGCTGGCAGTCACCGTCCCGTGAAGGGTTGGACGGTTTCCCAACTGGAAGGTGGATGCCGGCCTTGAACCCGTGAGCAGAGCCCGTGGACATCCGAGCCGATTGAACGGATCAAGCGAATTGGACGGAACCCCTGGCAGGCTTCGTGCTGATTCGTCCGGTTCGGGCGCTCGAGGCGGAAAATCGTGCGCGCGGAGGGGACATCCATGGGCAAGTACCGCATCGCCTGGCTGCCAGGAGACGGGATCGGGGTCGAGGTCATGGACGCGACGCGCGTCGTGCTCGACGCGCTCGAGCTGGACGCCGAGTACGTCCACGGCGACATCGGCTGGGAGTTCTGGTGCCGCGAGGGCGATGCCTTCCCGCAGCGCACGGTGGACCTGCTGAAGAGAGTCGACGCCGCCATGTTCGGGGCGATCACCTCGAAGCCGGTGAAGGCCGCGGAAGCGGAGCTGCTGCCGGAGCTGCGGGGCAAGGGCCTCGTCTACCGCTCGCCGATCGTCCGCATGCGGCAGCTGTTCGACCTCTACGTCTGCCTCCGGCCCTGCAAGGCGTACGCGGGCAACCCGCTCAACCACAAGGACGGCATCGACCTCGTCGTCTTCCGTGAGAACACCGAGGACCTCTACGCCGGCGTCGAGTTCAACCCCGTGCCGAAGGAGCTGGCAGAGACGCTGGTGAAGCTCGCCAGGCCCTTCGCGCCCTTCGCCACCCTCGCCGGCGACCAGTACGCGGTCTCCTGCAAGATCAACACGAAGAAGGGCTCGGAGCGGATCGTCCGCGCCGCTTTCGAGTTCGCGAAGACGCACGGGCGCAAGAAGGTGACGATCGTCCACAAGGCGAACGTGGTCCGGGCCAGCGACGGCCTCTTCCTGGAGGAGGCGAAGAAGGTCGCGGCCGAGTTCCCAGGGGTCGCCTGCGACGACGCCAACGTGGACGCGATCGGCATGTGGCTGCTGAAGAACCCGTTCAGCTACGACGTGCTGGTGGCCCCCAACCTGTACGGCGACATCATCTCGGACCTCTGCGCGCAGATGGTGGGCGGGCTCGGCTTCGGCTGCTCCGGCAACATCGGCGAGAGGCTGGCCGTCTTCGAGCCGACCCACGGCTCGGCCCCCAGGCACGCGGGCAAGCAGAAGGCCAACCCCATCGCCACCATCCTGGCGGCCAAGATGATGCTCGACTGGCTGGGAGAGACGGATAAGGCCCGCGCGCTGGAGATGGCGACCGCCGCCGTCGTCGAGGAAGGCCGCGTGCGCACCTACGACATGGGCGGCTCCTCGACCACCATGGAGATGGGCCGGGCGATCGCGGCCATGGCGCGCCAGCCGGTGGCGGCGGGCCGGGGCTAGCATGTCGCGGATCGTCGTCCACGAGGTCGGCCTGCGCGACGGCCTGCAGATGGAGAAGCAGGTCGTCCCCACCGCCCAGAAGATCGCCTGGGCCGAGGCGCTCGTCTCCTCCGGCGTCGACGTGGTCCAGCTCGGCTCCTTCGTCCACCGAGAGAAGGTCCCGCAGATGGCGGACACCGACCGGCTGTTCGCCCACTTCTCCGCCCCCGGCCGCAAGCCGGAGGGCGTCACCCTCTCCGGCCTGGTGCTGAACGAGAAGGGCCTCGAGCGGGGCCTCCTCTGCGGCGTCGAGCTCTTCTGCATGGGGGTCTCGGCCAGCGAGACTCACAGCCGCAAGAACACCGGCATGTCGATCGAGGACGCCAACCGCCGGATCGTCGCCATGGCGAAGAGCGCGGTGGCGGCAGGCCGGCGGGCGCAGGTCTCGGTGCAGTCGGCGTTCGGCTGCGGCTACGAGGGAAGGGTCCCCAGGGAGCGGGTGGTCGCCATCGTGAAGACCTTCCTCGACGCCGGCCTGCGCAGCCTCAGCCTGGCCGACACCGCCGGCCACGCGACGCCGGACGACGTGGCAGAGCTGTACGCCCTGGTGCGCACGCTGGAGCCGGGCGCCGAGTGGGCCTGCCACTTCCACGACACCTACGGCCTCGCCCTCGCCAACTGCTACGCGGCGCGGCAGGCCGGCGTCTCGTCCTTCGAGACCGCGGTCGGTGGCCTGGGCGGCTGCCCGTTCACCAGGGTGGCCGGCGGCAACACCTGCACCGAGGACCTGGTGCATGCGCTGCAGCGCGGCGGCCTGCGCCAGGACATCGACCTCGCCAGGCTGATCGACGTGGCCCGCGAGCTCGGCGGCCACTTCGGGCGCGAGATGCACGGAAAGGTCCACAAGGCGGGCCCGATCGAAGAGCCCGCCGCCGCGGAGGTGTCGCGATGAGCGTCCTCGGCGGCGTGCGCGTCCTCGATCTCACCAACGTCCTCTCCGGCCCCTTCTGCACGCTGCACCTGGCGCTGCTCGGCGCGGACGTGGTCAAGATCGAGAACCCGAAGGCCGGCGACCTGGCGCGCGTGCTGGGCAACGTGCCGAAGTACAACAAGGCGCTGATGGGCACCAGCTTCCTGGCCCAGAACGCGAACAAGAGGTCGCTGACCCTGAACCTGAAGGCCCCGGAGGGCCGGGACATCTTCAAGAAGCTGGTGGCGACGGCCGACGTGGTGGTCGAGAACTTCCGGCCCGAGGTGATGACCCGCCTCGGCCTCGGCTACCCGGTGCTGGCGGAGATCAACCCCCGCCTCGTCTACTGCGCCATCTCCGGCTTCGGCCAGACCGGCCCCGACGCCGACAAGCCGGCCTACGACCAGATCATCCAGGGGCTCTCTGGCGCCATGGACGTGAACGGCGACGAGAGGCTCCACCCGCTGCGCGCCGGCTTCCCCGTCTGCGACACCGTCGGCGGGCTGAACGCCGCCTTCGCCGTGCTGGCGGCGCTCTTCCACCGTGAGCGCACGGGCGAGGGGCAGATGATCGACGTGGCACTCCTCGACTCGATCATGCCGCTGATGGGCTGGGTGGCCGCCAACCTGCTGATGGGCGGCCAGGCCCCGGTGCCGATGGGCAACGACAACTTCACCGCCGCGCCCTCCGGCAGCTTCGCCACCCAGGACGGGTACCTGAACATCGCCGCCAACAAGCAGGAGCAGTGGGAGGCGATGGCGGAGGTGATCGGAGCGAAGGAGCTCGTGTCCGACCCCCGCTTCAGGGAGCGTGACGAGCGCAAGAAGAACCGCAGGGCGCTCACTCCCCTGGTCGAGGAGAAGCTCAGGCAGAAGCCGACGGCGTACTGGGTGCAGGCCCTGAACGCCCGCGACGTTCCCTCTGGCGACATCCTCTCGCTGGGCGCCGCTCTCGCGCAGCCGCAGGTGCGCCACCGCGGGACGCTGCAGTCGGTGGAGGTCCCGGAGATCGGAACGGTGCCGGTGTTCGGCCTCAGCGCGGCGCTCGAGAAGACGCCGGGGGCGGTGCGAACGCCGCCGCCGCGGCTCGGCGAGCACACGGCGGAGATCCTGGGCTGCCTCGGCTACTCGCGACAGGACGTGGCGGCGCTGAAGGAG
>Ga0187777_10001319_pt1 | contig 16076 bp, 15 predicted proteins | sample 1015_Q2_SP5_10_M_FD_132416 | JGI IMG/M metagenome (GOLD analysis project Ga0187777, IMG submission 132416) | Tropical peat soil microbial communities from peatlands in Department of Meta, Colombia - 1015_Q2_SP5_10_MG | ecosystem: Environmental > Terrestrial > Soil > Wetlands > Peat | place... | reverse complement strand
AGAACCTGATCTCCCTGCCGCAGCAGTGGCAGATCTCGAAGCGCCGGCTGGCGGCGCAAAACAAGCCCGCGGGCGGCAGCTAGCAGAGGAGGACGCCGGGTGCTGTCCGATGCGATCGTCGCCCTGGCGACGCCACCCGGCAAGAGCGCTCTCGCCCTGATCCGGCTGTCGGGTCGCGGCGCCTTCGATGTCGGCGCCCGCGTGCTGCATCCGCTTCACCCCGATCGGCCGCGCACCGCATCCCGCGTCGCGATCCGGCACCCCACGACAGGCGAAGATCTCGATCTCGGTCTCGCGATCTGCTATCCGGCTCCCGCGAGCTACACCGGCGAGGACCTGGTCGAGATCGCCACGCACGGCGGTCTGCTCGTCCCGGGCGAGGTCGTGGCGGCGTGCATCGCGGCAGGGGCGCGCGGCGCCCAGCCCGGCGAGTTCACCCGCCGCGCCCTGCAGAACGGCAAGCTCGACCTGGTGCAGGCCGAGGCGACTGCGGACCTGATCGAGGCCGGCGCGCCGGCGCAGCGACGCCGCGCGCTGCAGCAGCTCGACCGCGGTTTGTCGCGGCGGCTCGAGGCGCTGCGCGACGAAATCCTCCAGCTTGAGGCACTCATCGCCTACGACATCGACTTCCCGGAGGAGGACGAAGGGCCCGTCGCGCCGGAACACGTGGAGCGTGCCTGGCACGTCGTCCACGATCGTCTCACGCGCCTGCTCGCGACCGCTCCGGAGGGGGAGCGCCTGCACGCCGGGGCCCTCGTCGTCATCGCGGGCCCGACCAATGCCGGCAAGTCCTCGCTCTTCAACGCGTTGCTGAGACATGACCGCGCCATCGTGACCGAGATCCCGGGGACGACCCGTGACGCGATCGAGGCCCCCGCCGTGCTCCAGGGGTTTCCCTTCCGGTTGGTGGATACCGCCGGCCTGCGGGACAGCACGGATCGCGTGGAGCAGCTCGGCATCGAGGTGAGCCGCCGCTATCTCGCCGGAGCCGATCTGGTGTTGTTCTGCGAGGAAGCAGGAACCGCGTCCGACGCGGCGCCGGCATTCCTGTCGGAGTTTCAGGCACCGGTCATTTTCGTCGCGACGAAAACCGACTTGCACCCGACCGCCCGACCGGCTGACCGCCCGACCGTCGCCATCTCCACGGTCACGGGGGACGGACTCGAGACCGTCAAGCGCCGGCTCGCCGAGGTCGCCTTCGGGGGTCTCGCCCGCCTGGGTGACGTGGAGCCGATCGTGACCCGTGAGCGCCACCGCACGGCGCTGGCGGAGGCGCTGCGCGAGCTCGACGCTTTCCATGCGGCGCGGCACGCGGGGGTGGATGCGGCCGCGGCGGCGACTCATCTCGTGGCAGCGGTCGGCGCGCTCGACGATCTGATCGGGGTGGTCACCCCGGACGACGTGCTGGATCGAGTGTTCGGAAGCTTCTGCGTCGGAAAATGACCGCCTGCTACTCGGGAGGGGTCTCCGGGCTCGAGGCGATGCGCCACACTTCATCCGCCAGCCACTCGAGCCGTTGCTGGGCCTCGTCGTGCTCTTCCGGGGTCATCGCGGCGGCGCGCGTAGCCACCGCGCGGGCATGTCCTACGAACTCCTCGAGGATTTCCCTGAGGGTGTAATTGTGCCTGCGCTCGGGCGCGGGTGACCCTTTGGGGGTCATGCCGTCTGCACCCCCGTTGCCGCGTCGTCGGCGCGCTGAATGTCTTCCGCCGCGGCGCGCACCGTGCGCGCAAGCCCGTGCTCGGCGAGGTAACTCTCGATGAGGCGCAGACCGAGGTAATACCCGGCGCGATCGGGGAGCACCCGGCCCTGGACGAGGCGGGACGCGGGGCTCATCCCACCCGACAGGAACCGCAGCCGCAGCCCCAGCCCGCGGCGCGACAGTTCGGCCACCGCCGAGCGGCGCAGAAACGCGTCGAGCTCGCGGATACGGCGATACTGCCGGCGCGTGTAGCCGAAGTACTCCCAGGGCTCGAAGCCGGGCGCCGTCGCCTGCGAGGCGGCAATCGCGATCCCCTCGTTCATCAACAGCTCGCGCAACGTGGCCCGGCTGCCCGTGGTCCAGTAGTCGTAGGTCCCTTCGCCCTCCTCGACCAGGCGCTTCATCTCCGCCCTGCTGGTCGGCGAGGTGTAGCGGACGGCGTGGGCCACCTCGTGGGCGATCCACAACGACAGGAGGTGCGGCGCCAATCCCAGGCCACTGGTCTGCGGATTGGCGCGTCCCGTGAAGTGCTCCAGGCAGACGAAGGCGACTCCCTTGCCGTCCACCACGAGCTCGCCCGCGTTCGCCGCGCCGACTCCCACCATGAGGTACAGATCGACGGGGCAGTCGGCCTCGAGCTGGTCGCGCGACCGACTCAGGGCATCCTCCGCGATCCGCGCCACGTCGACGTCTTCGAGGAGCCGCATCAGATCGGAACGGTCGGCCTGCACGGCTCCGGCGATCACGCGCTCCGCGTGGGGCGATTCCAGGTCGAGGACGTAGTTGTGCCAGTAGCTGCCGAGGACCGGCGCGTGCCGCTCGAGATACGCATGGTAGGCCGCGACCGGGTCCGGGGCGGCGATGCAGGCGAGAAACTCGGGAACGAGATTGACGAGCATGGACCGGGACGGCCCCAATTTGGGACCCCGGACCCGGCGGGACAAGTCTCGGTCAACGCACCGAAATTTCCAACGCCACGGTCTCCGACTTGACATTTGTGGGAACATCGGTCACCGACAGCGTCACGCGATAGCGTCCGGGAGCGAGCTGTCCCGGTTCGATCACCAGTTGCTCCGCGGTCGCCGCGCGCCACTCGACGTCGCGGTCGAATTCGAAGACGACCGGTGCGGCGCGGCCCAGCAGGCGCCGTGCCACGCCGGCGATTGGCGCGAAGCTGTAGCGCGCGTGGTAGCGGGCGCGTTCGTTCCCGCCGCGCGTCAAGCCATAGACCTCGGTGTAGGCGGCCAGCGGGCCCGCCGGGAACACCAGGTCCGCCGGCATGGCAGCGAGCGTCGTCTCGCGATCCCCCACGCGATCGCGCGGGGCAAGCGCGAGACTCGAGAGGGACAGCATGGACCACGAGAAGCGCGGCAGCGCGAGGGGTTGTCGCACGCGACCGACTCGACCGCCCGAGTCCACGTCGAGGCCGAGATCGTACGCGCCGGGAGGCGTGCTCACGAGCAGGACGCCCGCTCCCCGCGCTCGAACGACTTCGGTTCCATCGGTGTCCCACAGGACCACGGCCGCCGACTTCGGCGCTGCGCGCACGTACAGGTCGGTCGAGCCGATCGCCGCGCTCCGGAAGAACGCGCTCCACGCATAGGCGCGCAGCGTGGCCGGCAGTGCTGTGCCATCGGTCGTGAACAGCGTGACCAGCTGGCGGGCCTCGCGCGGTGTCCTCGGGGGAGCGACGACGTAATCGCCGTGCGGCCCGTACGCGCTCCCCATGCCCTGGAAACCGATGTTGAGCGGTCCCTGCGCCGTGTAGTACGTCCAGACATGCGCCGTCGAGGCCGGACCTTCAGTGCGATCCCAGTAGTCCGGGCGTCCATGGCGCAGCCAGACGAGGCCGGGTGCGCTGAGGTTTTCCCGAGCGTATACGGTCAGCGTCTGACCCGTGTCATCCGGAATCCAGGGAGTCGGCAGCAACACCTGCGCCGCCGACATGGAGTCGAGCGGTTCGACACCGACGCGCAACAGGGAAAGGACCGTATCGGAGAGATAGGAATCCTCGAGAGCTCGCCGGATACGGGAACGCTGGTAGAGCGCGAAAGGGTGCAACAAGTGGAACATGCGCCGCACTTCCGCGAGCCGGCGGAAGTGCTCGGCGATCCGTTCGTTCTCCGGGGTGACGAGGTCGGGGTCGCGCCGACTCCAGAACGCCTCGAAGAACGCACTGCGCTCACCGGGAACGAGCGACGCCTGGCGAGCCGCCTCGGCTGGCGATGCGATCATCCGCACCTGTTCCCAGAGCGCACCCGTGGAGTCATGATCGGCTCCGGCGAGAGCCGAATCGTACCAGGTGTAGCCGGCGCTGTCCCGTCCCGCGTCGAACGCCGCTTCCGCCCGCAGCAGGTATCCGGGAAGGTATGCGGCCCGGCGAGCCAGCAGGGCCGCGGCGAGTGAATCGGCGCGCGCCGGCTGCTCCAGGGCGATGGCGATCACGGCGCGATGCTCCAGAGCGGCGACGTCGTCCGGATGTCCGGCGAGCGCGAGCTCCGCCCGTTGCCAGATGGTCTGGTCGTGATAGAGACGCTGGAACAGCGGCCAGCAATCCTCGTAATCCGGCGAGAGGGCGAAAATGCGGAGGATCGCCTCTCGCACGATCCTCTCGCCCTCATCGCTGCCCAGGTATTGCCCGACGCGGATCTGCCAGTAGAGGGGCGCGGGATCGTTCGGCGCGAGCCGCGCCGCCTCCCGGAGCTGACCGAGCGCCCGGTAACGGCCGACGACGGGCCAGGCGTACAGGATTCGACCGAGGAGCAGATGTGCCGAGGCGTCCGTGGGATGCACGGCGACGACGTGCTCGGCGATGTGGCGCGCGGCCGCGAGATCGTGCGCGGCGAGGAGCGATTCGGCTCTGGCGGTGAGGGAGTCCTGCGGCAGCAGCAGGAACAGAAGCGGCAGCATGTGCCCTAGTGCTGGCCCCGCATCCTCCGGCTCATCTCGGCGAGGAACCTCCGCTCCGCGGGCGTCAGACTATTGATCCCGCTGGCCGAGATTTTGTCGAGTACGCGGTCCACCTCCGCCTGCGTCCGATCCGGAGAGCGTCCCCGCGCGGGAGAAGAGCGTCGCGCGGGGTCGCTCGAGCGGGCCACGAGGGCCGCCGAGGAAACGACGGCATCGGGTACGACGGTCTTGCGCAGCCGTTGCTCATGGCGCGACGTGCGCCAGTCGGCCGTCTTGAGGATCAGGAGCGCCGTGGCGATCCCGCCCAGGTGCGCGAGATGCGAAATGCCGCCACCGATACCGGTCGCGGAGCCGAGCCATGCCAGCGCGAGCGAAATGGCGATGGTGAAGGTGACCAGCCACTTCGCCGCGAACGGCTCCGGGAAGGGGAACACGAGGACCGGCGCGTCCGGCCAGTACCACGCGAACGCCACCGCGACTCCGAGCACCGCCGCCGACGCGCCCACGAGATACGTGAACGAGACGATCTGGGACAACACGCCCGCCAACGCGGCTCCCCCGAGCCCGCAGACGAGGTAGAACGCCAGGAAGCGCCGTCCCCCGAGCCGGGCTTCGACCGGCGGCCCGAAGAAGAACAGTGCGACCAGGTTGAACGCCAGATGCAGGATGTTGTCGTGGGCGAACTGGTAGGTGATGAGCGTCCACGGACGCGACCAGACGCTGAGCGGCGAGAAGGCAAAGAGATCGAGATGCGCCCAGAATACGGTGCGCTGCAGCAGGAACGCGATCAGGTTGGCGACCAACAGCCGCCCCACCCAGGGGGTCACCCCGTCGGTGCGATCGGGAGTCATCGTGTCGTTATTCACGCCGTTCATCGCCAATGTTCCGCGCCAGGCTGCAGATACGCTCGCACATCTCAGGATAGCCGATCCCCGCGGCCCGCGCTGCCTGTGGATACAGGCTGGTCCGCGTCAGGCCGGGCAAGTTGTTCGCTTCCAGGCAGAAGATGTCCCCGGCATTCGTCACGCGGAAGTCGATGCGGGAATACCCGGACAATTTGATCGCCTGATGAGCCCGTACCGCGTGCTCCTGCAAGTTGCGGGCGAGCGCGGCGTCGATCGCGGCGGGGAAAATCTCCTCCGACATCCCCGGGGTGTACTTGCATTCATAATCGAACAACTCGTGCTTCGGGATAATTTCCCCCGGCGGCAGCGCCTCTGTTCCGAGCACTCCCACGGTCAGCTCGCGTCCTGGAATAAAGCGCTCGATCATGACTTCGTCGTCCCAGCGCCGCGCCTCGGCGATCGCCCGGGCGAGATCCGCCGCGCGCTTCACGAGTGTGAGCCCGACCGTCGAGCCCTGCTTGGACGGCTTCACGATCGCGGGCCAGCCGATCCGCCGATCGACCACGCCCGGATCCAGATCGGGGGTCGCCATGCACCAGTCCGGGACGGGGACACCGGCCGCGCGAAACAGGCGTTTCGAGAGATCCTTGTCGACCGCGAGCGCGGAGCCCAGGGGCCCCGAGCCGGTGTAGGGGGTTGCGATGACCTCGAGCACCGCCTGCAGCAGCCCGCCCTCTCCGGCGCCGCCGTGAACGACGAGGAACAGGACGTCGGCGGTCCGCACGATCTCGAGCCGCGCCAGCTCCCCCGACAACATGCGGCGTTCGCCCGCCATCAGGTTCGACACGTCGGGAAGAACCGTTCCGACCTCGGTCCGGAGCAGGCGCCGCTCCACATCGTCAGTCAGCGAGCCGGTGGCGATGTCGACGACGTGGACGACGTGGCCTCGCCCGCGCAGCGCGGCGACGACCTGTGCCGCTCCAGCGAACGCGACCGTACGCTCCACGGTGGCGCCTCCCGTCAACACCGTGACGTGCATCTAGCGGATGCCGGCGAGCTGGTGCAGCAGGTCGTAGCGGGTGACGATGCCGGCGAGCTGGCTGTCGCGGCGCACCAGGGCGGCCGGCGTCTGGCGGGACAGGAGCGCGCTGAGTCGGTCGAGCGGCCAATCGGCGTCGACGACCGGGAACGGCGGGTCCATCACTTCCCGCACGGGACGGTCGAGCGTTGCTGCGTCCTCCAGGGCTCGCGCCATCAGCGCCTGCTCGCTTACCGAGCCGACGCCGTCGGTGCCCTCGAGGACCGGCAGCTGCGACACGTTGTACGTGCTCATGAGGTTCAAGGCCTGCCGCACCGTCGCCTGCGGGCCGACGGAGGCGAGCGGTGGAGCGGCGTGGTCCTTGTGCGCCACTACATCCGCCACGGTCCGGCGCTCGGATTCGACCAGCTGGTTTTCGCGCAGCCACTCGTCGTTATAGACCTTCGAGAGGTACCGCTCGCCGGTATCGGCGAGCACCAGCACCACGCACGCCGTCGGGTCGTCGAGCCGCCGGGCTACCTCGAGCGCGGCGACCAGGTTGACGCCGGTCGAGCCGCCGCAAAACAGCGCCTCCTCCCGGGCCAGCCGTCGCGTCAGCGCCATCGCTTCGGCGTCGCTCACGGTGATCCACTCGTCGACGACGTCGAAATGCAGCGACGTCGGGATCTTGTCTCCTCCGATGCCCTCGACCTTGTAGGGAGCGCCTTCGCCCTTCTCGTGGGTGGCGGCGTACTGTCGATAGATCGAGCCCGCCGGGTCGCCCGCGACCACTCGTATCGCCGGGTTCTTCTCCTTCAGAAACTTGCCCACCCCGCTCACCGTGCCACCGGTACCGGGGGCACACACGAAGTGCGTGATCTTCCCGTCGGTCTGCGTCCACAATTCGGGACCGGTCGTCCGGTAGTGGGCATCGGGGTTCACGGGATTGTAGTGCTGGTCGGCGAAGATCGCGTTGTCGAGCGACGCCGCGATGGCGCGTCCCTTCATGATGTAGTTGTCGGGGTGATCGGGGGCGACCGCCGTGGGCGTGATGATCACTTCGGCGCCGAGGGCGCGCAGTAATCGCGCCTTCTCCTGGGACATCTTGTCGGGCATCGTGAAGATGCAGCGGTACCCCTTCACCGCGGCCGCGAGCGCGAGCCCGATGCCGGTATTGCCCGAGGTCGCTTCGACGATGACGCCCCCGGGGCGCAGCCGGCCCGAGCGCTCCGCCGCTTCGATCATCGCCACGCCGATCCGATCCTTCACCGAGCCGCCCGGGTTGAACATTTCAGCCTTGGCGAACACCGGTGTGCGGATCCCCTGCGTCACGCGATGGAGCCGGATCAGCGGCGTCCACCCGATGGTTTCGAGGACGTTGTCGTAGGGCTTGACGTGCGAATTCACGTGGAGTCGCGCCGCACTTTGGTGCTATCCGGCACGGGCGCGGTGTCCCTGGCGGGTAGCGTCGTGTCGCGCCGAACGCTCGTAGTGTCGGGCGCGGGAGCCGGCGTGGGCCGCGGCGCGACAGCCCGCGTGGAGTCGCGACGTGGGCGAACGGTAGTGGTATCGCTCCGGGTTGGACGTGCGGCGGGAGCCGCGGCCTGGGTCGCGGCGACAGACGCCGGCGCAGCGGGCCCGATCCCGGCCTCGGGATGGCGGAACTCCACGGTCTGGAGAAACGCCGTCGCGATCGCCACGCCGTGGCGATAGGCCGGGGCGTAGCGCAGCCGGGCGACGCCGCGAACCGCGGCGGTGTCGAGCATCGCATTGCCGCTCGACTCGGCGACGCGCGTCGACTCCGCGACGATCTTGCCGCTCGAATCGGCGTACAGCTGGAGCACCACGTCCCCCTCGACGTGGCGGTCGTAGAGCTCGGGCGGGTACTGGACGGTGGGCTCCGCGTTGAGCGCGACGGGCGGTTCTTCGTCCGGAACGACGCTCGGGTTGGCCGGCTCGTCGGAGTGACGGCAGCAGAGCGCGCTCAGAGTGCCCAGAAGCAGCAGTTTCTTCATCCGCCCTCCGTGAGGCGGCGCTGCATCGCGGCCAGGCGCGACAGCGCGTCGAGCGGAGACATGGTGTTGACGTCGAGTTTCGCGATCTCGTCGAGCAGCGGATGCGCCGCGCGCTCGCCGGCGAACAAGCCGAGCTGTGAGGCGTCCGGAAGCGGGGGGAGCGGTCGCCCGGCGACGTGATGCTCCTCCTCGAGCAGGCGCAGGACCTGCCAGGCGCGCGCCACGACGGGTGCCGGCAGCCCGGCGAGCTGACCTACGTGGATCCCGTAGGAGCGGTCCGCTCCGCCGGGCTCGAGGCGATGCAGGAACACGATCTCGGCCCCGGCCTCGCGCACTGCGACGTTGTAGTTGCGGGCATGGGCCAGGGACTCGGTGAGCTGGGTCAGCTCGTGGTAGTGCGTGGCGAAAATGGTCTTGCAGCCGATCTGGTTGTGCAGGCACTCGGTGACGGCCCAGGCGATGGCGACGCCGTCGTAGGTCGATGTCCCCCGGCCGATCTCGTCGAGCAGCACGAGACTCCTGGCGGTGGCGCCATGCAGGATGGCGCTCGTCTCGCTCATCTCGACCATGAACGTCGACTGGCCGCGTACCAGATTGTCCGACGCGCCGACGCGCGTAAACAGCCGGTCGACGACGCCGATGGCGGCGCGCCGCGCCGGCACGAACGACCCGATCTGCGCCAGCACGACGGCCAGGCCCACCTGTCGCAACACGGTCGACTTGCCGGCCATGTTCGGGCCGGTGAGGAGGACTACGCGACCGGCCTCGTCGAGGCGTACGTCGTTGGGGATGAACGCCTCGCGCGGCATCATCCGCTCCACCACCGGGTGCCGGCTGTCCTCGAGGGCCAGCGCGAATCCGTCGGTCACCTCGGGACGACAATAACGCTCGCGCTCGGCGAGATCCGCCAGGCCCGCCCAGACATCGAGCCGGGCCAGCGCGGCCGCGGTGCGCTGCACCCGCGCGACGGCTTCGCCGACACGGCGTCGCAGCGCCTCGATCAGCTCGGCCTCTCGGGAGGTCATGCGCTCTTCCGCCGTCAGGACCTTCGCCTCGTAGTCCTTCAGCTCCGGCGTGACGAAGCGCTCCGCGCCGGTGAGGGTCTGGCGGCGCTCATAGTCGGGAGGCACCTGCGCGAGGTTCGAGCGCGTGACTTCGATGTAGTATCCGAAGACGCGGTTGTACCCGACCTTCAGCGACGCGATACCGGTGCGCTCTCGTTCCCGCGCCTGCAGTCCTGCGATGTACTGTTTGCCGCCGTCGCGCGCCTGGCGCACGAGATCGAGCTCCGCGTCGTAGCCGGAGCGGATCGCGTCGCCTTCAGCGGCCTGCGCCGGGGGGGTGTCCACCAGCGCCCGCGACAACTCGGCCGCGATGTCGGCGAGCGGATCGAGATGCTCGGACGCCGTCTCGAGCGCCGCGGCGCGGTCGCGCCCCGCGATGCCTTCCAGTGCCGTACCGACATCCGGGAGTTTGCGCAGCGAGTCGCGCAGGTGCCCGAGCTCGCGCGGCGTCGCCCGGCCCATGGCGGCGCGTGAAGCCAGGCGCTCGAGGTCGCGCACGCCGTCGAGCGCTTCCCGCAGCCGATCGCGGCCGCGGGCGTCGGCGGCCAGTACGGCGACCGCCGCGAGCCGAGCGTTGATCGGCGCGGGATCGACGAGCGGCGCGAGCAGCCAGCGCCGGAGCAGCCGCGCGCCCATCGGCGTCAGGGTGCGATCGATCGCCTCGAGCAACGTGGTGCCCGGCGACCCGGCCCGCAGCGGCTCCACCAGCTCGAGGTTGCGGCGCGTCATCTCGTCGAGCGGAAGGACGTCGCCGCGGCGCAACAGGCGCGGATGTCCGAGGTGCGGCAGGCCGCCAGGCTTGAGCTCGCGCGCGTAGCGGAGCAGAGCGCCGGCGGCCCCGAGGGCCGGCGCGTCGCCCGCTTCCACGCCCAGGCCATCGAGGGTGGCGAGGCCGAAGCTGCGCACCAGGTCCTCGCGCGCGAGCTCGGCGTCGAACTCCCACGCCTCCCGCTCGGTCACGGACAACGCCCGCAGCTCGGCGGCCGGGAGCGCGGTGAGAGCGGCGGCGTCGACGCCGACCGGCAGGACGAGCTCGGGCGCTTCGTACCGCGCCAGCGCCGCGCCGATTTCTCCCGGGACGACGACCTCGAGCGCGAATTCGCCGGTCGAAAGGTCGAGCGCCGCGAGTCCGATGCCGTCCGCGTGGGGGGCGAGCGCCAGGAGAAAGTTGTTGCGATTGCGCTCGAGCCAATCGTCCGCGAGGATCGCGCCCGGCGACAGCGTTTCCACCACTTCGCGCCGCACCAGCCCCTTCGCCAGACGCGGGTCTTCCACCTGCTCACAGATCGCCACGCGGTGGCCCTTGCCGATCAGGCGGCGCAGGTACTCCGTCGCGGCCTTCACCGGCACCCCCGCGAGCGGTACCTCGGCGGCGCCGCCGTTGTTGCGCGACGTGAGGGTCAGGCCGAGTTCGCGCGCGGCGAGCTTGGCGTCGTCCTCGAACATCTCGTAGAAGTCGCCCATCCGGAAAAACAGGATCGTGTGGGGGTGGCGCGCCTTGATCTCGCGATACTGCTGCATCAACGGCGTATCGACCGCGATCAACGGCGGGTAGGGCCGGGGGGCCGACTCCCCCTGACTCACGGCTCCTCCACCAGGAACGGCTGACCCCCGAAGCGCGCCTTAAGCTGCCCCTGGGCGCGCTGCGCCGCGTCCCGGGTCGCATACGGCCCGACGCGGACCTTCAGGTATCCCGTCGAGTCGCGCGCGACATGCGCGGCATAGCCCAGCGCCTTCAGGCGGCTCAGCATGTCGTCGATCTGCGGCGCGCTCTTGCCGCTCAGCACCTGGACGGAATAGCGGGTGGCGCCGCGACGGGGCTGGGTGTCGGCGCTCGTCGCGGCGGTGGAGGCGACCCCGGCCTGGCACCGCTCCGAGTAGAAGGACACCTGGTTCTTGAACTCGATGTCGTCCCCCGCGCCGGCCAGCGCATCGCGGACGTAGGCGCACCCGCGAGACTCGTCACGCAAGTCGAACGCCGAGCGCGCTCCAACGAACTCGGCACGGGCGAGCAGGGGAGAATCCGGGTAATCGCGTCGCAGGCGCTCGACGGACTGTATCGCCGATGCGGGGTCGTTTTGCGCCTCGTACAGCTGCGAGAGCCGCAGTAGAGCGTCGTCGGCCCACGCCGAGCGGCCATATTCGACCACGACCCGCTGCAAGCTGGTGGCCGCGGACTGCGGGTCGGACGCGAGCATCCCGCCCTGCACGTAGAGCGCCTCGGAGTAGATCGAGTCCTGCGGCGACAACGACGCCAGCAGCCGGCGCACGACGGCCCGCGCCGAATCGGCGTGCCCTGACTGGGCGAGGGTCACCGCGGCCTGCAGGCGCGGATCGAGCGGCGCCTGGGCGGCCACCCCGCGGACGGCGGCGGCGATGGCTATCGTGGCGGTCAGCAGCGTCCCACGCCGGCTCACGCGGCCTCCCGGGCGGGAACGGCGAGGGACAGCACGAGCTGGCGGATCACGCCGCCCTCGTCGGACACACCGGTGGTCTTCAGCGCGAGATCGGCGGCGAGCGCGAGCCGCAGCGCGCGGTCGAGAGCGCCGGCGGTCCAGTGTTCTCCCCACGTCGCCCATTGTGCCGCTTCGACCTTGTAGCCGCGCAGTCCGAACGGCCGCGCCGCCAGGAGATGCCGAAACAGCGTGTCGCCGAGCCGCACCCGCGGCGTTCCGCGGTCCAGCTCACCGCGGGCGAGTGCCGCGCCAACGAGGGCCGTTCCGAGGGCACCGACCATGCGCACCCCGGTCATTCCCGATTGCTGCAGCACCGGATCGACAAGCCGGGCGGCGCGTGCCGGCGCCGGCTCGAGTGCCGCATCGATGAGATCCTGCAGGGTTTCCCCCCGCCGCACACCCACGAGGGTCGTGACGTCTTCCGTCGTCGCCGCCCGGCCGTTGACGAGGCTCGCGAGCTTCGTGAGCTCCTGGCGCAGCGCGCCGAGGTCGGCACCGACCGAGCCCACGAGCAGCTCGGCGGCCGCCGGATCGACGGCCACGCCGATCGTGGGTGCCGCGTGGGAGACCCAGCGGATGGCGCGCTCGGGAGGGAGGCGCTGCGTGGCGACCGCGGTGGCGCGAGACGCGAGGTCGGCCTCCGGCGCCTCGGCATCCGCCTGCACCAGCACCAACAGGGTCGTCGGATTGGGGTGATCGAGATACGCCAGCAGCGCGTCTCGCGGCTTGGATTTCTTGCGGAGCTGCTCCACGCCCCGCAATACCACGGCTCGCCGCTCCGCGAGCATGGGCAGGGTATTGAGCAGGGCGTGCATCGCCTCGGGATCGAGGCCCGCCGCCGAGCGCACGTCGAGGTTGAAATCCCGCCCCTCAGACGGCACGGCGCGATCCACAAGGGCGCGGATCGCTTCGTCTTTCAGGACGTCCTCTTCGCCGTGCAGATAGTAGACGGGGTCGGGGTCGCCGTGCTTGAGCGCGCGCAGGAGCGCGTCAAAGGAAAGCGCCGCCATACCGTCGAAGCTACCGCCGGTCGGGAGGGGAAGAAAGTGTGATGCGGGCGCTTAGCGGCTTGGGTTCGACGCGTTGACCGGTTCCACGAACGCCGGCTCGACGTACGCCGTGCCGTAGGGGTACGGATTGCCGGATACGACGCTGGTGCGTGGATCCTGGAAAGAAACGATAGGCAAGCCGGCCTGCGCCACCGGCTTCGGAAATGGGACTGGGGGCAGCGTCTGTGCGGTGACGACCTTGGCGCGCTGCTGGGTGCCTTCCCAGACGACGAGTCCGATCGCGACCGCGATGAGCAGCGCCGCGGCGAGAGCGGGCCGGGTCGGCAGGCCCGCGTGCGGCGCCCGGGCGCGCTCGGACGCGAGCCGGCGCTCGAGCTTGTGGCGAAACGCGCGGTCGGCGGTCTGGCCCGCGGCCTGGAGACTTCCGACGCCGCGCTGTAGAGCGCCATCGTAGCGCAGGCAGGCAGCACACGACGCCAAGTGTCGCGCGAACCGCCGCGCTTCCCTTGGCGCCGTGATCAGCCCGTCGCGGTAATCGCTGTAGCGCGCGACGAATTCTCGACAGTTCATGACGGCTGGCTGTACCCGGAGATGCCGACCGGGTTCCGCCCGGGCTACTCGACCAGCGGCTCGATCAGCTGGGCGAAGCTGTTGCGGGCCCGATTCAAGCGGCTCTTCACGGTCCCCAGGTTACAGCCGGTAATCTCCGCGATTTCCTCGTAGCTCTTTCCCTCGAGCTCGCGCAACACGAACACCACCCGGTGATGCTCGGGGAGCTGGCTGACGCATTGCTCCACGGCGTCCTTGAGGAACCGCTTGCGGTACAGATCGTCGGGCCGCGCCGTCGTGTCCTCAAACTGCAACGGCCGATGGTCCGCTTCCCAGTTGCGCTTGATCGTCTGGAAGAAGACGAGGGGGTTGCGACTGCGATTGCGCAGCTCGTTCTTCGCCAGGTTCGAGGCGATCGTGTAAATCCAGGTCGAGAACTTCTTCGTCTGGTCGAAACGATGCAGGTGACGGAATACGCGGATGAACACCTCTTGGACGAGGTCTTCGGCGCGCTCGCGATCCCCGATCGTGCGATTGACGAAACTCAATAACCGGCCCTGGTAGCGATCCACCAACGTGCCGAAGGCTTGCGGATCACCAGCCAGATGTCGTTGGACGACGTGGGCATCATCTAACTCATGCAGCGCCTCGCGTTCCAGCGCCCGAGGCGACGAATTGATCGCTGTCATGGTCATAATGACTCTCCCATCCGAGGCCACCAGCCCCCCTCGATGGCCCTGTTTACGCACGAAGTATACCGCCCGTTACACATCTCAACACCCTATGTAAATGAATCGCTTAGGCACTCCCGCGTGATCCATGACCCAACGGGCACCGTCCTCTCAGCGGGACAGTGCGTCATTACAACCCAAGTACGAAGCCGGCCATATAGAGGATTGCGACGACGGTCTTCGCGTCACTGAGCTCACCACGCTTGATCGCCTGGAGGACCTCCGACAGCGGTCGGGGGACCACCTCGATGAACTCGTCGGGCTCGCGACTGACCGCGACGTTGGTGAGCTCCGTCGCAAGAAAGAGGTGAATCGCCTCGTCGGTGAACCCGGGCGTCGTCCAGATCGTGGTGAGACGGTCCAGTCGCCCCGCCTTCACGCCGGCCTCCTCGCGAAGCTCTCGCCTCGCGCAGGACTCGGGTGACTCGCCCGGCTCGAGGCGTCCCGCGGGAATCTCCCAGAGCGGCCCGCCCGCGGCGTATCGGAACTGCTTCAACATGAGCAGCACAGGATCGACGCTGCCCGGCGGGGACGCGAGCGGAACGACCGCGGCGGCCCCCGGATGGCGGATGATTTCCAGCTCGCCGGTCGAGCCGTCGGGGAAGCGAACAGTGTCGATATCGAGGTTGAGGACTCGCCCGGTGTAGGCGCGTCGTGTGGCCTGCTGCATCACCAACGTCCGGTGGGAGGAGCCGCAATATAGGGCTCCTCCCGGAACCGGTCACTGCTTCGTCAAGAGATCTTCGAACAGCGCGAGCGCTCTGGGGTCGTGCGACTGGCCGAGCCAGAAGATCGCCTTGCGACGGATCTCTGGGTCGCCGTGGGTCCGGGCGATGCGGATCAACGCCGGCACACCCTCCTCGCGCGGCCGCTGAGAGAGCGCGAAGACGGCCTGCTCGCGGACTTCACGATCGACCGTGTCTTCGCTCACCAGGGAGTCGAGGCCTCGCGTCGCGGCGTCTTCGGCCGCCTGCGACACCCAGAAGACCGCCGAGCGCCGCGTCTGCTCGGGAACGAGCTCATCCCGTGCGATTCGCAACAGCTCGGGCCACGTGGTTACACTGTCCGCCAGCGTCGCCGCGAATACCGCGTGATCTCCCACGTCGCTGCCGTCCTGGCGCGCGAGGCCCAGCAAGAAACGACCGGCTTCCGGTGCGGCGACCCGCCCGAGATCGGTGACCCCCGCCCGCGGCACCCACTGTCCGCCCACGTACACGCGGAGCGATACGACCCGTCCACCCTGCACGCGGAGCGCCAGGCGCACCGGCCCCGAGTCGCACGGGCTGCGCCAGTCGGCGTCGTCGGACCAATTGTCGTCCGACTGCTGGCGGCAGTGGCCGTGATCGCATCCCCACTCGATCACGTTCCTGCCATTCCCGTACACGCCGGGGCGTGCGGTGTAGGTCACCCGGGCGTCGCCGTCGGGGGTCTGCGCGACCCGTGCAGCCAGCGTCTGTGCCGCGGCGGGCGACGCGAGGCCCAACACCGCCGCGGTGATTGCGAAGCGCGGGTTCATTGGTTGATGATGTCGAGCAGCGCCTGGCGCGCGCGCGGATCCTGCGACTGCCCTAGCCAGAACACGGCCTTCTTGCGCAGATCGGGGTTCGTCTCGTGCTTGGCGATGTCAATCAGTTTGTCCACGGCTTCCGATTCATGGCGCTGCGAGTAGACGAAGATCAGCTGCTCTTTCATCTCTTCATTCGTCGTGCGGTCGTAGATCCCCGAGAGGTCGGGAAGGGAGACCGCCCCCTCCTGGGCGGCCCAGAACAGCGCCTT
>Ga0187777_10001318_pt1 | contig 16090 bp, 15 predicted proteins | sample 1015_Q2_SP5_10_M_FD_132416 | JGI IMG/M metagenome (GOLD analysis project Ga0187777, IMG submission 132416) | Tropical peat soil microbial communities from peatlands in Department of Meta, Colombia - 1015_Q2_SP5_10_MG | ecosystem: Environmental > Terrestrial > Soil > Wetlands > Peat | place... | reverse complement strand
GTCCGTGCCCGGGCCCGTTCCCGTCGGCTTCAACCCCGCCGACCCGACGCTCAAGTTCGACATCCTCATCGCCAATTGCGACGTGCTCGACCCGAGCCAGAAGCTCCGGGGCAAGCGAGACGTCGGCATCAAGAACGGCCAGGTGGCGGTCATCGCCGCCAGCATCCCGGCCGAGCGCGCGGTCCAGCGCGTCGATGCCGGCGGCCGGCTGGTGATCCCCGGGCTGGTGGATCTCCACACCCACCTCGTTCCTCACGTCGGTGTCGGTCTGCCCGCCGACGAGCTGGTCGGGATCACCGGGACCACGACGGCGGTGTCGACGGGCGACTTCGGCGCCTACACCTTCGGCGTCTTCAGGCACTGGGCGCAGCCGCAGACCCACACCCGGCTGTTCGCCTTCGTCCACATCGCCACCATCGGGATCGCCGGCGGTCTGGCGCCGGGGGAGATGCTCAACATCGACTACGCCAACGTGGACGCCTGCGCGAAGTGCGTGGCGGAAAACGCGGACGTCGTCCTCGGGGTCAAGGTCCGCATGACCGACTCCGTCGTCGGGCAGAACGGCCTCGAGCCGCTCCGGCGGGCCCTCCGCGCCGCGACCATCGCCGGACCTCAGTTTCGCGTGATGTGCCACATCGGCGCGGTCCCGGGCTCGCTCGCCGAGCTGCTCGACCTTCTCCGGCCGGGCGACATCCTCACTCACGCCTACAGCGGCGCGGGGAACAACATCGTCCAGAACGGCCAGCTCCTGCCGGCGGCGAAGGCGGCCAAGCAGCGCGGCGTCATCTTCGACGTCGGGCACGGCGGCTTCAGCTTCGACTTCACCGTCTGCGAGGCGGCGATGAAGCAAGGAGCGCCGCCCGACACGATCTCGAGCGACATCCACGCCGCCAGCATCAACACGCCCGGCTATCCGACCCTTCCCAACGTCATGTCCAAGTTCCTCGCCCTCGGGCTACCCCTGGAGGAGGTGGTGGCCCGGGCGACCTGGGAGCCGGCGAAGATCGTCGGCCGGGTCCCCGGCCTGGGGACGCTCCAGGTTGGCGCGCCGGCCGACCTCTCCATCCTCGAGGTGACGGAGGGCCCGGTGGAGTTCGTGGACACGCGGAACAACAAGCGGAGCGGCACGAAGAAGCTCGTCCCCTGGCTGACGGTGATGGGTGGACGCCCGCTCGGGCGGCCCCCGATGCCGTATCCGTACACGTTCTAGGCATGCACGTGGATCGCGACAGCGTCGCGCGGAGCTGGCGCGAGCGCGGCTTGCGCGCCGAGGCGACCCAGGGCGCGCCGGCCGTGCCGTCGGGCAGTGATGGGCACTCGGTTCAAGTGTAGAAGACCTTCACGGTGGCGCTGACCTCGCTCAACGCCCTAAACGCCTTCATCGCCGTCGCGCGTCGACGCAGCTACGCGGCTGCCGGGCGGGACCTCGGGGTGTCGACCTCCGCCCTGAGCCAGTCCGTCCGACAGCTCGAGGCCCGCCTCGGGGTCACCTTGCTCACGCGGACCTCGCGAAGCGTGGCGCTCACGGATGCCGGGCAGAGGCTCCTCGAGCATGCCGGTCCGGCGGTCGACCAGGCTCTCGAGTCGCTCAGGACGGTCACCGCCAGGCGAGGAGAGGTGACGGGCCGGGTCAGGCTCACGGTCCCCACTGTCGCGGTGACGCTCGTGCTCGCTCGCCTCATCCCGCGGTTCATCGAACGCTACCCACAGGTGGAGCTCGACGTGCGCGTCGAGGACCGGCTGGTGAACACCGTGGCCGAAGGCCTCGACGCGGGCATCCGCCTCGTCGAGTCCATCGACCGCGACATGATCCGTGTCCGGCTCTCCGCCCCGGGCCGCATCGTGGTCGTGGCTGCGCCCTCGTACCTGGAACGCCGCGGCGTTCCCCAGAAGCCGGCAGACCTGCTCCTGCATGACTGCATCTGTGTGCGATGGAGGTCCAGTGGAGAGCCATGGGCCTGGGAGCTGGAACGGGGGAAGAGGACGTACCGCGTTCCGGTGCGCGGGCCCGTGACCACCAACAGCTTCGAGCTCATGCGCGCTCTCGCCGTTGCCGGGGTCGGCCTGTTCTACGCTCTCGAGCCCTCCATCGCCGAGGAGCTCTCCCGAGGACGCCTCCGCGTCGTCCTCGAGCCATACGCTCCGGCCGTCCCGGGCCTGTTTCTCTACTTCCCGAGCCGAGCTCAGGTCTCACCCGCGCTGAAGGCCCTGGTCGATGTAGCGCGCGAGGTCGCAAAGCTTTCCTAAACGCCCCATGCAGTTCGTACAGGTTTGCTCCTCACCGGCGCGGCGTTATTCCTCGCCTCTGCAAGGAGCCGCGAGATGAAGAAGAGAAGGCTGGGGAAGAGCAACCTCGAAGTCTCGGCCATCGGCCTCGGCTGCATGGGGATGAGCTTCGGGTACGGCCCGCCGGCCGACAGACAAGAGATGGTCGCGCTGATCCACAAGGCGGTCGAGCTCGGTGTCACGTTCTTCGACACCGCCGAGGTCTATGGCCCGTTCACCAACGAGGAGCTCGTCGGCGAGGCGCTCGCCCCCTATCGCGGGAAGGTGGTCATCGCCACGAAGTTCGGCTTCAAGCCCTCCTCCCCCGGCGAATCGAGGTGGGCGCTCCTGGACAGCCGGCCGGAGCACATCAACGAGGTTGCCGAGGCGTCGCTCAGGCGGCTCAAGGTCGATACCATCGACCTCCTCTACCAGCACCGGGTCGACCCGGACGTGCCCATCGAGGACGTCGCCGGCGCGGTGAGGGACCTGATCCGGCAGGGCAAGGTCAAGCACTTCGGGCTCTCCGAGGCGGGGGCGAAGACGATTCGCCGTGCGCACGCGGTCCAGCCGGTGACGGCCGTCCAGAGCGAGTACTCGCTCTGGCACCGGGTCCCCGAGCAGGAGATCCTGCCCACCCTGGAGGAGCTCGGCATCGGGTTCGTCCCCTTCAGCCCTCTGGGCAAGGGGTTCCTCACCGGCAAGATCGACCCAACGACCAAGTTCGACAGCACCGACTTCCGCAACATCGTTCCGCGTTTCACACCCGAGGCCCGGAAGGCGAATCAGGGCCTGGTCGATCTGCTCGCCGGGGTCGCGGCACGGAAGAAGGCGACCCCTGCCCAGATCGCCCTGGCCTGGCTCCTGGCGAGGAAGCCATGGATCGTTCCCATCCCGGGCACGACCAGGCAGACCCGCCTCGAAGAGAACATCCAGGCGGCCGACGTCGAGCTGTCTGCCGCGGACCTCCGCGAGATCGAGTCCGCCGCGTCGAAAATCGTCGTGCAGGGCGCACGCTATCCCGAGGCCCTGGAAAGGCTGACCGGTCGCTGAGCGGCGTCGGGAGCCTGGCGATCCGGCGGGCCAGCAGCTCGCATATCGTCCCGGGAGATTCTCCGAATGGAATCGAGGACGGGGGCCCGGGTGATCCTCTTCGAGCTGGTCATCGCGCTGCTCTTCGCCGGGGCGGTGTTCGCGCTCTGGGCGGAGCGGCTCGGCGTCCCGTACCCGGCGCTGCTGGCGCTGGTCGGAGCCATCATCGCGCTGGTGCCGGGAGCGCCCGGCGTGGCGCTCGATCCCGAGCTCGCGCTGGCGCTCTTCGTCGCGCCGACCCTGCTCGATGCCGCCTACGATGCCTCTCCGCGAGACCTGCGCCGGAACGTCGTCTCCGTCGTCAGCCTGGCGGTCGTCCTGGTGCTGCTCACCGTTGCCGCCGTCGCCTGGGTCGCACGGGCCATCGTGCCGGACATGAGGTGGGCAGCCGCCGTGGCGCTCGGGGCCATCGTGGCGCCGCCTGACGCGTCGGCCGCCACGGCCGTCCTCCGCAAGCTCAGACCACCGCACCGGATGCTCGTCATCCTGGAGGGCGAGAGCCTGTTCAACGACGCCACCGCGCTGCTCGTCTACCGGGTGGCGGTCGGCGCCGCGATGGCCGGTGCTTTCTCGAAATCCGGCGTGGCGGCGACGCTTCTCCTGACCTGTGGAGGCGGGCTCGTCGCCGGCTGGGGGCTGGCGCGCCTCTACATCGTGCTTGCTTCCCGAGTGGAAGACATCGCCATCAACGTTCTGCTCCAGTTCGTGAGCACCTTCGCGGTGTGGCTGATTGCCGATCGACTCGGGCTCTCGGCGATCATCACCGTAGTTTCCTATGCCATGACGCTGGCCCAGCGCCTCGGAGGCAGGATGAGCGCACGGCACCGCATCGCCTCCTACGCGGTGTGGGACGTCGCGGTGCTCGTGCTCAATGTCCTCGCCTTCGTGCTCATCGGGCTCCAGCTCCGCTCGGTGCTCGCGCGTGCGCAAGGCGAGGAATGGCGGACCTACGCGCTCTGCGCGGGAGCCGTGTGCGCGACGGTGATCATCGTCCGCGTGGCGTGGCTCCTGGCATACACGGCGGCGGTGCGCTGGAAGCGGCGCCGGTTCGAGAGCCGGCTCTCGCCGCCCGCGCCCGGGAGCGGCCTCCTCGCCTCCTGGTGCGGCATGCGTGGCATCGTGACGCTGGCCGCGGCGCTGGCCCTGCCGGCGGGCTCCTCGCCCTTCCCCCATCGCGATCTCATCGTCGTCTCGGCCTTCTCCGTGGTCCTGGTCACGCTGGTCCTGCAGGGGCTGACTCTGCGGCCGCTGATGCAGCGCCTCGGGCTTCAGGATGACGGGACGGTGGAACGTGAGATCGCCGTGGCACGTGTCGAGACGGCGCGGGCCGCTCTCCGGGCGCTCGAGCCGGAGACCGAACGGTCGCGGTCAGCCCGGATTCTGCGCAGCGAGTACCAGGCCCGAGTGACGACCGAGGAGGGAAGTGGCGCCGGGGGTGGCGCGGCGGAGAGTGACGCCAGCCTCGCCGTGCTTCAGCGGCGGGCGGTGGCGGCCCAGCGGGACGCGCTCACCGCGCTCAGGGCCCGCCAGGTCATCGGCGACGATGCGCTTCACGCGGTGGAGGAGGAGATCGATCTGATCGAGCTGACCGCCGACGCGCGGGTCCGGCCGCCAGTCGAAGGCGGCACGCAGTGACGTCCCGTGAAGGGAGACCGGTCCGGGACGAAGTGCTCGCGAAGGCCCAGGACGCGGAGCGGCGCGTCCTGGACGACTTCATGATCGTCCCACGCTCGCGCCCAGAGTGACGAGAAGCTCGTCCAGCTGCTCGAGCGTCTCGGGCATCCCGGACGTCGCCCCGGAGGCGATCGCAGCGTCGAGAGCTTCCTTCGAGGGATAGAGATCGTGCACGACCAACAGCGTCTTGCCGCCCTTCTCCTCGAAGGTCACCGTGGTGACGGCCCCACCGTCATCACCTTCGTCGTTGGTCCAGACGAGGCGCGAGGGCGGTGTCACTTCGAGGTACCTGCCGAAGAACTCCATGGTCGAGCCTTCGTGGCTGAACACCAAGCGGTACCTGCCCCCGACGCGAACATCCATCTCGCAGGAAAGCAGGGACACGCCACACGACTTCGGTACCCACCACCGCTTGAACAGCTCGGGCTTGGTCCAGGCCTCGAACACGATGCGCGCCGGACCGTTGACGGTTCGCGTGAAGACCAGCTCACGCTCGGACCTCCGTTCCGCGGCCGTGCGGTTCTTCAAGGGGGTGGGCTCACTCTCTCTTCTTGTGTCCATCGACCTTCTCCCTCCGTCTGAGTTCGTCGACAACCTTGTCCAGCTCGTCGAAGCGTGCGTCCCAGAGCTGGCGGTACTTCTCGATCCATGCCGTTTCTTCCTCCAGTCGGCGCAGGCCGAGCTTGCAGGTCCGCACGCGCCCGACCTTCTCCGTGGTGACGAGCCCGGCCTGCTCCAAGACGCCAACGTGCTTCTTCATGCCCGTGAGGGTCATGTGGAATTTGTCGGCCAGGTCCGTGATCGAAGCGTCTGCACGTCCGAGCTGCTCCAGAACGCCGCGCCGGGTGGCGTCCGAGAGCGCGGCGAAGGAGGTATCGAGGCGGGCCCTCAAATGCTGAACCATTTAGTTCAGTGTATGGTACATGGTTGGCGGCATGCAAGTAGAGGCCGAGCCACGCTCCGTTGCCGGCCGCCTGCACCGCGCTGCCATCCTTCACTGCCGGGTGCCGTCCCGTCTGGCACGAGCGCACGCGCGCCGATATCGGCGCGCCGCACATCAGAGAGCGTCGGGCGCGTTCTTCGTGAAGCCTCGAACGACGCTGGAAAGGAGAAGCCCCCGGCACCTCGCGATGACCGGGGCTCCTGTTCAACTAGGTCGTCCTTTCTTGAAGAACGACCAAATGGCTCCCCGACGTGGACTCGAACCACGGACATGGTGATTAACAGTCACCCGCTCTACCAGCTGAGCTATCGGGGAAGGTGAGGGGGCGTTTTCTAGGGGCGGACTACCGTCCTGTCAACCGGGCGACCGGAGCCTCACTCGGCCAGGGCCCGGTGCACGAGCTGGACGCAGATCGACCCCTCGCCCACCGCGGAGGCGCAGCGCTTCACGCTCGAGGAGCGCACGTCTCCGACGGCGAAGACCCGTGGGACACTGGTCTCCATCAGGAGCGGGCGCCGCTGGAGCGGCCAGCCGGCCTGGGTCAGGCGCTCCGGGGAGAGGTCCGGGCCGGTGAGGATGAAGCCCTTGTCGTCCACCTGGACGCACCCCCCGAGCCATTCCGTGTTCGGAACCGCCCCGGCCATGAAGAAGAGGTGGCGGATGGGGAGGGTCCTCCGATCGCCCCGGGCATCGTCGAGCCAGGTCACCTGCTCGAGGTGGTCGTTGCCCTCCAGGCCCACCACCTGCGTCCGCGTGTGGAGGACGATGTTCGGCGTCTCCTGGATGCGACGGATGAGATAGCGGGACATGCTCTCCGCCAGCCCCTCGCCGCGGACGAGGATGTGCACCGTCCGGCTGGTCCGCGCCAGGAACGTCGCCGCTTGCCCCGCCGAGTTCCCGCCGCCGATGACGATGACCTCATCCGTCCCGCACCGCTGTGCCTCGACGAAGCTGGCGGCGTAGTAGACGCCGACCCCCTCGAAGCGCGACAGCTCGGGGAGCTCGAGCCTCCGGTACACCGCGCCGGTGGCGACGATCACCGCCCGCGCCTGGATGCTACCGCCCGTGGCCAGCTCGATGGAGAACGGCTGCCGGTCGCACTCCAGCCGCGCCGCCCCGCGCGCAATGGCGACGGTCGCGCCGAACTTCTCCGCCTGGCTCAGGGCCCGCGCGGTGAGCGCCTGTCCGGAGATGCCGGTCGGAAAGCCGAGGTAATTCTCGATGCGCGAGCTCGAGCCGGCCTGCCCCCCAGGGACGTTGGCCTCCAGCACCAGCGCGTCGAGGCCCTCCGACGCGGCGTACACCGCCGCCGCCAGCCCCGCCGGGCCGGCCCCGACGACGACCACGTCGCGGAGGGTGGTCAGGTCCAGCCCGGCGTTGAAGCCGAGGCACTCGGCGACCTCGGCGTTGGACGGGTTCTTGAGGACCTTGTCGCCGCGGCAGATGAGGATGGGTATCTCGTCGACCCCGACCTTGAAATGGTCGAGGAATGGCTGGACGTCCCGGTCGGCGTCGACGTCGAGGTACTGGTGGGGATGGCCGTTGCGGGTGAGGAACTCCTGGAGCCGCAACGTCGCCGCCGAGTGTCGCGAGCCGACCAGGACCACGTCCCCCCACCGGTTCACCAGCAGCCCCACCCGGCGGAGGATGAAGGCCCGCATGATGAGCTCGCTCAGCTCGGCATCGTCCTGGATGACCTTCTTGAACTGCTCCTGCTCGATGGCCAGCACCCGGAGCCGGGTCCTCGCCCGGCCGCGGACCAGGCTCCGGCGACCGTAGAGGAGCGAGATCTCCCCGGTGAACTCGCCCGGGACGTGCACCGTCACCAGCTGCTCGCCGCGCGGATCGGGGTGGATGACCTCCAGCTCGCCCTCGAGGGTGACGTGGAAAGGCACGCCGTACTCGCCGTCCTGCCAGAGCACCTCCCCCGGGCCCAGGGTCCGCTCCTTCCCGAAGCGGGAGAGCCGGCCGATCTGGTCCTCCCGCAGCCTGGGGAACATCTGCTCGCGCCGGCGATCGAGCTCCTCGCGCGACGGCAATCCACCCACCCTCGGCGGCCGGGGCTCGGTCATCCGGAAAGGTCCGCGTCGTCGATGTAGCAGTAGGCCCAGGTCTCGTCCCGCTCCCCGGAGGTGATCACCGGGTGCCGGGTGGCGTGGAAGTGCTTCGTGGCGTGGCGGTTGGGCGACGAGTCGCAGCAGCCCACGTGTCCGCAGGTCAGGCAGATGCGGAGGTGCACCCACTGGCCGCCGATCTTCAGGCAATCCTCGCACCCGGGCGGCGGCCGGTGGACGCTGTGGATCTTGAGCTCGGCGACGTGCGGGCACGGACGGGAGAGGTCGATGGCGGTGTCGCGCATGGGTCTGTCCTCGCCCGGGAAATTCCGGGGCGGCGAAGCCTAACGCCCCCCTGCCGCAGATTCTGCGCCGACGGTGCCCCGGTCAGACGGCGGCCCCCTGGCTCGGCCGTTGCACCGAGTGTCCTCAGGACAAGGAGGCTCCATGAGAATCTTGAAGAAGAGAAGGCATCGCCTTCTCGGTGCCGTGGCCGGCGTCGCCGCGCTCTCCGGGACCCGTGCCCTGGTCGACTACCGCCGCAGCATCCGGTCCGCCCGCGCGCGTGTCGCGGGACGCACCGCCATCGTCCCCTCACGCTATGGCGACATCGAGTACAGCTGGGGCGGCGTCGGGCCGGACGTGCTCGTCGTCCACGGCGCCGGGGGCGGCTTCGACCAGGGTGAGCTCATCGCCGAGACGCTGCTCGGTGAGCGCTTTCACTTCATCGCCCCGTCGCGGTTCGGGTATCTCCGGTCCACCTTTCGGCCCGGGGCGACGTTCGACGACCAGGCGCACGCCTTCGCCGCCCTCCTCGACCACCTGCGCATCGACCGGGTCGCCGTCCTCGCCCTCTCCGCAGGGGGCCCGTCGGCGGCGCTGCTGGCGCTCCTCCACCCGGAGCGCGTCTCGTCACTCACCTTGCTCTCGTGCGGCATCGTTCCCGGCTCGAGCGAGGACCACCGGAAGGCGGACCGGATGGGTCGAGCGCTCCTGGCCATCTTCCGGCGGGATTACCGCTACTGGGTCATGAGCCGGTTGCTGCAGAGGCCGCTCCTCCGGCTCATCGGCCTTGACCAGGCCGTCGTCGCCCGCCTGAGCCCGGAGCAGCGCAGGCTGGCGCAGCGCTTTCTCGACTCGATGAATCCCGCCTCGCTGCGCTACCCCGGCGCGTCGCTCGATCACGCCCAGGCGCTGCCCGGGGCTCGCATCACCGGCATCCGCACGCCGACGCTCGTCCTCCATGCCGCCGATGACCGGCTCCAGCCGTTCCACAACGCGACCTTTGCCGCAGCCAACATCCCGGGAGCGCGGCTGGTCCGGTTCGAGCAAGGGGGTCACTTCCTCCTCGGCGTCGAGCGCGAGACGGTGGCGGCGGAGATCCGGAAGCACATCCTCGAGCACGCCGGGGAGCAGCGGGCAAGGAGCGCCTGATTTCCGGAGCTGTCAGCCGGAGGCCACCCGGAGGGCATGGAGGGCCCACCCGGCAGCGGCCCCGCCCAGCACGAGCCAGCTCGCATTGGGCCTGAAGCGGAGCAGGACCAGGGCTGCCCCGACGGCCAGGGCAACCGTGGGCGCATCGACCAGCGCCGCGTGGCCGAGCTGGAAGGTGACCACCGTCATCAGGGCCAGCGACGCCACGTTGACGCCGTCGAGGAATGCACCGGCCGCCTTCGAGGCGCGGAGCCTGGGCACCAGCGGTCCGCTCAGGGCGACGAAGACGAAGGCCGGAAGGAAGATGCCCGCCGTCGCCGCCAGCGCACCGCTCGGCCCGGCGAGCACGTAGCCGATGAAGGTGGCGGTGGTGAAGACCGGTCCGGGCGTGACCTGGCCCACGGCGACGGCGTCGATGAGCTGGGATTCCGTCAGCCAGCCGAGGCGCTCGACGAGGTCTGCCCTGAGGAAGGCGAGCAGGACGTAGCCGCTCCCGAAGAGCACCGAGCCGATCTTGAGAAAGATGAGGAACAGCCCGGACACGGTCACCGCGCTCGGGGCGACCGCCCCGGCTGCCAGGGGGACGATGGGCACCAGCTGGCGAACGATGCCGGATCCGGACTCCGGCGGGTGGGGGATGCGCGCTGCCGCCACGGCCGCGACGCCCGCTCCGAAGAGGAGGACCAGCTCGTTCACTCCCAGCGCGGCCAGCGTGGCGGTGACGACGGCGAGGAGGCGGAGCTGCGTCGTCCGGGCGGCCTTCGGGGCGAGGCCCCAGATGGCCTGCACCACCACGGCGAGGATGACCGGCTTGACGCCGTAGAAGAACCATACCGCCGTCGGAATCGAGCCGTACCTCACGTAGGCCCATCCGAGCGCGCCGGTCATGAGCATCGCCGGCACGATGAAGGCCGCGCCGGCGACGACCAGGCCGGCCCAGCGCCGCCGCACCCACCCGATGTGGATGGCCAACTCGGTGGAGTTCGGCCCGGGGATGAGGTTGGTCGCGCCCAGGAGGTCGAGGAACCGTTCCTCGGTCAGCCACCGGCGCCGCCGGACCACCTCGTCCTCCATGATGGCGATGTGCGCCGCCGGTCCACCGAAGGCGGTCGCCCCGAGCCGCAGGAAGAGAAGCGCCAGCTCACGCAGGGACGTCCTCGGGGCCGGGTCGGGCGTGGCGCTCACGGTCCGGCGCGGACGTCCCCGCCGGCGTCGCGGCGGCGCCGCAGCAGGCCATCCACCGACCATGCGCCGCCGCCGGCCAGGGCGAGGAACCCCGCGCAGAGCAGCATCGACAGGTCGGTTCGCGCCTCGTGCAGCATGCTCCACGGGCCGGTCGCGCCCGACGGCCCGGCGAAGAGCCAGTAGCCGTGTCCGAGCAGGATCGGCATCTTGGTCGAGGCGAGGGCCACCAGCATGTCGATGACCAGGGGAACCGCGGCCAGGCGAGTGGCCAGCCCGGCGGCGATGAGAAGCCCGCAGCCCAGCTCGACGGCGCCGACGAAGGGCCCGAGGACCGCCGGCGCCGGGATCCCGATCCTCGCGAAGCGGCCGGCCCCCAGGGCGCCGGGGTCGAGAAACTTCTGGATGCCCTCGCTGGTGAAGACGATTCCCACGGCGAGCCGGATGAGGAGGGCCGCCCGGGGGGCCCCGGTCTCGAGCAGGCGACCCCAGAGATTGGCCCCCTCTGCCCGTCCGGTCACGGCGGCGTGAACCTCGCCAGGTCGCCGATTCCCAGCCTGGCCTCGAGCTGGGCGACCTCGCCGACGACGTTCTCGAACCCGTGCTCCCCGAACCGGGCGTGCTCCTCGTCCTCGAACTGATCGCCCAGCTCGCGGTAGGCGCGGCCCCCGACGACTGTCCGGAATGCCGGGAAGAGCACCGTGTCCTCACGGGCCGCGTGCGGCCGGTACATCCGCTCGAAGTCCCGGAGGAGCTGGGTCAGCTGCGGGGTCGCCTTCGGGCCACGCGCGAGCGCCAGGACCTGCTCGGTCAGCTCGCGGCCGCGCTGGTGCTGCCGGCGCAGGACGGCCACCAGCGACACCTCGCGGCGGGCTGCCTCGAGCCGGGGAAAGACGAACCGCTCCTCGAGCTTCTCGTGGTAGTCCTCCACGAACCGGCGGATCAACCCTCCGGCGCTGGTGAGCACCGTCAGCTCCAGCGGGCGCCCGTGCTCGATCCGGCGCGCCGACTCGTCGTAGACGAGGAGGAGGCGCTCCAGGACCCCGTGCTCCTGCATCAGGTCCTCGCCCGGGGTCACCTCTGCCTCGTCGGAGCCTTCGCCGGGGCTCGCCGGTACGGCCCAGGCGGCCAGCGCGAACCCGGCGGCCGGCGCGAGCGAGCGCAGGAAGCGCCTCCGGCCGGCGCCATCCGCGATTCTCGAGTCGCCGCTCACCTTCGTCTCCTTGCGGCGTGTGCATGCCGCGTCGAGGGTCGCCGCGAGCCGGCCCACCGGTCGGGCTCGTGGCCGAGCACGACCTCGCGGTACAGCTCGGTCACTTCTCGCTGGAGCGCTCTCAGGAGCCGCCGTCCGTCGGGCGTGACCCGGAACGCCTGCCGGGCCCGGGCATGCGGCGCCAGCCGCCGGCGGGCGAGCCAGCCATTCCGTTCCATGCGAAGGAGGGCAGGGTAGAGCGTTCCCGGGCTCAGCCGGTGGCCGTGCTCGGCGAGCTCCTCCAGGAGCCATTTCCCCCACACCTCGCGCGACGCCGCGTGATGCAGGATGTGGATCTTCCAGATCCCGAGGCGGATCTCACGGTCGGCAGCGGACAGCATGGACGAAAGACGTATACGTCTAGCGTAAAGAAGGCAAGACCGCCCGGAGGCCCGGGCTCCGGTCAGCCTCGGCGCAGCTCCTCGCGGGCGAGCAGGTAGCAGGGGTGCAGGAGCCCGGTGGGCGGGTAGCGTTCGCGGTGCGTGTACCGGAAGCCGAGCTTGGCCAGCACCCTCCCCGAGGCAGCGTTCTCCGGATGGTGTCCGGCGAAGAGGGCGCTCGCCCCGAGGTGATCGAGGCCGTGCACGGCAGCGGCGCGCGCCGCCTCGGTGGCCAGGCCCTTCCCCCAGGCCCGGGGCAGGAGATGGAACCCCAGCTCGAGGATGCCGCGCTCCGGGTGCCGCGGGTGGAGACCGCAGCAGCCGGCCAGCTCGCCGGTGGTCCGGAGAAAGAACGGCCAGTACTGGACCCCGTCGGTCTCCTGGAAGCGCATCTCGGTCCGGAGCCGCTCCTCCACCTGGGCCGGTCCCCAGGCCGAGCGTGAGATGAGGGCCGTCACGCGGGCGTCTCCCCAGAGCTCGAGCGCGAGCGGGAGGTCGTCCGGCTGCCAGGTGCGGAAGCGCAGGCGCACGGAGGATGGGAGACGGAGCCCGCCGTCGTGTTCGGCACCGGGGGTGCTGCGCTCGCCGGCCTTCGCCACGCGCGGAACGATGCCCTTGCGGGCAGCCCGCATCCAGGTACAGCCGGTGGACGGACCGGCCGGTGCACCCGGGCGGTGGCAGCCTGTCGCCCCGGTACCCTGCTGCGACTCGCCAGAACCACTGGCCGTCCCTCCCGTCGAGCCCGGGGCGACCGGAGGCCCCGGACGCCCGGCCGTGCACTGGCTCCCCGGCAACCCGGTGCTAGCCTCCCCGGAACGGATGTTCCGCCCCCCTCCGCTCCACCCCGGAGACGGCATCGCCGTCGTCGCCCCCTCGAGCCCGTTCGACCGGGAGCGCTTCGACCGGGGGCTCGCACGGCTGGCCCGCCGCTACACGCCGGTGCTCGACCCGCACCTCCACGACGCCGAGCGCTACCTGGCCGGGCCGGATGCGGTCCGTGCCGGGTCTCTCCGGCGGGCGCTCACCGACCCCGGGGTCTCTGCCGTCTTCTGTGCCCGGGGGGGAAGCGGAGCCGGACGGCTCTTGCCCGTCCTCGACCTCCACGCGGCCCCGCTGCGGCTCTTCGTCGGATTCTCCGACGTCACCGTGGTGCATGCTGCGCTCCAGACGCTGGGCCGCAGCAGCATCCACGCCCCGGTGGTGACCCAGCTCGCCGACCAGCCCGAGCCCGTCCTCGACCGCCTCTTCCAGCTCCTCGAGGGCGGCCTCCCCGGGCCGCTCAGCGGCGCCACCCCGCTCTTTCCGGGCATCGCCGAGGGCCCGCTGCTCGGAGGAAACCTGGCGGTCTTCGCCACCCTCCTCGGAACTCCCTGGCTCCCGGACACCCGGGGCGCGGTGCTCCTCCTCGAGGACGCGAACGAGGAGCCGTACCGGATCGACCGCCTGTGGACCCACCTCCGCAACGCCGGCGTCTTCGCCGGGCTGGCCGGCATCGCGCTCGGTGACTTCACCCGCTGCGAGCGGCCGGGCGCCGACTTCAGCTCGCGCGACGTGCTGCGAACCCTGGCCGAGGAGACGCGCGTGCCGTGCGCGGCCGGTTTCCCGGTGGGGCACGGCGAGGTCAACATGCCGCTGTCGCTCGGCACCCGCGTCCGGCTCGATGCCGGGGCGGGGACGCTCACCCCCCTCGAGGTGGGCACCCGGTGACCGATCCGCTCCAGGCGCTGCTCGACTCCGGCGTTGCCGAGGGAAGCTTCCCCGCGGCGCAGGCCTCGGTGTGGCGGCGCGGCGCGCCGGTGTTCCGCGGCGCAGCCGGGGGCGTCGCCCGTGATACGCCGTTCGACCTGGCCAGCCTCACCAAGGCGATGTGCACCGTCCCCCTCTTCCTCAGGGCCTGGACGGAAGGCACGGTCAACCCGGAGACGCCGCTGGCCCGGTTCCGGCCGGGGACGCCGGCGGCCGAGGCCGGGGTCACGCTCGGTCAACTTCTCTCCCACACCTCGGGTCTGCCCACCTGGCTCCCGCTCTTCTCCGAACCGGTCCAGCGGCTGCCGGACCTGCTCGCCGCCGACTGCCCCAGCGCCACCCGCCACACCGTGCGCACCCAGCTCCTCGATGCGCTGGCGCGGACGCCCCTGCAGGCCCCGCCGGAGACCGCGCAGGCGTACGGCGACCTCGGCTTCCTGCTTCTCGGAGAGATCCTCGCCGAGCTGGCCGGGAAGCCGCTGGACGCCCTGTACGAGTCCCGGGTGCGGGAGCCCCTCGGCCTGGGCGCCCACTTCCACCGCCTCTCGGGCAAGGGACACGATGTTCGCGACCCCTGCGCCGGCATGTGGGATGGGCTGCCGGTCACCGGACAGATGAGGCCCCGGCCCCCGGCCCCCGGTCAGGGCTACGACTGGGCAGGCATCGAGCCGGTCGCCTCCCGGCCCGGCGAGGTGGACGACGACAACGCCTGGATCCTGGACGGGGTGGCCGGACACGCCGGGCTCTTCGGGAGCGCCGAGGACGTGGCCCGGTTCGGCCAGGCGGCGCTCGAGGAGCTCTCCGGGTCGGGGCGCATCGCCCCGGCGCGTCTCTGGGAGCGCGCCGTCTCTCCGCTGGCGGGCGGGGTGTACGGGCTCGGCTTCGACACGCCGTCCCCCTTCGGCTCCTCGGCCGGCGCGCACATCGGCAACAGCCCGCCCGGCGCCTTCGGACACCTCGGCTTCACCGGGACCAGCCTCTGGGTCGACCGCGGGCGCGAGCTGGTGGTGGCCCTGGTCACCAACCGCACCGCTCGGGGGCGGGACAACGTGGGCATCCAGACCTTCCGCCCCCGCTTCCATGACCGGGTGGTGGTGGCGCTCGGGCTCGAATAAACAGGGGAAGTGACCGCAGCCGGCGACGGAAGAGTGCTCGAGCGCGTGCCTCCGGGCTCGGTGCGTCGCATCCACCTCCTCGGCGTGGCGGGTACCGGGATGGGAAGCTTCGCCGGCCTGCTCGGGGCGGCGGGCTACACCGTGACCGGCAGTGACCAGGGCGTCTACCCGCCGATGAGCGACATGCTGCGCGCCTGGGGCATCGAGGTGCTCACCCCCTACCGGCCGGAGAACCTGGACCTGGCCCGGCCGGACCTGGTGGTGGTGGGAAACGTCATCCGGCGCGGCAACCCCGAGGCCACGGCGGTGCGCGAGCGGGGGCTCGCCCAGATGAGCTTTCCGGCGGCGCTCGGCTCTCTCTTCCTCGAAGGCCGGCACTCGGTGGTGGTCACCGGGACGCACGGGAAGACCACCACCTCGGCGCTCGTCGCCCACCTGCTCGTCTCCGCCGGCGCGGACCCCTCCTTCCTGGTGGGAGGCGTGGTCCAGAACGGCACGACCAGCTTCCGGCTCGGCCACGGTCCTCACGTCGTGGTCGAGGGCGACGAGTACGACACCGCCTACTTCGACAAGGGTCCCAAGTTCCTCCACTACCGGCCACGCACCGCTCTGCTCACCAGCCTCGAGCTGGACCACGCCGACATCTACCGGGACGAGGCCCACTACCAGTCGGCCTTCCAGCGCTTCGTGCAGCTCCTTCCCGGGGACGGCACCCTGGCGGTGAGCGTGCACTGGCCGAAGGCGGTGGAGGCGGCGCGCGAGGCCCGCTGCCGGGTGGTGCACTACGGCCGCGCACCGACCGCGGGCGCCGACGTCTGGGCGGACCGCGTGGAGGAGGGGCAGCACGGGACGCGGTTCCAGCTCGTCGAGGGGGGACGCCGGCTGGGCGCCATCGAGCTCGGCATCCCGGGGCTCCACAACGTGGAGAACGCGGTGGGCGCCTGGGCGGTGGT
>Ga0187777_10001317_pt1 | contig 16091 bp, 12 predicted proteins | sample 1015_Q2_SP5_10_M_FD_132416 | JGI IMG/M metagenome (GOLD analysis project Ga0187777, IMG submission 132416) | Tropical peat soil microbial communities from peatlands in Department of Meta, Colombia - 1015_Q2_SP5_10_MG | ecosystem: Environmental > Terrestrial > Soil > Wetlands > Peat | place... | reverse complement strand
CATGCGCGTCAGCGCGTGCGCCTTCGTATGCGCGTGTAACTCACGCCAAGCAGCGCGAACCAAACGGGAGCTACGAAAAGCGCGACACGCGTGTCGGGATCGATCCAAAGGAGTGCGCTGACCAAGACCAGGAATGCGAGCACTGCCCAGTTCGCGAACGGCGCGCCAGGCATCCGGAATGGCGATGCGCGAACGCGCCCGGCGGCGACCGCGAGACGATAGTTGCGATGCGAGACGAGAATGATCCCCCAGGTCCAGAGCGTGCCGACGAGCGCGATGCTGGTCACCCAGATGAAGACGTTCTCGGGGACGATGTAGTTGAGCAGCACCGCAAGGAGTAGTACGACGGCGGAGGCATGCAGGCCCGCCGCCGGCACGCGCCTCTCGTTGAGCACCGCAAATGGGCGCGGCGCCTGGCCGCGTTCGGCGAGCGACCAAAGCATGCGCGCGGTGCTGAAGAGACCGCTGTTGCACGAGGAGCTGGCCGCGGTGATGACGACGAGATTGATGAGGCTCGCCGCACCTGGCACGCCGAGCTTTTCAAAAACGAAGACGAACGGACTCATCTTCGGGCTGAACTCCGTCCATGCGACGAGCGACATGATGATGATGAGTGCCCCGATGTAGAAGATGAGGATGCGCGCGATGATGCCGTTGGTGGCACGCGGGAGGACCACTTCCGGGTCGCGCGCTTCGCCTGCGGTCACACCGATCAGTTCCACGCCGTTGTAGGCAAACATCACGATCTGCAATGTGAGAAGCACGGCAACGATGCCGTAAGGCAGGAAGCCGCCGTGGCTGTAGAGATTAGAGAAGCTCGCGGTGGGGCCGAGAGCACCGACATGGAAGATGATGACAAATAGACCCGCGACAATGAGGGCACTGATGGTCAGCACCTTGATGAGCGCGAACCAGAACTCGAGTTCGCCGAAGGCGCGCACGGCGAGCAGGTTTGCGCCATAGAGCGTCACGAGCGCGATCAACGCCGGCAACCACTGCGGCACCGACGGCAGCCAGTACCGCACGTAGACCCCGATCGCGGTGAGCTCGGCTGCCGCTGTGGCCACCCACATGAACCAGTAGGACCAACCGGTGGCGAAGCCCGCGAACGGTCCGCAGAACTCGGCTGCGTAGGTGGCAAACGAACCCGCCACCGGGCGGTACGTGAGGAGCTCGCCGAGTGCGCGCATGATGAAAAAGATGGCGATGCCGCCGAGCGCATAGGCGAGGATCAGGCCCGGACCTGCGTTGTGGATCGCGCGCGCGGAGCCGAGGAAGAGACCCACGCCGATCGCACCGCCGATGGCGATGAGCTGGATGTGGCGATTCTGCAAGCTGCGCGACAGATGCGGTTCGGGGTGCGACATGGGATTTCCTGTGTTCAATGAGGTATGCGGTCAGGGCTTAGGCGGCGGACCGAGCAGCGCGTAGCGACGACCCTGCGATAACTCGTAGCGCGCGAGAAGCGTGGCTACTCCCTCGGCACCAAGACGCGCCGCGATGCCATCGGAGAGCGGCGGGAGCGGGCGCAGGCGGGAGAGGAGCAATGTGAGCGGACCGATCGCATGACCGGGGAGTAGCACCAGGATGCGCGCCTCGTCTCCACGGGCGCTGAACCACTCGCTGACGCTTTGTGCGGCATCGGCTCCACCCGCGAGGATCGTGAATGGTGTACGCGAACCGTGGTCGAGCATCGCGATTGTGGTCTCATCGGGATCGAGGAGCGCAAGCGGCTTTTGCGCGCAGTCGGCCCGAATGCTGCGGGCGAGCGCGGGCAGGTCCTGCCACCGATCTACGATCGGGAAGGCGGCGAGTGCGGCGAGGGTGAGGGCCGCGGCGTAGCCGCTGTAGCTCCAGGCGAGGCTGCGGGCGAGGCTCCCGTGCCGCTCGGATTGCATCGCCACCCAGAATGCCGGCATCGCCACAAGCAGCGCGCCGAGGGCCGCCGTGAGGCATGCGCCGCGCGAGCCGGCGCCGGCGATCGCGAGAATCGCAAGTGCGAAAGCGAGCAGCTGTGCGATCACAAGCACCAGGGCGGCCGTGAGGCGCACGGCGAGCCGGTCCAACTCCGAAGGCGAGTGCTCTGCGGCTGCGACCCAAAGACCTGTGAGCACGGCGAACCCGAAAAGTGCAGGGGCAGCGTAGATGTCACGAGCGGTGGCGGCGACGGAGAGCAGCACGAGGAAGGGTACGCTGGCGGCGACGCCGAAGCGCCAGGCAGTTGCGGAAGCGTCGGCCGCGCGTGCGCGCGTCCATGTGAGCCGGAGCGCCGCCGCCACCACCAACGTCCACGGCAAGAGATAAACCGGCAGCTCGAGGAGATACTTCCCGGGGGAGTTGCGATGCCCGCTTGTGTACTCGAGCGCGGGCGGAGCGGCGATGTGGGTAAAACGTCCCATCAGGTTGTGCCAGAAAAGCGCGCGCAGACTTTCTCCACCGGTGGGACTTTCGGCAACGGCCCAGATCCAGGGAACGATGATGAGCGCTTCGAGCGGAAATCCTACGTAAAGCTCCCAGCGGCGCAGCTCAGACCAGCGCCGCTCCCAGACGATGAGCGTCGCGAGCGTGAGCGCGGGCACGAGCCAGCCAGGGGCGCTCTTCGCCATGAAGCCGAGCGCGGCCCCCGCATGCATGAGCGTGTACCCGAGCGCCTTTTGCGCGCCCGGGGGCGCCGCGTAGCCGCGCCACACGCCCCAGAGCGCAAGCGCGCTGCCGGCGAGCAGTGCAGCGTCGGGTGCGAGCCAAATGCTCACGCGAAACATGAGCAGTGCGCTCGCGGCGACGAGCGCGGCGATGACTGCCGCCATCATTTCCGCTCGCATGCCGAGCACGAGCGCGCCGATCGCGAGCGCGGCCAGTGGCGCATAGAGGAGGTTGGGCGCGCGGGCGGCGGAAGGGGTATCGCCAAAGAGCCGCACACCCACCGCCGACATCCAATACGAGAGCGGTGGTTTTTCGAGGAAGGGAGTGCCGGCGAGTTCAGGGAGCGTCCGATCGCTCTGCACGCTCATGCGCCAGGCGATGTCCGCCTCGCGCGGCTCGTCCGGCGTCCAGAGTGTGCGCCCGAGAATCCCGACGAACCAAAGCGGCGCGAGCGCGAGCACGATCAGCGTCATCACAGAACGTACGACGTTCGAGCCTGTGGCGTGCGGCACGTTCAAGTGCTCGTCCACAGGTGTTTGTTGGCCGGCGTGGCACGGGCGGCACGCGCGAACAGCCAACGCTCGAGCGGGCCTGGATCAATCTTGCTGGCGAGGAGGTGGAGGCCGAGCTTCGAGCGCCGCCAGAGAATGTCCTCGGCGGTGCGCGCAAACTCCTCGCGCCAGAGGTATTCGAGCTCACGCTCGTAGAGTTGCGGCAAAACCTGCTGCCCGAGTTCAGCGACACTCGCTGCTCCCGCGAGGACCCGCTGCATGCGCGTGCCGTAAGCGTGCGCGTAGCGCAGGCGCAATGGCTGCGGCAGCCAGGGGTAACGACGCTCAACGGTGCGCAGAAACACTGCAAAACTCCCCTCCGGCAGATCACCCCCGGGAAGCGTAGCGGTCGCTGTCCAGGGAGCGGCCCGCGCGCCGAGGATCGGGCCGAGGAGATTGACGGCGTCCTCCGCGAGGCGTCGATAGGTGGTGATCTTGCCTCCAAACACGGAGAGGAGCGGTGCGGGTTCGCGATCGAGTTCGAGCGCGTAGTCGCGCGTCACCCGCGTCGGGTCGCTGGATTCGTCCGCAAGCAGCGGCCGGACGCCGGAGTAGCTCCAGATAACGTCTGCAGGTGAGATTTGTTGCCTGAAATAGCGATTGGCGAGCGCGCAGAGGTAATCGACTTCCTGATCATCGATCTGGACCGTCGCGGGATCCGCTTGGTAGTCGACGTCAGTTGTGCCGATGAGCGTGAAGTCGTGCTCGTAAGGGATGGCGAATACGATGCGGCGGTCTTCATTCTGGAAGATGTACGCGAAGCGGTGTTCAAAGAGCCGCGGCACAACAAGGTGACTGCCCTTGACGAGCCGCACCTCTTTCCTGGCCTGCACCGGGGTGATGTCGGCGATGAACCGACCCACCCAGGGTCCTGTCGCATTGACCACCGCGCGTGCGCGGAGTTGGCGGCGGCCGTCCGCGGTGCTGAGTTCTGCGTACCAACCCCCGTCCTCGGGCGCGAGACGCTCGCAGCGCGTGCGCGTGAGAACGATCGCCCCGCGCGCCTCGGCGTCCAGGGCGTTCAATACCACAAGCCGCGCGTCGTCGACCTGGGCGTCCGAATAGACGAAGCCGCGGCGGTAACCGGACTTGAGTGCATCTCCTGCGATGTGCTTGCGCAGATCGACCGCGCCCGAGGCTGCGAGGTGCTGCCGCGCGGCCAGATGATCGTAAAGAAAGAGCCCGGCGCGGATCATCCACGCCGGGCGCAGGTGTGGCGCGTACGGCATGATGAAGCGCAGCGCGCGCATGATGTGTGGTGCCGCGCTCAGCAGCACCTCGCGCTCGCGTAGCGCCTTGCGCACGAGCTCGAAGTGAAACTCCTCGAGATATCTCAGGCCCCCGTGGATCAGTTTCGTGCTGGCTGACGAGGTATGTGCGGCGAGGTCATCCTGCTCGCAAAGGAGCACCTTGAGTCCGCGACCCGCGGCATCACGGGCGATGCCCGTACCGTTGACTCCGCCGCCGACGACAAGGAGGTCAAAGCTCGGCGTCACCGATGCACTCACCTCAGAGGAGGAGGGGCGCTGCGAGTTGACTCGTAGCCGTTGCTAACGGTCGCGACGCCGCTCGCATTGCACCCCCAGTGCGTTGCCGGACTGACCTGCCAAGGAGAATAACCCATCGGTGGCGCTCGACTGTGGTCCAATGCTTCCCATGCCACGCAACGCTCGGTTGCTCGCGGCTTCACTCGTCGCGTTGCTGCTCCTTTCGGCCGCGCTCTTTGTGAGTCGCTCCTACTGGCACGGGTCACTGACGGCGCTCTTCGGGCCTTCTGAGAAAAGGCTCCAAGAACTACTGCCCGGCGCTAACGCGCCCCCCGCTCCGCGGGTAGCGTCCGAGCTTGAAGCCCTCGATGGCCGCATGCTTGAAGGCGCCGCCCGCTATGCCGCCGAGCATGGATCGTTGGCGCTCATCGTCAGCCGCCACGATCACATCGTGTTCGAACGCTACTGGCAGGGCAGCGGTTTTGACACGGTTGTCGACTCCCAATCCTTCACACCGCTCCTCGCGGCGCTCGCTGCGGGCGTTGCCGTCTCGCACCGCCGCATCGGCTGGCCCGACGAACCGATCGGGGCCTTCCTTCCCGAGTGGAGTCACGAGCCGCGCGGAGCGGTCACGGTGCGCAATCTCATGCAGATGTCGAGCGGTCTGGCTCCCGCGGCGCATGGCGCAGCGTCTGCCGATATCGTCGCCGCGGCGCTTAGCGAACCGCTCATCGGGACGCCGGGGCTCACTTATCTCGAGCAGGCCGCGGACCCGCAACTCCTCGCACTGGTCATCGAGCGCGCCACCGCACAGCGTTATGCGAGCTACCTGTCGCAAGCTCTGTGGCGGCGCGTCGGGGCGGCCGATGCCTGGCTGCAACTCGATCGGTCCGGGGGCACGCCGCACGCTGACTGCTGCCTGCGCGCGCGTCAGGGGGATTGGATCCGTATCGGCCAACTGCTCGTGAAAGACGGCAACTATCGCGGCGAGGAGGTCATTCGTCCCGGCTGGGTGACGTTGATGCGCACGCCCGCCAAAAGTAATCCCGCGTACGGCGCCTATGTGCGGCTCGCGGGTAAAGGCTTGCCGAACCTCGAAGCATACGAGGTGAGCGATCTTTTCGTTGCGGGGAGCGAGGGAGGGCACCGACTGTGTGTAGTGCCGTCGTTGCAGCTCGCGATTCTCTGCACCGCTGCGCCTTCCGGCCGCGGCGCCGGCTGGATCGATGCGCGCATCCCCAATCTGATCGTGCGCAGCGCGCGCGACTACGTCCCGGCCGTGGTGCGCCCCGGTGCAGATCTCTCAGGGGTGGTTCCCGGCCACTAGCACCGGGGTATCTAGAACTGGATTTCGGTTTCGAAGATCGAGACAGCCTGGCCGCTGATCCAAACCGCTGCGAGCTGATCGCCGCTGAATTCGAGCTCGACGTCCACTCGCCCGGGTCTGTGGAGCGACTGCCCCTGGAACCCTGAAAACCCCGCACGCTCGCCATCGCGAGAGAGGATGCCCTGCTGCGCGAGATACGCTCCGAGAAGTCCATGCGCATTGCCGCTCACAGGATCCTCGGCAATGCCGAGCGCGGGACAGAACATTCGCGATTCGGTGAGATGGTCCTTGGCCTTCGGAGTCAGAGTAAACACGAAGTATCCGGCCGCGCCGAGCTGCGCCGACAACGTGGTGAGCCTAGCGAGATCGGGTTTGAGCTGTTTGAGCGGTTCCGGGCCGCGAACGCCGATCAGAAGCCGCGTACCCACGGCGCCGACGATGCGCAGCGGCAAGCGTGGATCGAGGCTCTCGGAGGCGAGCGCGAGCGCATCGAGTACCGCGAGCCGTTCTCGGTCGTTGAGCTCGCGCCCCATGGGCGGGGGACCGCGGCGGATGGCGATACGGCGTTCCGGATCTGTCCCGCGGACCTCCACATCGACGATTCCGGCCTTGGATTTCTGTCGTTGCCGGCGCGGCGCATCGTGACGGCGCGAGAGCACGTACTGCGCGGCCACGGTCGCGTGGCCGACGAACGCCGCTTCGCTCCGCGGTGTGAAGAAGCGCGCGCGCACCGTGTGATCGTCGCCATCGGGAGCCAGCATGAAGGCGGTCTCTGCGTTGTTGAGCTCGCGGGCGATAGCGAGCATTTGCGCTTCCGAGAGCCCGTCCGCGTTGAGCACGACACCCGTCGGGTTACCGGTGAAGGGTTCGCGGGTGAATGCATCGACCTGATGAACCTGGACCTTCATCGTTCCCCATCCGCCGTGTTTTCGTCCGGAGGATGGCAATTCTAGCCCCGTGCGCGATCGGGCCACAGTGCAGGATGCAGCGTGCAATACTTAGGCCGCTCGCTCGCGAAAGGCGCAAGACATGGACATCGGGGTCGAGATCAGCCTGTACCCGCTCAAAAAGGAGTTCGCGCCGGTGATCCACGACTTCCTCAAACGCCTGCAAACGGTGCCGCGGCTTAAGGTCGTGTCGAACAGCATGAGCACGCAGGTATTCGGCGCCTACGAAGAGGTTATGGACACATTACGGCGCGAGCTAAAGACGACGTTCGAGACGCTGGCAGAGGGATCCGACAAGGCCGTGTTCGTAGTGAAGGTGCTCGGCCCGCTGCCGCGGGCGTGAGGACCCGCGTCAACCTCTAGCGGCCATCAGGCGGAGGGGGCAAACTACTCGATCCGGGGCACGTTACCTACAACGAATCTCCCGCGGTACCGAGGTGGCTGCATGGCGATATTGCGCGTCGTGGATCGCGACGGGGTCGAACACGAAGTCGAGGCCAAGACCGGCCTCAAGGTCATGGAAAACCTGCGCGAGCTCGACTACGGCGTCGCTGCGATCTGTGGCGGAATGTGCTCGTGCGCGACCTGTCATATCTACATCGATCCGCAGTGGCAGGCGCGGCTGCCGGCCATCATGTCCGACGAACGCGAGCTCCTCACCGAGCTCACGCATTACCAGGAGAATTCGCGTCTCTCCTGTCAACTCGAGTTCACTCCCGAGCTCGCCGGGTTGCGCATCACGCTCGCACCGGACGAGTAGTGCCCATGGCGATGTCCACTGTCGAAGTTGAAACACGCGGTGCGGTGGCGCTCGTGACGCTGAACCGCCCCGAGAGCGCCAACACGCTCAACCTGCAGATGGCGATGGACCTCCTCGCCGCCGCCATGACCTGCGGGCGCAACGCCCAAGTGCGCGCGGTGGTGCTCACCGGCGCCGGGCGGCATTTTTCCTTCGGCGGCGATCTGCGTGCCATGACCGCGGGCGATGCCGCGGATGCGGGCTACATACGCGAACTCACCACTTATCTGCATGCCGCGCTTTCGCACTTCGTGCGCATGGACGCGCCGGTCATCGCCGCCGTCAACGGCACCGCGGCGGGCGCGGGCGTCGGGCTTGTGGCCGCGGCAGATCTCGCGTTCTGCGCCGCCAGCGCCAAGTTCACCCTCGCCTATACCAATGTGGGACTCACCCCGGACGCCGGCACCTCGTTCCTGCTGCCGCGGATCGTCGGTGTGAAGCGCGCGATGGAGCTGCTTCTGATCAATCGCCTGCTCACGGCGGCGGAGGCGCAGGCGTGGGGGCTCGTCAACGAGGTCGTTCCCGACGAGCAGCTCCTTGAGCGCGCACTTGAGGTTGCCGCGCGTCTCGCGCAAGGCGCGAGTGGGGCGTTTGGGGCGACCAAACGTCTCGTTGCGCAGGCGCTCGGGGCGTTCGAGTCGCAGATGGTGCTTGAGAGCGAGACGATCGCGACCCAGGCGCTTACCGCAGAGGGAGCGGAGGGCATCAACGCCTTTCTCGCGAAGCGTGCGCCGCAATTTCCGCCCAAAGGGCCGCGCTAGCCCCCGCGAGGCTCCAATATGACCTGGTTCTTCCTGGCATTGCTCGCGGCGCTCGGAGTGGTGTTGGTGCGCATCTATTACAAGTTGCGTGCGGTGCGCGGCTCGCGCCGCGAGAGCTGGGATGAGCAAGTGATCGGCCGGCTGCGCTCGCAGGGCTACGCACCGTTCAATGACTACAAAGTGGATTTCTTCCTCGCCCTGCCGGATGAGGCGGCGGCGCAGGCGGCGCGCGCCCGGCTTGAGCCCGAGTTCAGCGTCGATGTGAAGCCGCTTGAGGGCGATCCCGCGCTCGGCATGAGTCTCCACGCCGCCAAGACCATGCGGCTGATCGTTCCGGACGTGCAGGAGATCAGCCGGCGCATGACAGCGCTCGCCGCCGACTATCACGGACGCTACGACGGTTGGGCGGCTTGAGGTGGCGCCCGCGCCTCTTCAGCGCTTTTCGGTCTGCCGCTTGACTTGCTCTGCCGCGGCGGCGATCGCCGCCGGGTCGCCGAGATAACGGCTGCTCAGGGGCCTCAGCTCCGCGTCGAGCTCATACACGAGCGGCACTCCGGTCGGGATGTTGAGCTCGGTGATTTCGCTATCGGCGATGTCATCGAGCATCTTGACCATGGCGCGCAGACTATTGCCATGGGCGACGACCAGCACGTTGCGCGCTGCGCGTAATTCCGGCGCGATGCGCGCGTGCCAGAAGGGTAGCACCCGCGCGAGCGTGTCCTTGAGCGATTCCGTGGCCGGCAGTTCCCGTACAGCGACACCTGCGTAACGTGGATCGAAGCGCGAATGACGCGGATCATCGTCGGCGAGCGGTGGGGGAGGGATGTCGTAGCTGCGTCGCCAGATCTTCACCTGCGCCTCCCCGTGCCGCTCGACGGTCTGCGCCTTGTTGAGTCCCTGCAGCGCCCCGTAGTGACGCTCGTTCAGCCGCCAGGAGCGTTCCACCGGGATCCACATGCGGTCCATCTCATCGAGCATGATCCAGAGCGTGCGGATCGCGCGTTTGAGGACCGAGGTGAAGGCGAGATCGGCGCCAAGTCCTTCCGCGAGCAGCTGCCGCGCCGCCTCCAGCGCTTCGGTGCGGCCGGCGGGGGCGAGATCGACGTCGGTCCAGCCGGTAAAGAGGTTCTCGACGTTCCAGGTGCTTAGGCCGTGGCGAACGAGAATCAGCTTGCCGGGCACGCATCTATCTCCAACGGCAGAGATCAGCCGGCAAGCTTGCGCACCGCTTCGACGCCGACGGTGAGTGTGGCGAAGTCGGCGGCACCGGCAGCGCGCATATCGGCGAGCGTGCGTTGCCAGTGCTCGAGTTCCTGGCCGGAGGCGTCCACCCAGGCGTTGACGCGCGCTTGGGCACTGCCTCGATCGGTGCGTGACAGCACCCGCTCGGTGAGGCGCCGCTGCACGCGCAGCGCCGCATCGCGCAGTCCGGTGCGCGCGATCGCCTGCCACGGCCCATCGACGGTGAGTTTCTCGATGCGTCCGCGCAGCCAGTCGAAGCCGATGCGGGTCCCGACTTCGAAATAGACGCGCGCCGCTTCGACGACGCTCACGCGATGCGAAGCCGAGATCTCGACGATGTCGAGCGCGGCGTTCAGGGCGTCGAGGCTTGCAATGCGGGCGGCGAGTGCGGACGGGAGGCCGGCGGCGCCGTAGTGCTTACGCCGTTCTTCGAAATGCGTGAGTTCGGAGCCGCTGAGCACCGCACCAATCTCGGCCTCGAGTTTATGAACGCCGTCGCGGAACTCGCCCACCGCCGCATCGACCTGCAGCCCCTTGGGGCGTGAGGTCAGCAACCAATATGTCGCGTGCCGCAGCAGCCGGCTCGTTTGGAAGGCTGCCTCGTACTGCTGCTGCGCCGCGACCTTGTTGTCGAGCACTTCGATCTGCTCCCACACCTCGCGCATCGCGAAGATCTCGCGTGCGGCGGTGTAGGCGCGCGCGATCTGCGCCGGCTCGGCGCCGGTATCTTCCTGCGCGCGTGTGACGAACGTCGGCCCCATGCGATTCACGAGGCTGTTGGTGGTTGCGGTCGCGATGATCTCGCGTCGCAGCCTGTGGTGGGCGATGGCACGCGGGAAGCGCTCCTGCACCGGCGCCGGGAAGTACCGCACGAGCTCGGCGGAGAGATACGGGTCCTCGGGCACATCCGAGCCAAGCAAGTGGCTGTTGAGCCAGATCTTGCTATAGGCGAGGAGGATCGCGAGTTCGGGCCGTGTGAGTCCGATGCCCGTCTTGCGGCGCTCGGAGAGTTCGTCGTCGCTTGGCAGGAACTCGAGCGCCCGGTTCAGATCGCCCGAGCGCTCGAGGGAGCGGATCAGATGCTGGAACTCCTGGAGTCGGGCGCTCGATTGCAGCTCGAGCGTGCTGATCGCCTGGCTCTGCAAGTAGTTGTTGCGCAGCACGAGAGCGGCGACCTCGTTGGTCATGCGCGCTAGCAGGCGGTTGCGATCCGCCCGCGAGAGTTTGCCCTCGTGCATGAGCGGATTGAGCAGGATCTTGATGTTCACCTCGACGTCCGAGGTATTTACGCCGGCCGAGTTGTCGATGAAGTCGGTATTGAGACGCCCCTTGTGGAGCGCGTACTCGACGCGCCCACGCTGCGTGAGTCCGAGATTTCCGCCTTCGCCCACCACCTTGGCCCGCAGCTCGCGTCCGTTGATGCGCAGCGCATCGTTGGCGCGATCGCCGACCTCGGCATTGCGCTCATCGCTCGCCTTGACGTACGTGCCGATGCCACCGTTCCAGAGAAGGTCGACCGGCATGCGCAGGATCGCGCGGATAATCTCATTCGGTGCGGCGCTAGTCGCCTCGAGCCCGAGCATTGCGCGGGCTTCGGCGGAGAGCGCGATCGACTTCGCGCTGCGCGCGTAGACACCGCCGCCGCGCGAGAGCTTGCTGCGATCGTAGTCCTCCCAACTTGAGCGCGGCAGCTCGAAAAGGCGCGCGCGTTCGGCGAGGCTCACGGCCGAATCCGGATCCGGGTCGAGAAAGATGTGCCGGTGATCGAAGGCGGCTTGCAGGCGGATATGTCGCGACAGCAGCATGCCGTTGCCGAAGACATCACCCGACATGTCGCCGATGCCCATTGCCGTGAAGTCCGTCTTCTGGATGTCGATGTCCATTTCGCGGAAGTGGCGCTTCACGCACTCCCAGGCGCCGCGCGCTGTGATCCCCATCTTCTTGTGGTCGTAACCCGCAGAGCCCCCGGAGGCGAACGCGTCCCCGAGCCAGAAGTGGTACTCGGCAGAGATCGCGTTGGCGATGTCTGAGAAGGTCGCCGTACCTTTGTCGGCGGCGACGACTAGGTAGGGATCGTCGCCGTCGCGACGCACGACCTGCGGCGGCGGCACGATGCGCCCGGAGACGATGTTGTCGGTGAGATCGAGAAGCGCGCGCATGAGCGTCTGGTAGCAGGCGATCACCTCCGCCTGCACTTCTTCGCGTGAGCCGCTCGGCAGACGCTTCGGTACAAATCCGCCCTTGGCGCCAACCGGCACGATGACCGTGTTCTTGACGTTTTGCGCCTTCATGAGGCCGAGGATCTCGGTACGGAAATCCTCGCGCCGGTCCGACCAGCGGATGCCGCCGCGCGCCACCTGACCCATGCGCAGGTGCACACCCTCGATGCGCGGACTGTAGACGAAGATCTCGAACTGCGGCCGCGGCAGCGGCAGGTCCGGGATCTTGGCCGGGTCGAACTTGAAGCAGAGGTAGCTCTTGGGTTCATCCTCCTTGGTGCGCTGGTAATAGTTGGTACGCAGCGTCGCGGTGATGAGGTAGAGATAGGCGCGCAGGATACGGTCGTCGTCGAGGCTTGCGACCGCATCGAGCCCCTCGCGGATCTCCTCGATGAGACGCTCGGCGTTGCGCTCGCCGCCGCGCGCCGTGCGGGCCGACGCCGGATCGAACCGCATCTCATAAAGCCGCACGAGATTTCTTGCTAGCGCGGCGTTCGTGGCGAGCGCGCGCTCGATGTACACCTGACTGAAGGGCACGCCGGTCTGAAGCAGGTAGCGGCAGTAAGCGCGCAGCACCACGACCTGCCGCGCGGTGAGCTCGGCGCCGAGCACGAGGCGGTTGAAGCCATCATTCTCCACCGCGCCGCTCCAGGCGGCGATGAATGCCTCCCGGAAGTTCGACTCGACGCGCTCGATATCGACCTGCAGTCCGTCGCGATGCTCGAGCTCGAAGTCCTGAATCCAGGCGGCACCGCCTTCGGGCCAGGCGAGCTCGTACGGCCGCTCGGATATCACCCGCAGGCCAAAGTTCTCGAGCATTGGCAGTACGTCCGAGATCGGCACCGGGTCGCCGAGCTTGACGATCTTCAGATGCACCCGCTGCGGCTTCTGGCCCTCGGGGCGATGCAGGTTCAACTGAAGCGTCCGCGGCTGCGCCCGCAGCGCCTCGAGACGCGTGAGATCCTCGAGCACCTCGGCCGCGGGCACATCGTCCTGGTAAGCGAGGGGGAACGCGTGCCGGTAGCGGTTGGCGAGCGCAAGCCCAGCGGCTTCCCCGCGCCGCTCGGTCAACACCTCACGCAGCCGGTCGGCCCAGGTGAGTGCCGCCTCGCCGATGCGGCGCTCGAGCTGCGCGAAGTCGGGCTTATGACGCGCCAGGGGGTCGGTGCGCACGATGGTGTGCAGGCGCGCGTGGCTCGAGGTGGAGATCTGTGCCTGGCTCTCGATGCTCGTTCCCGCGAAGCCTTCGCGCAAGATCGCTTCGATGCGCTGGCGCACGTCGGTGTTGTAGCGATCGCGGGGCACGTAGACGAGGCTCGAGTAGAAGCGGTGATACGGGTCGCGCCGCACGAGCAGGCGCACGGTGCGGCGCTCGTAGAGGTTCACCACGCCGCGCACGATGCGGATCAGGTCGTTGACACTCGCCTGGAAGAGCTCATCGCGCGGGTAGGTCTCGAGCACCGCGATCACGGCCTTGCCGTCGTGGCTTGCGGGGTCGAGGCCAAAGTACTCGACGACGCGCTCGACCTTGCGGCGCAAAACGGGGATGTCGCGCGGACTGCCGGTGTAGGCGGTCGAGGTCCAGAGGCCGAGGAAGCGATGCTCACCATCCACGCGACCGCGGCCATCAAAGGTCTTTACGCCGACGTAGTCGAGGAGCTCCCCGCGATGCACCGTCGACATCGAGTTTGCCTTGGTGACGATCAGGAGTTCGGCTTCGCGGGCGCGCGTGCGCACATCCCCGCGCAGGATCGTGACGCCCGCGGGCTGGCCCGCGTGACGGGTGGCACTGAGGATGCCGAGTCCCGACTGCACATCCGGCACGAGGCGATCCTCGCTGCGGCCGCGCTCGAGGCGGTAGTGCCGATAGCCGAGAAAAACGAAGTGCCGCCCTTCCATCCAATCGAGCAGGTGGCGTGCTTCGATCACCTCGGCCGTGGGCAGGGGCGGTGGATCGCTCTCGAGTCGAGTGATGATCTCGCGCACCCGCTCGCGCATGGCGCTCCAGTCGCTGACGGCGGCGCGCACATCCGCGAGGATGGTTTCAAGGTCGTGTCGCAGCTTCTCGAGCTGCGCGGGATCATTGATGCGGTCGATTTCGTAGAGTTGCCAGGATTCGGCGTGCGCGGCCTGCGCGCCGTTGCTGCCGATGGCAATGAGGTGTCCGCGGCGGTCGCGGCGCACCTGCAGCACCGGGTGCACGATGAGGTGCACGGCGAGCTCGGCGCGGCCGAGCGCCATGCCGATGGAATCGACGAGAAACGGCATGTCGTCAGTGACCGTGAGCACGAGGGTGTGCTCGGACTCAAAGCCATCGGTGCGCGGCTCGGGGTTGAAGACCCGCACGAGCGTGCGCCCGGCAGCGCGGCGCGCCGCGAAGGCGAGGTGCGCGAGCGCGGCTTTGGCGAGCTGGCGTGGCGTGCGCGCCGCAAGATCCTCCTCCGCGACGCCGTGGAAATACGCGCGCAACAAGCGCTGCGGCAGCTCAGCGCGAGTGCCGCGGCCGGCGGCGGCGCGGGCAATGCGCTCGATGAGCGCGACGCGTGCGGCGGGAATACTGCGAAGCAGCCGGTCTTCGTCGAGAGCAGCTTGTGCGTGCATGACCCATCACCCTGCGCGGGAGGCGGCCGCGGTGTGCGTCGGGACGGTATACGTCGTTCTCGGCGCGGCCGCAGCTCCCGCTGCTGCGGCGCGCGATTATACCCGCCGCGGCCGGTCGGCTGCTTGTGCGGCGGGTGGCAATTCGGCCGTCCAAACCCAGCCGCCGCACCCGATCAGCGCACCCGCCGGCGGTTATAATCAGCTCCCGCCAACCTTGCGGCTTCAGTCCGGGACTTCCAAGGTGATCCCATGAGCGACCCGCATGACAACCCGATGGGTACGGATGGCTTCGAATTCGTCGAATACACCGCACCTGACCCGCAGCTGCTGCGCACGCTCTTTGAACGCTTGGGCTTCCCGGCGGTCGCGCGCCACCGCTCGAAGAACGTGACGCTGCACCGGCAGGGCGGGATCAACTTCATCATCAACGCCGAACCGCAATCCTTTGCGCAGGCGTTCGCGCGCGTGCATGGTCCGTCGGCGTGCGCCATGGCCTTTAGGGTGCGCGATGCCGCGCGCGCCTTCGGCCGCGCACTCAGTCTCGGCGCCAAGCCCGGACCGCAGAGCGCGGGACCGATGGAACTTAACATCCCCTGCATCGAGGGCATTGGCGGCTCGCTGATCTATCTCGTAGATCGCTATGGCGAACAGTCGATCTATGACGTGGATTTCCGCCCGACCAACACTGCGGCACCCGCCGAGGGGGCAGGGCTCGAGGTGATCGACCATCTCACCCACAACGTCGGCCGCGGCCGCATGGACCACTGGGCGGGCTTTTACGAGAAGCTCTTCAACTTCCGCGAGATCCGTTATTTCGATATCGAGGGCCAGGCGACCGGACTCTTTTCCCGCGCCATGACGAGCCCCTGCGGCAAGATCCGCATTCCGATCAACGAATCACAGGACGACAAGAGCCAGATCGAGGAGTACCTGCGCGAGTACCGCGGCGAGGGCATTCAGCATATCGCCCTCGCCACGCACGACATCTACCGTACGGTGGACGTGCTGCGCCGTCATGGCGTCGCCTTCCAGGACACACCCGACAGCTACTACGACGGCATCGAAGCGCGGGTGCCAGGACATCGGGAATCGCTCGAGGAGCTCAGGAGCCGGCGCATCCTGATCGACGGCAATCCGCAAAAAGGTGAAGGCGTGCTGCTGCAGATCTTCACGCAGAACGTCATCGGCCCGATCTTCTTTGAGATCATCCAGCGCAAGGGCAACGAGGGCTTCGGCGAAGGTAACTTCCGGGCGCTTTTCGAATCGATCGAACGCGACCAGATGCGCCGCGGCGTGCTCTGAGCGGCGCACACTTATGGACGGTGTTCGCGCGCGAGGTACTCCTCGCTCTGCATCTCGGTGAGCCGGCTCGCGGTGCGCGCGAACAGCGTTCCAAGTCGCGTGCCACGATACAGTTGCTCTGGCCGCGCCGCGGCCGACAGGATTAGATTTACGTTGCGGTCGTAGAACTCGTCGACGAGTGCGATGAAGCGCCGCGCCTCATCGTCGTCGGT